>Ga0222713_10004000_pt1 | contig 14952 bp, 17 predicted proteins | sample C33_649DmetaG_FD_165061 | JGI IMG/M metagenome (GOLD analysis project Ga0222713, IMG submission 165061) | Estuarine water microbial communities from San Francisco Bay, California, United States - C33_649D | ecosystem: Environmental > Aquatic > Marine > Unclassified | place: USA: California...
ATCAGCGTGTTCAGTGCGTGAAAAGCGGCGCTGCTTGTACCGATAAAACCAAATTGACCGTTGGTATTCAAATCGACGGAAGCACAGCTGTTAGCCATGTGCAGTCTCCCGCCTTTGCTTGCTCAAACGCCAACGATCCTACTCCCGCTGATAACCGTTTCTTTTCGTTTTTGCCCGGTTCTCAACCTGCTGACGCGGCTCAGGTCAAAAGCATCAACATGGGTGCTTATTTGAAATTGAGCGAAGCCCCATACACCATCAAAATCGATGTAGTCAACCAAGGTTCTGCCAACTTGAGCAGTGTAGATTTTGAATACAGCACCGATGGTACGAATTGGATTGCAGGAACCGCCAGCGGTTTGTCTGTAGCTACCTGCGCTACTTCTACCATTAGCCACCCCACAGCTTGGACGCCTGCCGGTGTAGGTACTTACACGATTCAGGCGCGCTTGACCAAAGTGAACGGCCAGGATGTGACGGCTCCAACGTTGATAAAAACGGTTCAAGTAATTGACCAGTTTGTCAACCGCAAGATTTTGAATGAGGTCTTCACTTCTTCCACTTGCCCTCCATGCAAACCGGGTAATGAGAATTACTTAAAAGTAGTAGATGGTCGTACCAGCCACAGCAGCATCAAGTATCAGGTGAATTGGCCTGGAACCGGTGATCCATACTGCACCGATGAGGTTCGCACTCGTATCGCTTATTATGCCGTCAATTCTGTACCTCGCATGGAAGTAGACGGTGGTTGGGATCAAAACGCCAGTTCATTCACTACTGCTTTGTATGATGATTTCAGTGCCAAGCCAGCTTTCTTGGAAATCAAAGCCACGGGTTCTTTGACCTGGAAAAACCAAATCACGGCTACCATTGAGCTCAATCCTTTGGTTGATTTTACGGCTAGCAATTTGCGCTTGTTTGCTGCCATTGTAGAAGGAACCACTTACTGGAACGTAAAGACCAATGGTGAGACTCAATTTGAAGACGTCATGAAAAAAATGATGCCCGACGCCAACGGCATGTTGTTGAGTGGTGGATTGTCAAAAGGCACTCCAGTAACCAAGGAGTTGAGCTATGCTTTCGTAGGTAACTACCGTTTGCCTCTCGATGGCTCTCAGGCGCAACATATCAAGCATGCCACAGAAAATAGCGTGGAGACTTGGGACGACTTGAAAGTGGTCATTTTCGTACAAGACATGACAACCAAAGAGGTGTTGCAATCAGAGACTGTTGAATTGGCTATGACTTCAGTAGAAGATTTGGAAGCCGGTGTCCATGTGTTTCCAAATCCTGCCAATGATATGATTTATGTGCGCAGCAAGAACAGCACTAGCTGCCAGTTGGAATTGACCAATATGCAAGGTCAAGTCGTATACAGCGGTACCATGAACGACGGTTTCGGCCAGATTGCTACCCAAAACTTGTCTGAAGGCATGTACATGGTGCGCATGAACTCTGAGCAAGGCGTACACAGCAGCAAAGTGATGGTTCGTCACTAAGCGACATTTTGATTGAAACTTGACAGGGGAGGGCGGCCGCAGGCCGCCCTCCCCTTTTGCGTATATTTGCAGCCATTTCAAACCCAAACCCGACCATGTTATTGCGAAACATTGTTAGCCGGGAAGAGTTGCGAAAGCGCATGGAGGCCGATACACGGCCTTATACGACGATTTCGTTTTACATCTACCACAGGCTCGAAGACCCCACGGCATTCCGAAACGAATTTTTTAAAGAACTCACTGCCCTAGAAGTGGTGGGTAGGATTTACGTAGCTCAAGAGGGAATCAACGCACAGATTGCCCTGCCCAGCGAGCGTTACGAGGCATTCAAAGCCCATCTCTACAACTATCCATTCTTGAATGGGCTTCGCTTGAACGTAGCCATAGAAGAGAAGCAAAAAAGCTTCATCAAACTCGATGTAAAGGTTCGGGCTAAAATTGTGGCCGACGGCATTGAAGACCCTGAATTCGATCCCTCCAATCGCGGTAAATACATGCGCGCCCAAGAGTGGAACGAAGCCTTGAATGATCCCAATACCTTGGTCATCGATATGCGCAACCACTACGAAAGCGAAGTGGGTCGATTCGATGGAGCTGTATGCCCCGATGCCGATACCTTTCGGGAAGAATTGCAAGGGGTTATCGAAGAACACAACAGCGATCGCAACAAACGCATTTTGATGTACTGCACCGGGGGGATTCGCTGCGAAAAGGCCAGTGCTTGGATGAAGTACAAGGGTTTCCATGAGGTTTACCATTTGGAAGGGGGAATCATCAATTACGTGAACCAGGTTCAGGCCGATGGATTGGAGAATCGCTTCAAGGGCGTCAATTTTGTCTTCGATCAGCGCCTAGCTGAGCGCGTTTCGAACGATGTGATTTCAACCTGTCATCAATGCGGCGAGCCCGCTGATTCTCACATCAACTGCGCCAATACCGCCTGCCATTTGCTTTTCATTCAATGCCCCACTTGTGCCACTAAATACGAGGCTTGTTGCAGCGTGGAATGTCAGACCATTGCGGCGCTTCCCGAGGAGCAGCAGCGCATCATTCGCAAAGGCCGCGGGCCTTTGAAGCGGTTTTCGAAGGGCCGTTTTGTGGCCAATCCGCAGGGGTTCAAACTCGATGAAATTCAAAAATTACTGCAGGAGGCATCGGTTACAGAATAAAACGGAACGGTTTTCGTTATAGAATCTCAATAGGGAATATCCCTGCTTTGCCCACTTTGAAAACTGTATATTTGCGCGCTCTTGCTACAATGAAGATGGATTTGAAAGGCTTCGCGCCTTATCTCGCTGCGTTATTGTTTCTTTTAGCCACGGCTTATGCTCCGCCGGTTCAGGCCCAAGATTGGGGCGCTGGTTCAGGCGATAGCACTGATTTGGGTGGTTCTGACCCTTGGGGCGGCGGCGGTGACGACGGCGGATGGGGCGGCTATGGCGGCGAAGAAGAAGAGGAATGGGTACAACCCAAGGCGGTATACGTTCGTTTCGTCCCTCCCTACGACAGTTTGAGGGAAGTGATTTACTACGAAGGGGTTGTCGAAGATTTCGAGTGTGAAACCTGTACTTCTGATTCCCTGTATTACCGGGCCAAGAAATTCTTGGAAGACCGCTTCGGTAAAAAAGCCGTGAAGGAAATGTCGGTAGAAGATGTGGTGATGGAGCGCATTACCATGGTCATTACCATACCCATGATCACCAAGCACGGCGAACACAAAACCAAGGAAGAGGGAACACTGGAATACCGCATGACCCTGCGTTTCAAAGATGATCGCTACCGCTATCAATTCTCCAACTTCGTGCACATTCAAGCCGAAGACGGCACCAGCGGAAAGCAAAACCGCACCTACCACGAATACTACATGCGCCTGAAAAAAGGCTTTCAGCTCACCGACTATTACTTGCTTGCCGCCGACCGCGAAGTCAAAGAAATGGTCGAGGGCATCAAGTATGCGTTGAGAGGCCCTTACCAGCCCGACGAAGACGATTGGTAAGCCGAGCCATGGCCGGGGAATGGGGCTTTAGCCAGTCTTTGGTTTTCCCTTCAATGGCCTGCGTTTGCACCCTTTGAACTGTCTATTTCTGACGAGCCTTAAAAAAGTTTGTGGATATCTTGCCAAGGCAGAAATATTGTGCTATTTTTGCAACCCCAAAAAACCGAAACAAGGGAAAGATTAACGTGAATCCGCTGAGTACATACAAAACGATTTCGCTCAATGCAGCCACTGTCGACAAGAAGTGGCATGTGGTTGATGCAGATGGCCAGACCTTGGGTCGCATGGCCTCTCAGATTGCCGCTGTAGTTCGTGGTAAGAACAAGCCAGGCTTTACACCACACGTGGATTGTGGTGACAATGTAATCGTGATCAATGCCGAAAAGGTGGTATTGACCGGTGCTAAAAACGACAATAAGGAGTACCTCCGCCATTCGGGCTATCCCGGTGGTCAGCGCAGCACCTTGGCCAAGAACATGAAGCCTACTCGTTTGATCGAGGAAGCCGTTCGCGGTATGTTGCCAAAAAATCGCTTGGGTCGCAAATTGTTCACGAATTTGTTTGTTTACGAAGGCAGCGAGCATCCGCATGCTGCTCAACAGCCCCAGCCCTTGACTTTCTAAGATTCTAAGCATGATCAATAATTCTGGAAGAAGAAAAGCCGCTGTAGCCCGTGTATACCTGAAAGAGGGTAGCGGCGCTATTACAGTGAATAAGAAGCCCTTGGATCAATACTTCCCATTGGCTTGGCACCAGACTGCCGTTCAGTCTCCTTTTGACTTGACTGAAAATGCAGGCAAATACGATGTGGTTGTCAACGTTCGTGGTGGAGGAATCTCCGGCCAAGCCGAAGCCATTCGTTTGGGTATTTCAAAAGCCTTGGTAGACATCAACGGCGATTTGAAGAGCTCATTGCGTCACGCCGGCTTCATGACCCGCGACTCTCGCGTGGTTGAACGTAAGAAAAGCGGTCAGAAAAAGGCCCGTAAGCGCTTCCAATTCTCTAAACGTTAATCATTACAATGGCTTATACGCAACAAGACTTGATGGATGCAGGTGTACACTTTGGACACCTCACCCGCAAATGGAATCCGAAGATGGCTCCTTATATCTTCATGGAGCAGAACGGTATTCACATTATCGATCTGAAAAAGACCGAAGCCAAATTGGAAGAAGCCAAATCGGCTATTCGCAACATCGCCAAATCAGGCCGCCGCATATTGTTCGTGGCTACCAAGAAGCAGGCCAAAGAAATCGTGGCCAGCGAAGCTCAGCGCGCAGGTATGCCCTACGTAACCGAGCGTTGGTTGGGTGGTATGTTGACCAACTTCCAAACCGTTCGCCGCAGCATCAAGCGTATGCAAATCATTGACCGCATGGCTACTGACGGAACTTTCGAGCGCATCAACAAGAAAGAGCGTTTGATGTTGGACCGTGAGAAAGCCAAGTTGGCTCGTATGTTGGGCGGTATTGAAGATATGACCAAATTGCCTGGTGCAATCTTCATGGTAGACGTAAAGCGCGAGCACATCGCGGTTGCAGAAGCCATGCGTTTGAACATCCCTACTTTCGCTTTGGTTGATACAAACTCTGATCCTTCGAACATCGATTTCGCCATCCCTGGTAACGACGATGCTTCTAAGAGCATTCACTTGATTGTTTCTGAATTGGCCAACGCCATCTTGGAAGGAACAGCTGAGCGCAAGAAAGAGAAGACCGAAGACGATACCAAAAAAGTGGCTGTTGAAGCCGAAACCCAAGAAGGGTAATCTCCATACTTATGACGAATATTTCTGCTGCTGACGTAAACAAGTTGCGCCAAATGACGGGTGCTGGCTTGATGGATTGTAAGAAGGCCTTGATGGAAACCAATGGCGACTTCGAAGCTGCTATTGATTACCTGCGTAAAAAAGGAGCGAAAATCTCTGAAAAGCGCTCTGATCGCGATGCTTCTGAAGGGGCTGTTATTGCCATGACTTCAGCTGATGCCTCTGCAGGTGTCATCATCGAGTTGAACTGCGAAACTGATTTCGTAGCCAAGAACGAAGGTTTCGTGGCTGTGGCTAAAGAGATTGCTGAAATCGCTTTGAACAACAAGCCTGCTGATTTGGAAGCTTTGAAGGCGTTGCCCATGGGCGGTGCTACCATCGCTGCTCGCTTGTTGGACGAAATGGCCAAAATCGGCGAGAAGATCGATGTTTCTAAATACACCTTGATGACCGGTACCAACGTGGTATCTTACATTCATGGTGCAAACCGCATGGGTGTTTTGGTTGAGTTGAGTGCAGCTCCTACTGAAGCCAATACAGTCGCCGGTAAGGATGTAGCCATGCAGATTGCGGCTATGAATCCTGTAGCCGTAGATAAGAGCGGTGTTGATGCTTCTCGCATCGAGCGTGAGATGGAGATTGGACGCGAGCAAGCTCGTGCTGAGGGTAAGCCCGAAGCTATGATCGATAAGATTGCTGAAGGAAAGCTGAATAAGTTCTTCAAGGAAAGCACTTTGTTGAGTCAGGAGTTTGTGAAAGACAGTTCCAAGACCGTAGAAAAGATGTTGAACGATATCGAGTCCGGTCTGACTGTAAAGCAATTCACACGCGTACAACTCGGTTAATTTGAAAACTATTGAAAAAATCCCTCAATTTTGAGGGATTTTTTTTGCGCCCTATCTGAATACCATGAAATATAAACGCATTCTACTTAAGCTCAGCGGTGAAAGCCTCATGGGCAAGCAATCCTACGGCATAGATGCCGATATGTTGGCACAATACGCCGAAGAAGTGAAAGCCGTAGTTGAGGCAGGGGTAGAAGTGGCCATAGTCATTGGCGGTGGCAACATCTATCGCGGTGTTCAAGGGGCTCAAGGTGGGGTGGTTGACCGCGCTACCGGCGATTACATGGGTATGTTGGCAACCATGATCAATGCCATGGCTTTGCAGGGCGCATTTGAGAAGGCAGGCATGACGACTCGCTTGTTGTCAGCCATCAAAATGGAGCAAATTTCAGAGCCCTTCATTCGCCGCCGTGCCATGCGCCACTTGGAAAAGGGACGTGTAGCCATTTTTGGCGCAGGTACGGGTAATCCTTACTTCACCACAGATACGGCAGCCAGTTTGCGGGCGGTAGAGATTGAGGCCGATGTGGTCATCAAAGGCACCCGCGTTGACGGCATCTATGACAAGGATCCTGAGAAGTACAGCGATGCGATCAAATACGACCAAATCAGTTTTAAAAAGGTCTACGAGATGGGATTGGAGGTTATGGATCTAACCGCCATTACCCTTTGCCAAGAGAACCGCAAACCCATTGTAGTATTCGACATGAATACGCCCGGTAATCTATTGAAGTTGGTTAAGGGAGACGCGGTAGGTACGACCGTCAGTGAGTGAGGCAATGGGAATTTCCCGTTGCGATCTTCAAGGCAATTTGCATCTCCAACTGGAGTGGGAGCAGCGGCTCAAGGCCCTGCATCCCGAAATTCACGTATTGGGCCTTTCTCAGCCAGCTTTGCGCGCCTTGTGGACCCTGGGTGTTCGCCATGTAGATGATTTGCGTCAAATCGACCCTAAAGCCCTTGAATCGGCTCATGGCATAGGGCCATCGGCTTGGCAAAAGCTTCAGGCTTTGCTCTAAGCACCTTTCCCCGTTCCAATCGAAAGCAGGATACCTGCAGTTTGCCGGGCCTTCCTTTCTGTGAGTTTCGATTTTAGCGTGCCTCAAAAAGCCCATTGCCAGGCTCTTTACCCCGTGATTTTCTTACTACAGGGTTTGGTGGTTGAATAAGGGGCATAAAAAAAGCCCCGATGAATCGGAGCTTTTTCAAAATATCGGTTTTCAGGATTAAGCCAGAGTGTCGACGTGCTTTTTCAAGCTGGACTTCAAGTTGCCGGCTTTGTTCTTGTGAATGATGTTGCGTTTGGCCAATTTGTCCAAAGCACTGAACGCTTTGGTCAACAGACTTTCAGCTTCGCTTTTGCTAGTGGCTTTGCGAATGGTTTTCACGATGGTACGTGCGGTTTTATGCTGGTAGCGATTCAAATCGCGCTTGGCCTCATTGGCACGGATTCTCTTGATTGCTGACTTGTGGTTTGCCATTTCTTTGCTAAAAAGGATTGCAAAGGTACGTGAAAAGCAAACATTTTCAAAAGAAAATTGGAAAATATCAACCCTTTCCAAAGGTGTCCTGGCTCAGGAACGCTTCCTGCACCTCAGTCTTGTTCGGGGGCAATGCGCACTTTCAAACCGTCAAGGTTGGAATGCAGGTAGATTTGGCAGCCCAAACGGGAATTGGATTGAACGAAAAATGCTTGGTCGAGCATGTCCAATTCATCGTCGCTTTGTTCGGGCAAAGCATGATCAGACTCCACGTACACTTGACAAGTCGCGCATAGAGCCATGCCTCCGCATTCGCCTTTTACACCGAGCCCCTCCATTTTGGTAAGCTCCATCAAATTTAGATTCATATCGGTGGGCGCTTCGAGATGATGCTCCTGGCCTTCTCGGTCTATGACGGTGATTCGAATCAGGGGGTCCATATCAATCCAAGGTTCGTAAATGGCTTTGGTCGTTGGACTTGATCACGGTGAAGTGTTCATCTGAATTGGATTTTTCCAACACGTATAAACAGAGGTTGCCGTGTTCGAATTGGTCCATGTCTTTGAGGTTTTGGCCGGTCATGAGGCAGAGAAAGGAACGCATGGCCCTGCCGTGCATGCACACCAATACCTTAGATTCGGGCCCAGACATGATGCGTTCGAGCCCTCTTTTTTGGCGCTCCAACATTTCCAATGGGGTTTCGCCGCCAGCAATGGCGTGATCGAGTTGCCCTGCAGCCCATCGCTCCAAGGTGTCGAAGAAAAGGGCCTTGTCTTTCTTCGTTGGGGTTTTCCCTTCCAAGTAGCCCCAATTGATTTCATTGAGCTCAGCCAAGCGCTCGATGGGAATCTCGGTTTGCAAGGCGAAGGGTTCTACCGATTCCTGGGTGCGGCGCAGTTCAGTGGTGTAGATGCGTTCAAATGGAATGTGGCGATAAGCTTCGTAAAAACATTCGGCTTGCTTGCGGCCTGTTTCGTTCAACTGGGTGTCCACACCTGACCCTTGCACGATGCCCAAGCGGTTGAAATCCGTTTGGCCATGCCGAATTAAATAAATTGTTTTTGTCATCAGGGGGTGGGATTTTTGCGGCATCCAGCCCTGCAAAGGTAGGCCTTTCAGCTCGCCTTATCGGTGCACACGTGAACATGCCCTTGATCAAGAGTTTTTACGCCTTTCAGTTCCCAGGACAGCCTGAGGTCCTGTTGCGCGGTGGCCAGGCGAAAGCCATGAGCTGGGGTGATATGCTGGAATGTTCACAGGTGTTGTTTGCTTCTGAATTCGGGGCTTCGGTCTTGCAGGCGACAGAAGGGCTTGAGCCCTGCACATGGTCTGACTTGCAGGCTTCCCTGGCCATGCAACCCCATGGGCCGCTCATTCCAATTGATTCTTTCCAATGGGCCCAAGGCATAGAGCAGGTTCAAAACAGCATTCAGTCTGGACGCATTGAAAAGCTCGTTTTGGCCCGTCACCGCGCTTGCCTCAGCGATTCTGAACCTGATTTGCTCCAGTGGTGGAAGGGGTTGAGATCCCGGCATGCTCCCGCTTTTTGCTATGCTTATTCTGATCCTGTTTTGGGCATGTGGATGGGGGCCAGTCCCGAGCACCTGTTGCAATGGAAAGACGGATTAGGGACCATATTGTCGCTAGCCGGCACCCTCAGAGAAGGCCAGAGTTGGACTGAAAAAGAGCAGCTGGAACAATCGGTCACCAGTCGATTCATTGAAGAAGTGCTGCAGGTCGAAGGATTGCCATTCGAGGTCGATTCGCGACGGGAAATTGCATACGGCGAAATTCGGCATTTGCGCAATGAATATCGCTTTGATTTGCCCAAAGAGAAGTTAGCCGACTTGTTGTTGGCGCTGAATCCCACACCGGCTGTGGCCGGATATCCCCAGCATGAATCCCTTCGCATGCTGAAACAAGAATTTGATTTTGAACGCGGAGCCTATTCAGGAGTATTGGGATACTGGAATGGTTCTGAACTGCAAGCATGGGTCCAATTGCGTTGTGCACGCCTGTTTCGAAATGGCCACTGGCTGTTTGCAGGAGCCGGCATCAATGCCGGCAGCGTGGCTGACATGGAATGGGCAGAAACCCAGGCCAAGATGGACAGCCTAGGGCTTTAAAAATCGGAGGGAGTCAGGGGTTCTGCGCTGCGCTCAACCTCTTTGTCATTGACGAATTTGAGGGTCTCTAAATCAAAACGCACCCAAGATCCTCCTTTGAACTCTTTGTAGGCCGAGTAATCCCCTGTGGGGATTTGCACAAATGGGTTGTCTCGTCCGCCATCGAAAGTGGCCCCTAAGTTGTCGACCACCAACCAGTCTTCTGAAGGCTCATAGCGCAGCAACATGCGGGCCGATTTGTGGTATTCGAATACCATGCGGGCTGCACGAGATGGATCTTGCAGGCTTTCGCGAAAAAGGGCTTTCCCGAAGATGGCCTGCAAACCTTCCTCGTTTTGCTCCAAATGCAGCACATCGACAATGGACCGGTTTGAATTTTGATTGTGCCCATCAAAGCCCAACAGCATATACTGCTTCTTGCCCAGGGGGATCAATTGATAATACAGGGCACCAATCCATTCATCAGCTGATAGTTCGGCTTCGTCCCAAGCCTCGGGGAGGTCTTGGGCAGAATCGTAGAGGGGAATGCACTGGATCTCTGAGCCCTTTTTACACTGGATGATGCCGAAGTGAACAAAGCGCTTGTCGAGCAATACGGCATTCCAGGTGAACAATCGAAGCGAAGATTTGGGGTCGCTGGCAATGGCGATGGTGCTCATGCGCAGCGAATCAAATTCAAAGACCCAAGCCTCTTTGCTCGCCAAACCTTGCAACAACAATTGTTGGGCCTGGGCTGCACTTTGCAGGCGGGCTGAATCGCTATTGGCCGAAAGCCAAGCGCCTTGCAAGGCCATAACGGCTGATTGGGTTTGGACGGGACTGAGTTGCGCCCGTGCAGGATTGAACCAAAGAGCGCAACAGGCGAAAAGGAGGCTGAGGGTGTTTTTTATCATGCGCAATTTTCAATGACCATGGCGCTCGCACCGCCACCGCCATTGCAAATAGCTGCACCGCCGAACTGACCTTGGTTTTGTTTCAACACGTGAATCAGGGTTACCAAAATTCGTGCCCCAGATGCGCCGAGTGGGTGGCCCAAGGAAACAGCGCCACCGTTTACGTTGACTTTATCGCCTGATATTCCCAAAATTTTATTGTTGGCCAAGGCAACCACTGAAAAGGCTTCGTTGAATTCAAAGAAATCAATTTGATCTACTGAAATGCCGGCTCGTTCAGCGGCTAGAGGCATGGCTTTGGCCGGTGAGGTCGTGAACCATTCTGGAGCTTGTTCGGCATCAGCAAAACCGCTGAGTTTGGCCAGAGGCGTCAAACCCAATTCGGCCAATTTTTCGCCGCTTACCAGAACCAAAGCAGCCGCGCCGTCATTCATGGTACTGGCGTTGGCTGCAGTGACAGTTCCCTCTTTGCTGAAGGCTGGACGCAATCCAGGGATCTTGTCAAAATGTACGTTTTTATATTCTTCGTCTTCTGCGATGGTGACATCGCCCTTGCGGGTTTGAAAGGTGACAGGAGCAATCTCATCGGCGAATTTGCCAGCAGCCCAGGCCGCAGCTGAACGCTGATAGCTGCTTATGGCATAGGCATCTTGGTCCTCGCGGGAAAACCCGTATTCACTGGCGCAGGTATCGGCGCATTTGCCCATGAGAACCTGGTTGTATACGTCGGTTAAACCATCCAATTGCAGGCCATCTTGCATGCGAATTTCGCCATACTTGGTACCCGTGCGGGATTGGGGAAGGTAGTGGGGTACAAGGCTCATGTTTTCCATGCCACCAGCCACGGCAATGTCGGTGTGACCCAGCAAAATGCCTTGAGCAGCCAGGGCCACTGATTTCATGCCAGAGGCACACACTTTGTTGACGGTGGTGGCGGGCACGTGATCGCCAATGCCCGCAAATTTAGCGGCTTGACGAGCAGGGGCTTGGCCCAATCCTGCTTGCAACACACTTCCCATGTACACTTCCTGCACGGCATTGGGGTCTATGCCCGCTTGTTGCAAGGCGGCTTTGATGGCCGTAGCTCCGAGTTGGGGGGCAGGAACGGTTGACAATGAGCCGTTGAAACTTCCAAGAGGGGTGCGCTTTGCGCCAACTATATACACTTCACGTTGTGCCATGAAACAAAGGTAACGAACTCTGCCCAAGGGCTGTGTGCCGCATTCGTCCTTTCCCTGTTAAATTTGCAAAGTGTCAGATTGGTTGCCATTGTTTCCTTTGCCCATGGTGGCGTTCGAAAATGAAACGTTTCGACTGCACATTTTTGAACCTCGTTACAAGAAAATGATGGCTCAGTTGCAACAGTCCGAGCCCTTGTTTCTCTTGGGAACAAGCCTAGATAGAACGCTGCAGTCGATGGGAGCATTGGTTCGCTTGGTTTCCATCGATGAACGGTACGAAGACGGTAGTTTGGATATCAGCTGCCGTTGCCAAGAACGGGTGGTGTTGACTGGCGTGAGCGAGGCCGCAACGATCGATGATTTTGATTCAGCCTGTTGCGAGCCCTTGGCTTTTGTCGATGACGAGAACAAAGAGATGAACCTGCGTTTGCTGGACTTGCTGAGCCAGATTTACGAACTTTCTCAAGTGGGGAAAAACGTCCCTAACAAAGGGGGCTCGTACTTGGATTGGGTGCACAAATGCGGGATGGAGCTGGCTAGGGAATATGAAATGGCAGCCTTGACCTCGGTTTCAGAGAGGCAGCATTACGCCCTCAACCATTTGAAATCCTTGCTGCATACCTTGGAGCAGGTTGAACACATGAAACAACTCGTTCATTTGAATGGGCATGCCAAACGACTGAGCTTGTTATGAAGCCCGTGTTGTTGTTGGTAGAGTCTTCGGCCGAATTTCCTTCGGTCGCCTTGGGTTCGGCAGAGTCTATTCAGGTATTATGGGAAAAAGTGCATCCCATTACCCAAAGCCATTCAGAGCAATTGCCCCTCTTGGTCGAGGAGGCTATTTCGGTTTGCCGGGCTCATGAATGGCGCATCGTGGGGTTGGCGGTAAACGAGGGCCCTGGGTCCTACACCGGCTTGCGCATTGGAAGCAGCTTGGTGAAAGCCTTGGCCTATGCCTGGAATTTGCCCATGTTAGGCGTTTCGGGTTTGCATGCCCTGGCGCTGGCCGGTGCTGAACAGTTGGGTGACAAATGGGCCGAAGGGGCGGTGGTTTGGTCGTTGATGGATGCGCGGCGAAGCGAAGTATATGCGCTGACGTTGAAATATCCAGCGAAGGTCGGTTCCATTCAGCCCTATGTATTGGATGAAACCCCCTTGCCCGATTGGGGTGGTGATTGCTATTGTGTTGGCAATGGGGCCTTTAAGCTCAACGATCCTGAACATACATTGGATTTGGCCTTGACGGCCGCCACCTTACAGCCGCTTGCTTTGGCGAAATACTCAGAAGCCGATTTTGCCGATGTCGCCTATTTCGAGCCTTTTTATTTGAAGGATTTTCAACCGGGAATCAATAAAAAATACCGCGTGTGAGACTGCTTTTCATCGACAATTTCGACTCTTTTTCGTTCAACATCGTGCACGCTTTGCAGAGCGCAGGAGCTGAGGTAGAGGTTCGGACCCACTTGGAATTGGACGATGTAGCCCTCGATGATTTTCAGGGAATCGTGGTGGGGCCGGGACCCGGTACGCCTGAACAGTCAGGGCCCTTGTTGCTGCGAATGAAAGAGTGGCAATCTCAGAAGCCCATGTTGGGCATATGCCTGGGAATGCAAGCCATGGGTGTTCTAGCAGGAGCCCCCTTGGGTCATGCCCCTTGTCCCGTTCACGGGAAACCCGCCTTGATTCGCCACAAACCGTCGGGGTTGTTTCGCGGTTTGCCGCAAAACATGCAGGTGGGTCGTTACCATTCTCTCATGCTTCACCCTTGGGAAAACGAGGATCTTCAGCCCTTGGCCTTCAGCGAAGATGGAGTGTGCATGGCGGTGTCTTGGAATAGCGGTTTGCAGGTTCATTACGGCGTTCAATTTCACCCTGAGAGCATTTTAACCCCTTGGGGCCCCCAATTGCTGGCCAACTGGATGACCCTGTTGCAGTCTGATTCTAAGTAGGGGTTATAAGTGGCTCAAGCGATCCAAGATAGACGCTACATCGTAGCCGTTTTGTTGGCGCAGGGTTGAGATGGGTCCTTGGCTCACAAAGGCGTCTCCGATGCCAAAATGCAACCATTGGGCTGAAGATTGGCTTTGCAAAGCGCGCAGGCTTTGTCCCCATCCGCCTTGAAGGGCGCCGTCTTCGACGGTTGCAATCAAAGAAAACCCAGCCAAGTCCTTGGGCATTTCAATCAAGCCCTGTGCCGTGCGTACCCAGGGAAAATGGTACAAGGCAATGGGAAGATTTTGCTGCTGCAAGGCATGCTGGAGCTCGAAAGAAATGGGGCCGCATGAGCATATGGCCCACTCGCTACCCGGGTGCAAACACAGGGGTTCAAAAGGATGCGGATGGGGCTCCCAGTCATGGAATTGATCAGCATCGGCTTCTCCTTTGGGGTATCGAATGGCGCTGAGCATGCGCCGCTCCAAGCTCAAACGCAAGGCTTGCTGCAACTCTTGCGCATTGCCGGGAGTGGCAATGTGCATGTGGGGAACGGGAAGCAACCAGTTCAAATCGAAGGCCCCATGATGGGTAGGGCCGTCTTCGCCTACCAATCCGGCGCGGTCTATGCACAAGGTAAGCCCAATGTTTTGAAGGGCTACGTCATGCACCCATTGGTCCATGGCCCGTTGCAGAAACGTCGAGTAAATGTTCAAGACAACCCGATTGCCACCCAAGGCGAGGCCTGCGGCAAAGGTGACCGAATGCTGTTCGGCAATGCCCGTATCGAAAAAGCGATCGGGGTATTTTTCAAAGGCCGCGGCCATGCCACAGGAACTCGGCATGGCGGGGCTGATTCCAACCAAATCAGAATGACGGGCGGCCTCGTTCAACAGCATTTTTCCGAATAGATCTTGCCATTTGGATTTTCTTGGGCCTTCCGTGTGGCTGTCTATCTTGACAAATTTGGCGGTGGCGTGCCATCGGGTCTGTTCCTTTTCGGCTGGTTCGTATCCCTTTCCTTTGACGGTTCGAATGTGAATCAAGCGGTGCCTGTGACCTTGGCTGGGAGAGGCTAGGGCGTTCAAAATAGCCTGAACGGAATGTCCATCAATGGGCCCACTGTAATCCAAATGGAACCAGTCGCTCCATTCCCGAATGGCTGAATCTTGTTGAGTCAAGTGTTGGTTCAAGGCCCCCGTGTTGGGGTCTATGCCCATTTGGTTGTCG
>Ga0222713_10004002_pt1 | contig 14946 bp, 9 predicted proteins | sample C33_649DmetaG_FD_165061 | JGI IMG/M metagenome (GOLD analysis project Ga0222713, IMG submission 165061) | Estuarine water microbial communities from San Francisco Bay, California, United States - C33_649D | ecosystem: Environmental > Aquatic > Marine > Unclassified | place: USA: California...
TGATGATGACGACTCCATCGACGTCATCGACGAACGAACGAACGAACGACGACGACGACGACGAGGAGGAGGCGAACGCGCGAGCGACGACGCGTGGGAAGGAATCGCAATCGCAATCGCAATCGCAATCGCAATCGCAATCGCAATCGCAATCGCAACCGAACGCGGAGGTGATTTCGACGTCATCGGCGAACGAACGAACGAACGAACGAACGACGGACGCGACGCGCGCGACGCTTCACGCGACGCTTCACGCGACGAGGGCGAATGAAGTGAAAGCGCGAGCGCGAGCGAGCGCGATCGCGGACTTGGAGCGACGGAAACTCGCGTTGGAGGCGAAGACGAGGAAGATGGAGGCGATCGCGGAGGCAAATAGAGCGAAGGCGAACGCGAAGAAGGGAGATGGGGCGAACGACAGAGGGGAGAATGCGAAAAAAGATGACGACGGCGACGACGGCGGCGGCGGAGAGAAGGACGAGGGAGACGTCGTCGAACGACCTGGAGATGTTCGAACGGCGCGCGCGCGGGAATTCGCATCGAGGGACTCGGTGAAGGTGAAACCGAGCGCCAACGCGTGGGCGGGGGAAAAGGAAAGGCGAGGGGAAAGGCGAGCGTCGCTGGACGGAAGGCCGGCGTGGCGAGCGCCGAGCGAGGATTCGTTCGCCGACGTCGGAGCGAGCGTGAAAGAACACGTGGAGGCGATCGAGGAACGAATCAAGGCGACAACGCCGGAGAAGGTGAACGGCGACGGCGCGGCGAGCGCGAGCGGGGAGAGCGAGGATGAGAACGCGGCGCCGGACGACGCGTTTAAGACGCCAGCCAAAGCGTCGAACGGGACGACGTCGCCGGCGTCGACTCCGTCGAAAACGCTCACGAAAACCCCGAGCGTGATGAAGACAAAGCTCAGCGAGCGGTTGAGCGAGGCGCGGGAGATTGCGGCGGCGAACGCGAAGGAGTTAGCCGCGAGTCCGTTGCGGTCGACGTTTAAGCAGCGATTCGGCGCGCCCAGGGAACCAAACGCGTTGGAAAAGATTCAATCATCCGTGCGGCGTTTCGTGCGCCGCGCGCACGTGAAGTTGAGTGCGCTGACGGATAGATACCCCAAGCAAGTCGCCGGAGGCGTCGGTGCGATCGCCCTCATCGTTCTCGTCTCGCAAAGGCGCGGTCGCGACGTCGTCTCCCCGGCGGCGCGAAAGAAACGATGAATCCGCCTTAACTCTTTCATCGTCCTCGTCCTCGTCGTCGTCGTCGTCGTACGACGCATTGTAATACCCAACGCGCGCGCGTCGAATCGAACGCGCGTGAACACTGAACTCACCCGCCCGAGCGCGCGAATCTCCTCGGCTCGCGCTCGCCCTTCGCTCGTTTCCATTCGCCTCTTCGCGCGCGCCTTCGCCCGTCACACCGCACCTCGAAGTCGTCACGGCGTTTTCCTCCGTCGCGCTCGCGCGCGCGATGTCATCGCAGCGCGCTCACGTCGACGCACACTTCGAAGCGTCGTCGCTTCGTCGGCGCGATCCGAGCGCGAGCGCGCGAGCGCGCGCGGACGCGCTCGCCCGCTCGCGACCGCGCGCCGTCTTTTTCATCGCGCGCGCGCGTCGAACGCGAAATGCGAAAGCGATCGCATTGGACGCGTCGTCGAACGCGCGCGAGCGCGCGCACGGAAGCGCGCTCAAGCGTGGAATGCGATCGTCCATCGCGCGCGCAACCATCGCGGATGAGGTGGCGAAGACGACGTCGGCGTACCTCCCGGAAATCATGCGACACGCCACGGAGTTAACCGTGAGCGAGGTGCTGGGGATATCAACCGCGTTCGCGATGAGCTTAGTGTTCGCCGTGGGTGCGCTGAGGCCGGCGCTGGTGGTGGTGCACGACGCGTGGTCGCGCGCGCGAGGCGACGAAGCGGGGAAGGCGACGTTTCCGGATTCATTCTTCGGTTTCGTGTATAAGCTGATGCGCACCGCGCTGTTCAACGTTGGTTTAGTGTTTGTGTACGCGGTGATCGTGCCGATCGCGAGTCCGGAGATGCACGCGCTGTTTCCACCAGAACGTTGCGTGCGGATGCTGCAAATTTTATACGCCGGGAACGTCGTGACGTCGGTGCGAAAGAGGTATTTAGCCACCGCCGCGGGGGAGTTAAGAAGGAAAATGTACGGCGCGGTGGAACCTTCAGATTTAATTCCCGCGCACGTGTATGATCGCGAGAGCGCGGCGCTGATTTGGAGTATCACATCGCTCGCGGCGCTCGATTCGCTCGGGTTGCCGCTGCGCGTGATTCTTCAAGTGCTCGGCGCGTCGAGCGTCGTTCTCGGTATCCTCGCCTCAGTGGTTCTGCGAGATACGATTGCAAATTATTTTGGTGGGTTGATCGTCATCGCCGCTGGGTGGTTTGTTCCCAAGGAAGTCATTCGCGTCCTCATCGGCGGAAGACGAGAAATAAGTGGACGTTGCGTCAAGATAGGCTACCTGTACACGGAGCTCATCAACCGCGCAGGGAAAGTGGCGTACATCCCAAACTCGGCGCTCGTGGCGTACAAGGTGGAAAACCTTTCCCGAGCACCCTATCGCGAGTTCCGCGAGCAGTTCGCCATTTCCTTCAGCGATTTGCCCAAGGTTCCCGGTTTGCAAACGCAAGTCGAAGCGTTTCTCCGCCAAACTTCTGGCGTCGACGTCGTTCGAGGGGTATCTTTGGCACCGCGGTGCACGCTAACGGGCATGAATTCCTTCGCCGGCGGCGCCGTTCTTGAAATCGTGTGCTACAACGATTACAAGACGTTCCGTCAAAATGGCTTCACGACGATGCGCTTGCGACACCACATCTTCCTCGGTCTGTCGCGCATTTTTGACAAAAACGGCGTGAAATTTGCCGTCGCGGGCTCAATTCCGATGAATTCCAACGACTACATGCCCGAAGCGTTGGACTCGAGCAAACCTCTCGGCGGTTGGGAAGCTTCCTCCGCTAGAGCTGGTCGAGGCGATGAACTCATCGATCCTCTCGACGATCGCACCGCAGTGGGCAGCCTCAGCGCCACTCCTTGGTTGTGAAATCCCGCGTCCCTAGCGCTCGCACTAGCTATCCGCATCGCCGATTATTTCATTTGGGGACCCATTCTATGCCCTGATAATAACTTGTATATCATTCTGAATGTTTTTATCACGATTTATTTGCGCGCATTCCTCGAGTACGCAGCGCCGCGCGCGTCCCGGCGTGGACGTCCTAAACCCTCCCCAACACCCAAAACGAGCCACCGCCGTGGAACGATCGTCAAACGCGCGCTCGATCGCGCACGCTCGATCGCGTTCGGGATGAATTCCGAAACGCGCGAATGGGCGACCGCACAAAAACCGCCGTCGTGGTGCGCGACGCACGCTAACCGCATCGTCGCTCTCGTCCTCGCCCTCGTGTCTTTTGGTGTTGGATACTACCTCTACGCGAACTCAGACGGCGAGCTGCACCTGGGTGCACGCGACGCGTTGGGGCCGTCGAAGACGCAGGCATGGTATTCTTCGTATCCGGAAGCGTTTGATCTGCGTGGCGAGGCGCTGATCGATGCGGCGGAAAGGGTGAAGACGGAACTGCCGTCGCGCGATTGCGTCGTCGTCGTGAAGCGCGGCGCGGTGGTGCACGAAGAATATTATAACGGGGCGACGATGAACAGCGCGTTCGATAGCGAGGAAGTGGGGAAGATTGCCGTCGCTCTCGTGATCGGCGCCGCGGTGCATAAGGAGTTACTCACGCTTGATGATAAAGTGAGCGAGGTGTTGGCGCGATCGGGACGAGGGGACACGCCCGAGGGCTGGAGCGCGGAGAACTGGCGCGCGCTCACGGTGCGACACTTGTTGGCTCAGGTGAGCGGTACGGGCGAACAAACCCCAGGAACTACGTTTGCGAATGATGTGAAGTTCAACGATGGCGAGCATTCGCCTTTGTTTTGGTTGAACGCGGTTTTGCGAACGGCGACTGGGGAGGCTCCGGCGGCCTTTGCGTCCAAGTATCTCACCGAACCCATCGGGTTGGCCAACTTTTTCGCGCACGACGACGCCATGGGCGGAGATATTTCTGTTGTAGGCGGTCAAATGGCGAGTTGCCGCGATTTGGCGCGATTCGGTCAGCTCGTCGTCAACGACGGACGATGGAAATCTACAGGTCTGTCGGTGCGACGGCTCGTGTCGAAAGCCTTCATCCATGACATGCTCATGCCTTCCTTCCCGCTCGTGTCTTCGAATTTCGGTTTCGGTGGATGGGTGTATAATCCCAAGTCGCGCACGCTGGATTCCGAGCTCGCCGGGCTCGGCGTGACTGATGTGAGTGGCTTGGGTCAGGATTGTCCCGTGCACGCTGGCCCCGTGGTCCCGGGCGCCGAGCCGCGCTATCCCGTCTTATTCAGCTCCGGTGGATTGGGGAAGATGATGATCACGATTCCATCGCAAAAAGTGATCGTCGTGAGCCTCGGATCGACGTGGGCTGCGTCTCCGTCGTGCCCAGCGGTGCTCGCCGCAATCGGTCAAGCCGAACTCGAACCCGCCGAGCGATCGCCGCTGCCTCGCAACGATTTGTTTGCGGTGCAGCGATTGTGGCTCATCATCAAGCCGGTGATCGAAAATAAGAAGGTTCCGGTTAGCGTTGGCGCTCTATATCGACTGCCATCGTATGGTTCGTTGTGGGCGAGCTTGCACCACAAGACGGCGCCGACGCCCGAGCTGGCGTCCGTGCATCATAAGAAACACAACCCAGAGGCAAAACTTGGCGCTGGAGGCGACTATGAATACGATGTCGACGCGTACGACGGCTCGGAGGCAAGCCTTGGAGCCGATCCCGCAGACTGGAACAATAACATGCAGGCGCTCGTGAATTCGATTCCCGCTGATGCGATCGCTGAGTCTGAAGCCATAACGCACTCCGACGACAAACCAGTGACTTGGAATGCGGGCGACACCAAGTTGTACTCGGGTACTTGCAGCTGCACGTGTGCGCCCAACCTTAAGATTGGTCAGTGCTTCAACGTTCGAAATTCCTTATCGAACGTATGCGAAGACCTTGGCCTTCAGAAGCATGGTGCTAGATTCTGCCCAGCCCTCGGGGTGATGAATGGTTGCGGCAAGCCCGTCGCGAAAACCGTCGGAGCGTACGGGACGACGTCGTCGTTCTCTTCAGATCAAATGTCGCAGTTGATGAACGACGCCACGATTTCGCTGATAAATAAGCAAATCAATCCGATTCAAACGAGTGCGGCGGATATCGAGGCGAAAATTTTCAATTGCAAAGTCACCAAGGCGTGCGACATGGAGAAGCACTGGCAGGGTGAAGTGTCGACACTTCAATGCGCGCCGACGGGATTTTCTGGTTGTACATTCACCCCGGATACTTTGTGCGACAGCGATAGTGTTAAGATGCCTTTGGTGAATGTTAGCGTTGTGCAAGGATCGAATGAGGCTTTAGTGGAGATGCCCACAGAGGGTTGGGTGTTGCAAAACGGCAAACACGATGTCGACGGTGGCGATTTGGGCAAGGACTTCATGTACTCCCAGCTTCAAGTCACTAGCGGTCACACTGAGAGCTTGCGTTTGATCAAGAAGAAAGAACGTTCGTTGATTCTTTTTAATGCCGTCGCTGGTATCGCTCTGATTCTCGTCGGCTTCGCAGTTGTGGGTCGAATCAAAGGACACGGCAACGACGACGACAGCGAGGAAGGCGAAGGACTCGTCAAGCATTCCGCTGCTAGCGCGCAACAGTACGGAACAGACACCGTTTGAGTTCATATATGCATAAGAAGAACGCAGTGTATTTGTAAAACGTCTTAGATTTAATACTACAACATCAGTTAGAGAACCTTTAACAAAGTTCATCGGCTTCGCCGTCGCTCGAAATGAAACCAAACTGCACGCCACGTCGCTTCGCAGCTTCTTTCTGCCACGTCGCCCGAGACGGCGATACATCAGACGATGTTATGCTATTAGCCACTAAAGGAATGCGCTCCGTGGATGTTTCTTCGACTGCGCGCGGAGAACCAAACGTTTGTCTGCCCGCCGCAATCGCAGCTACAAAAGCCAATACCCCGAGAGCGAGGTAGGCATGTGTACCATTTGCGTCAGTCACGGTTTCCTCATCGTTCTCGACGCGCCCCAACAAGGCGGTATCATCCTCGGTTGTGCCTAAAGTTGCCTCATGTCCACGTGACATTTTCTCGATCAGTTTAGCCGCAGCTGAAAGCTTTCGGGGCGGTTTGTCATCTTCATCGTCTTCATCATTGCGGTGTGAGCTCTTTGAGTCGCGCTCTTCGTGGCGAGTGCGCGCATCTCGGTCTTCATCGTCTTCATCCTTTGACGAGGCATGGTGACTGCGGCTATTGTCTCCGTCATCCTCGTCATTCGACGACCGTCGGCGGCGCAAATCTTCATCGTCGTCGTCGTCATCATTTTTAGCCGACGAATGACGGTGGGCATCTTCGTCATCATCATCATCATTCGATTTCGATGATGCTCGACGGTGATCGTCATCCTCATCGCTTTTATCATCATCAGAGTGTTGATGATGTCTATCGTCATCCTTGTCCTCGTCGTCATCCTTCTTCGATGCGGTGTGCTCGTGCTCGCCCACGCGCGCCGAGTCGTCGCTGTCTTTCTTGCTCGCCTTGACCGCCTGAATCAATCGCGCCTCGATGCTGTCCGCCTCAGGGTCCGCCTGGAGGGTCTCCAATAAAATTGAAGAATCACGCTGACCTTTATCGGTGATCCAGCCCGGAAGAGAGTCGGAAGAGCCGACGCTTGCCGTATCAACCTTCTTCCAAACCATGCTCGACTCGGACAAAATTGATGATCCGCGCGCGGTGTTCGGAATCCAACCCGAAGCCGCAAGATTGGCCGCCAAGGTTGCGATTGTTTCACCCTTGCTGTTCTTCTTGTTATCGCTCGACGAGCCTAAAGTTGACCCATCGATGAGCGCGGAGATGAGAGTTTCAATATCAGGTTGGTTTTCTCCTGTGCGCACGCGGGCCGGTTCGCCATTCCCGCACGTGGTGATGTCGATAATCGAGGACTGCGCGGCTTGTTCTTCTTCTTCATTCTCGTCCTTTGACGTCTTCGCGTTTTTGTCTTCGTCATCGTCGAGGTCTTTGCGATGGGATTTGCTCTTACCCAAAGATGGCTTCACCGCGGGTTCGTTCTTGTCCACTGTGTCGGCGTCTTTGACTTTCGCCGGGAACCACGGAAACGCGGCGGCACGGATGCGGCCACCCTCAATCCCACCCAAAACCGCCGGTTGTGTCCACGTGAGGGTTTCCAAATCGAGCCTGTGTACGTCGCTCATGTACGTTCGCGTGCGGTAATCTTCACCGCCGATGATGTACATCCCACCGTCCATGATGATCGCTGAGTGGAATCGACGCTGGCTCGGGGGCTTACCCTTGGTCTCCACTCGATGCCACACGATGTCGTCTGTATCGCCCAAATCTGCGCGATACGTGGCCGTCGATGCGTACGTCGAGCTCCCGCCAGTGTGATCCCACACCGAACCACCCCAAACCCACATTTGCTTCTTGTCATCGAGAACCGCCGTGTGCTTGTTGCGGCGAACCGGAATGCTCCCGCTCACTCTGGGGTAGCTGAACTTCATGGTGTCCAAATCCAACACCAACGTCTCACCGACGTTGAACCCGAGCTTGCCTTCGACGACGAAACCGCCGTAGATGACCATCTTGTTATCCGGAGTGACCACCGCCGAAGCCCCGGAGCGTCCGAGAGGGAACGGCTTTCCTTGCGCGTGTTCATTCTTCACTATGAGCGGCATCTCGAACGGTCCTTGCGGTACCATGTCTTTGCGCTCCGGCGCAAGTTCATACTCGATTTTGCGCCATTTTTTATCATCGAGGCCGAGGGCGTAGACGGTGTCTAAGCGCTCGTCGTTTTCATCGCGACCGCCAAAGATGATCATCGCGTGTTGCTTGTCGCCGCTCGCTGACGTTTTGCCGTTCGCTTTACCAATCTTTGACGATTCCGTAGCGTCGTCTTCGACATCAAGGGCGGGAAGTTCGGGCATGGACAAGTGTTTGCCGAGCGCCGGGATGGCGCCGAGCGCCGCAGTAGCGCGCGCCTCGGTCGGCTCGGGTAAGTAAATTGGCTTGGACGTGATCACCGCAACTTCTTCATCGCGCTTCCCCGTGCGATCGCCGCCGAGCTTGGGGCAAGAATTCCCCGCAGCTCCAAGCGCAGATTTTGATTCATCATCATCATCGTCGTCGTTTTCACGCTCCGTTAGGCACGTAAAGGCTCCGGCGTCCATGTCGAACGCCGTCGTCGACGAAACGTCTGAAAACTCGCTTCCGCCGTTCCAAATCTTATACCCGCCGTGAAACAACGCCCGTCGCCCGTCACCATAAACTGCCGACCCAACGCTCGCCAACGGTAACGGCGAAAAAACTTCTTCACCTCGCTCGTCGTCCTCCTCTTTCTCGGACGATCGCTCGGCTTTCCCCAACCCCGCCTCGCTCGCGCCGTTCCCGCGCTCGTGGCACCACACCAAATAATCCCCCGACGAGCTCCCCGCTAAAACATCGATCGACCCTAAAGTCTCCCCTCGGTCGCCTAACCCACCGTAGATCGCCATCATCGGCGCATTCGCGAGCTCGCTCGCGCGTTCTCGCGTCAGCCTCACCCGCGCCCCTCGTCGAATCGCCCCCGCCGTCGCGCTTTCCTGCGCGTTCGCGTCGTATTCCTGCGCCTCCTCCGATGCATTCGAGTTCGTTTGTCCTTCTTCCCCTGTCCCCTTTCCCGTGGCGCGCAGGACTGCGCTTAACATCCCACTACTCGCGCTCGCGCTCGCCGCGAACGACGCGCACGCGACGACGACGAGCGCGCGCGTCGCTTTGCCTCTCTTCATCGACCCACCGCGCGCGCGCGCGTGCGTCATCGTCGTCGTCCCGATCGTTCACCTTCGCGTCGGGCACTTATGATGCGCGTGACGACGCGAAGTGATGCGACGACGGGCGCGCCGATCGATCGATCGATCGCGCGATCGCGCGCGTTGGGTGTTGGCGCCGTCCCTCGACCGACGCAGTGTCCGACCGACCAGACCAGACCAGACCGAGTGTCCGACCGACCAGACCAGACCAGACCGAGTGTCCGACCGACCGATCGATCGACGGAGTGTCCGACCGACCGACCGACCGACGGACGGCGTCACGATCGAGTGGAGTCACGATCGGTCGATCGACCGATCGTGAAAAACGAGATCGCATTCGATCGCATTCGATCGCTCGATCGCGTCGAAATGATGACATTTCGAGCGCACGCATGGAGGACTCGTCCGTAGACGAGTCACTCGACTCGTCGTCCCCGTCGTCGTGTATCGCTCGACGACGCGCGACCGCGCGACGCGTCGGTAGCGCGATGGCGCGCGAGGACGAGCGCGCGCGCTTGCTCGCGCGCGACGTCGAGCGCGCGCGCGAAACGACGACGACGACGACGACGACGAGACGGACGAAAGCGATCGGCGCGAACGACGACGAAGGCGAGAGGGAGGACGAGGGATGGAGGCGCGCGAACGCGCGGAGGAGGGTGTTGACGCTCGTCGCGGCGCTCGCGCTGGCGTTCGTCGCGCTCGTGTGTGCGCGATCGCCATCGCGAGCGTCGATGCGAATGAAACAAAGCGCGAGCGAGGTGGCGAAGAGTGAATACGGCGGAGTTGGGGCGTTAGGGGAATTGAAGTGGAGCGCGCGAGGAGGATTCGAGCTGTCGGGGTACGACGCGGACGCGCACGGGCACGCGCGAGTGCGAGGAGTTGGGGAATTGCTGGAGAATACGATCATGAGGTATTATCCCGAGCGTGTGAAAGAGGATTCGGAGCCGTTTTCGGTGCTTTTCACGTCGAGTGATCTGCCGAAGACGCCGTGCGCGAACGAGGCGTACGCGGCGAAGCGGTGTCATTTCGACGAGTGGGCACCGATTTTCGCTTTTGGGAGCGCGCCAAAAAATGCGTCGATATTGCCCCCTGTGATTGGATCGACGAGCATTAATTTGATATCGTGCTTCGACTCGAAGCTTAACGTTCGGCCGCAAGAACGCGGGGAGAATCCCAAAATCGGCGAGAAGGATGAGCCGACGTGTGACTTTTTAATGTATCCCAAGGTGAAGTACTCGGCGCAAATCGGATCATGCGAAGGCGAGAAAGCGAACACCGGGGACTGTCGCTATCACGGTTTGTTCTCTGTGGATGGCGTCGACGACGAAGAGAAGAGTCAGTACGCTTGGGAAAACTTGAAGCCCGCGGCGATTTGGCGCGGCAGCGACTATCATTTTTTGGACAAGTCCTATCCGGGATTCAAATATGAATCGTATTCGTTCCTTAAAAAGTTGGAGCGAAGCGACAGAAAAGCGGAAATGCAAGCTTTGATCGACGGTGACGTCATCGGTCCGCGATTGCGCGCAGTGTTGACGTCGCTCGCCAAGCCGAAGCTCATCGACGCCCGTTTCTTCGTCGCCACCAAAGGTAACGATCGACGCTCGCGTCTCGGCGAAGAGCTCGGCGTGGATGCGTACGAGCACTTAGAAGAGAATGATTTCGCAAAGTATCGCTACCAGCTCGATCTGGGTGGTGGTGGTGGAACCACTTGGAGCGGCGTTCTCCCGCGTTTGTCGATGCCTGGAGTGTTGCTGCACCACGAGACAGCGACCAAGGATTCGTACTTTGATCTGTTGAAGCCATGGGTGCACTACATCCCGATCAGCGAAGATATCAAAGATTTAGAAGCTCGCATCGCTTGGGCCGAGGAGCACCAGGACGAGGCGAAAAAAATCTCAGCCCACGCGAATGCCTTCGTGCGCGATTTCCGTCGCCTGCGGTCGCTTCTTCGCCACAACTACGACCGTCTCGCCGTGCCGCTCGCGAAAGTCTTAGATCCCAACGACCTCGGTTTGTTGATCCCTTTCGACGTCGCGCATCCTAAATAGCGCGCGATGTCCTAGTCATAGCTTTTGTATGTATTTCCCATCTCTCTGTATCTCTCTCTCTCGCCTCCCCTGTTCTCCCCTCCACCCTCCCGCGTTCGCGATCGACGAGCCCTAGCGCGCGCGTCACTCACGCGCGCGACATGCTGCGCTCGCTCGCGCGCGTCGCGCGCGCCCGAGCGCTCACGGAGGTGCGTCAAAAAACATGAACAAAAAATATCTGTAGTCGCGCCGACGCCTCTTTCGCTCGCTCGCGCGACGCGCGAGACGTTCGGCGTCGCGTCGCGCGATCGCGCGCTCATTCGCGCGACGTTGGACTGACCGCGCGTGTCGATCGGGCGCGTTCGACGCAGCGCGCGTTCGCGACGGCATCGACGAAAGCGCCGAACGCGAAGGTGGAGGTGGAGATTACGGTGAGTGTTTAACGCGACGCGCGAGCGATCGAGCGAGTCGCACGCGCGCGAGAGAACGCGACGGTGGACGATGGTTGATGGGAGCGATCGAGCGCGCGCGTGATTGGACTGACGACACGTTTCTTTCGTCGACCCCTCGAGTGTAGGCTCCGTTGGAACAATACGGCACGAGTGGACGCTACTCGTCGGCGCTATACGTCGCCGCGGCGAAGGCGAATGTGTTAACCGCGGTTGAGGGCGAAGTGTCGCAGGTAAGCGACGGGCGGGGAAGACGCGCGAATGGAAACGAGACGGAACGAAACGCTCGATCGCGGGAACGAGGGGGAAACTGACGCGTATGTTCGCTTTTACGCCGTAGATCGTGAATTTGGTCGAGAAAGATTTGAAGTTTAAACAGTTATTGAATGATCCTTCGATGGAGAAGAAGAAGAAGATTGCGGGGATAAAGGAGTTCTGCCAAGGCGCCAAGTTTACGCCGATCACAACCAATTTCCTCACCGTCATGGCGGAGAACGGACGTCTTCCGGAATTGAATATGATCGCCATTCGGTTTGAAGAGCAGTGTATGGCGAGTCGTAACGAAGTGAAGTGCATTATCACGACTGCACACGATCTTACGGACGCGCAGCTCACGAAGGTCCAGGATTCTATCAAGGGCCACGCTCCGGCTGGGTCCAAGTTGAAGGTGGAAACCAAGGTAGATCCGCGTCTTCTCGGTGGCTTGACTGCAAGCATCGGCGAAAAATACTTTGATCTCTCGTTGCTCACGACGATCAAGAAGTATCAAGCCGTCCTCGCCGCGCCGATATAATCTGACTTGACGTGTGCAGCATGTATCCACAAAATTTGACTCGAGCGCGCTCGCGCGATGGATGACTCGCGAGACGCTGGCCGCGGTGAGCGCTCGATCCTTGTAGCTTTTTGAAGAATTTCAATACTATAACATTTGCTAGAATTAAAGCGTATCTCTACGTTGTACACTATGCGTCCTCGCGGACGGACGCCTGAGTCTTTACGAACAGCAACCAGACGACGTTTCGCTGTACGCCCCCAATTTCACCGCTGGGTCACCCGTGCCGAGCTCTGTAAGTAACCCAGGGGCTTCGAGTATTCCCTTCACTAATTCCTCAAACGCCTCTTGCACGCTTCGACTCGTCTTCGCGCTGCACTCCAAGAATAAGCATCCAAACTCCTTCGCGAATGCCACGCCCATTTCTCTCGAAATCGCTCGATCGCTCTCCTTATCCACTTTATTCCCGATCACAATCTTCACCGAGTTTTCAATCGTGCTGTACATCTCCACCTCTTTCCTCCAAACCTCGCGTAAATTCTCAAACGTCTCCGCGTTCGTGATGTCGTACACGAAAATCACCCCTTGCGCTCCGCGGTAATACGAGCTCGTCAGCGTCCGAAACCGCTCTTGCCCCGCGGTGTCCCACACCGTGAGCTTTAACTTCTTCCCGTGTACGTCCACGTACTTGAGCTTGAAATCCACCCCGATCGTCGGTGAGACGTCTTCAAACTTATCCGCCACGAATCGCATGAGCAACGAGCTCTTGCCCACGCCCGAGTCCCCGACTAACAGGAGCTTCACCAAATGGTCGTACGGCGCGGCGTCGTCTTTGGACGACATCGAATGCGATCGATCGATCTCTCAATCGATCGCGGTGCTTCGGCGTCGCGTCGCGTCGCGTCGCGCTGACGACTGACGCCGATCGGTCGCGCACCGCCTCGAGTTCGACGTCGTCGATCGGCGATCGCTCATTCGTCACATCGCGCCACCATGCCGTACGCGCACCAAAGTTTCTTCACCGCCCTTCGTCGGGAGATCCCCAAGGCGTGGCCGTTCTTCACCGGCATCGCCGTCGTCGGCGTCGCGGTGACGTACGTCACCGCCAACATCACCGAGGCGGACAAGAAGGCGAGCAAGTTTCTCCACCCCGGGGGATCGCATTGAAAACGTCGAAGATGTGCGCGTAGAATTGTGATGACGATCGCGCGACGACGACGGGTGAGCGCTCGTGGTGTGCGCGCGCGATGACGACGGAGATTGATTTCGAAAAGAGCGCGACGACGGCGAGGAGAAGGTGTGGTGTGCGAGCGCGAGGATGTGAGTAGGGTTTGAATCGGGCGCGAGCGCGAGCGCGACGGAGGCGCGATGGGTGACGCACGGCGTGGGATGGGTTTTAGAGATGCGTGTTTTCGTCGTCGTCGTCGTCGTCGTCGTCGTCGATTGGATCTGTTTTGTATTGTAAAACGAACGGCATAGGACCGAATATACGAAGAGCGAGAGTCGAGAGCGAGCGAGATCGTCGCGAAGCGCACGGCGCGTCGCTTGGTTACATCGTTTTCGATTACATATACACAACTACGAGTGGACTAGAATACACTACCTTATCTCACGGCCCCTTCTTGATGAGCGATTTCATCAGCGCTTCGCGAATGACATTGAGCTCGGCGGTGCCTTCTTGCACGGCAAAGTGCGCTATGATTTTTTCTATACAGTTCGCCGGCAACGAGTGCAATCCGATACGTTCGGCGCACAACGGTGACATTTTCGACACATCTCTGTTAAGCACTAATTTTCTTCCGGGTTTCGGTGGTACGTCTTCATCCACCGTGCTCATCGACCGCGTCATGCGCATGCGCAATCCCACGGTTCCGCCGGGCGAGTGCAAGCTGCGATACCGGTTGTAAATAATCCCTCTATTCACCTTGGCCGTTATTCTCGCGCTCGCTCTGCGTTTATTGAACGAGGGCGGCGGAGACGGCGATTCTCTCGGCGTGCTGGTATAATCTCGGTCCTCAGCGCGCCCACGTTTGCCGCGGGACTCCGCGTCCTCCTTGATCATCTTTGACTCGCGCCTGATTTTTGTGTCCGCCCAACAATACTCTTCGTCCATCGGTTTCGACTCGAGCGAAAGCTTCTCGAATGCACTCAAAACGCGCTCGTGTGATGGTCCGATCCAGCGCGGGGGAATCTGATCCGGACGCAACGTCCCTGGCTCCTTCTCAATCACCGTCGACGACTCGGTTTCGCTATCGCTTTCGGACGAATCGTCGTCGGAATCGCTGCTATCGTCGCCATCCGTCAATCGCCATCGTCGCGTCTTGGCCTCGGGAGGATTAAATCGACTCCTATATTCGCACATTAGCAGCGTGCGGACGAATAATCTGAACGTCTCGCTGCTGAATCGGTGATGCTCGGATGGCTTCCACTCGAACCACGTCGATCGCTTGGGTGGATTGCACGTCTTTGGCACGAAATTCTCCAACCCATCCTTCCCTTCGAGCAAATACGGCTTATCATAGAACAATAGCGAAAACTTATGCACCACTTCTTCCGCGGTGAACTGCTTATTCCTAAACTTAATCAACGTCTGCAAGAAGGCTTGGTACGGTCGCTCGTCGTCGACGTAGCTCGCACGTATCCTTCGCAGCAACGCGTAACCGCCGTCTAAATTCGCTTTCATCATCCCCGCCGGTCCCTGCGTTCGGTTCGCACGCGCGCGCGTCAGCCCATGTATCGCCCAATCTCTCGCGCGCATCTCCATTCGCGTCGCCGCGTCGCCAGCAATCACCGACGCGTTCG
>Ga0222713_10004004_pt1 | contig 14942 bp, 11 predicted proteins | sample C33_649DmetaG_FD_165061 | JGI IMG/M metagenome (GOLD analysis project Ga0222713, IMG submission 165061) | Estuarine water microbial communities from San Francisco Bay, California, United States - C33_649D | ecosystem: Environmental > Aquatic > Marine > Unclassified | place: USA: California...
CGGATTCTTCTATCTGGTCTTCGCTGTCGTAGTTGTCAAACTCTGACATATGGCACTCTCCGTTTCTGCCCACATCACATCAGAGGTATGTGATGGCTGCTATTGATTTGTCACCCCGAATTGCTCCACACAGGCTGGGGGGTTCCTGTGTAGGTTCCTACTTTCGTATCACGTTCGATATTACACACCTTGTTTGGTGTTGTCAACTATCTCACTATTCGATTGTTTGTAGGCTGATTTTTCCGCCTGCTTCGAATGTTCCTTTGCGGCGACGTTTTCTTGTTGCTATTCGTTGGGCTGCTTCAGCGCTTGTGCCGAGTGTGCCTGCGATGGCTTCTTCTTGGGTGATGCCTTCTTCGCCCATCAATGGTCTGTATAGACTTTCTTCTTGTTTGAGGGTGGTGAATCCTTTTTGTGCTTCGGCTTCGCTTACACCTTGGCGAACTAGTTGTTCAGCGGATGTGGCTGTTAAGGCTATGCCTGCCTGTTTGCGGGCTTGTGCGGCAACCTCAGCGGCTCTGGCGGCACGCAGGATGTTGTCTTGGGCTTTTTGTGGGTCTAGGAAAAACGCTGCGATTGAGCCGTCGTCTAGGTTGTATAGCGTTTTTAGTTCGTTGACTACGGTTGGGTCGGCGTTGCGTACAGCCTGATAGCCCTGTGTTACTCGTGCCAAGATTTCGTCTGGGGAAACATCGTTGACAATGAAATTTGTTAGTGATGTCGGGTCGTCGTAGAACCCTGCTGGCATTCCTGAGTCTCGCAGGTTTCTTCGGTATTGTGATTCAAGTTGGAGTAATTGGCTGACGGAGTAGACAGGTTTGCCTGCTGCTCGGCGTTGTTCGTTTGCTACGAATCGTCGTTTGAATGCTGGTGATTCTCGTAGTTGGATACCGATTTCGTCGATGCTTGATGAGCCTGTGATGGTTCGGTTTGCGAGCGCTGCACGGATTTCGTTGACTAGTTCTGGGTCGTCTAGCCCATAAAATTTGAGGGTGTTGGTGAGGATTGTTGTGGCTGTTTCACCGTCGTCGGATGGTGGCAGGAACGAGATTGGGCGACTAGTTGGTGTGACTGGTACTTCGTTTTCTGTTTTTATTTCTCTAACAGGTTGTCTGCCTAGACCGTAAGCCGCTTCTTTTGGTGCGTAAGCAGCAGCGATTTCGGCAGTAAAATCGCGGGTAGGTGCCGTGATGGGGCGACCACGTGCTTCAGATAGGGCTTGTAGGTCTTCTGGTGTCATTGACATTAGATAATCTTTCCGAACGCTTGAGCAATATTAGCCGACAAAGCCCGTGCTTCATCTTTAGCGTTATTGGTTCTTTCCCAACCGTACTGTGGGTCGGAGCGTAATAGTTTTTCCCATTCGCTGTTTGTCATTAAACGCTTTTTGCCTTCTTCGCCGAACGATACAGCCTGTTCAAATGCGCCTGTGGACATATCGATGTCATTGATGTTGCGTTCCAGGAGTCTTGATGCTGTGGTTTGGTATGCCGAGGCGATGCTTTCTAATGTCATGCCTTGGTCTAGCAGGTTTGATAAATGCCCGTAGCGTGTTTTGGCGAACTCTCTTTGTTGGCGTTCGTAGTCAGATGCAAGCATTTGACCTGTTAAAACTTTTTCAATGTCGGAGTCTGCTGGGTTTCGGTTGAAGAATGCTTTAGCGATGTTTTGTGTGCTGATGTAATCTGCAGATTTTTGGGTGCGAGCCAACGCTGTCGGGTTGATGTAGTTGCCTGATTCGTCTTTTTTGAATACTTCGCTGTAAACTTTTTGTTTAAGGATGTCTCCTTCATATCCCATGTTGATTGAATCGGATACGAATTTGGTGAAATCGCTACCTTCGAAACCTAGTGTGCCTACTAGGGATTGAATGGTTTTTAGTTGTTTTGATGTTGATAGTTCTTTGTAGAAATCTGTGGCATCTAGTGATGCGTTAAACCTGTTTAAGCCTTCTGTTGATTTATACCATTGTTGTGATATGGCTGTGTTTAATAGTTTGAATAGTTCAGGGTATTTGGTGCGGTCGAGGTCTAGTAGCCATGCTTTTGCTGGGAATGTTTCTCGGAATGTTGTTTCCCATGCTGTGCTAACTGCCGCTGGTTGTTCTGTTGTGGCTGTGGCGGCTGTTGTTTTGTATTCTTTGCGTAACATTTCTCGGTTCGCTGGGGTATTTTCTAAGCCACGTGCCGCGAGTTGTTCGGTGACAAATGCTTTTCGTTTGGCTACATCAATTACTTGAGTAGTAGTTGCAACTCCCGTGGTAGGCACATCTGGTTTAGTTTCTTCTATTGTTGTTTCGGTGCCAGCGACAACCATGGGTTGAGTAATTTCACCGCGTTGTTCACGTGTTAGTGGTTGCGTTTTTGTAGCCGCAACTTGAGTCGGTGCGCCAATATCGGATTTAAAAGCATATGTAGCAGGAGAACCAGGAGCACCCGCTGCTACAAACGCTAATTCTTTGTTTTCTGTTATCCGTTTTTTGTCAGCAAGAACTTTTTCAACTTCAGCAAACGCCTGACTTCGAGCAGTCTCGTCGATAGAACCTTGTTGAAATTGGAACTTAGCCAATTCAAGATTTTTTTCTGCTTGTTTTAATTTACTATCTACTGCTTTAAGCGCACGGGTATTATCGTTCTTTGCTTCTTTGAAACGGTTATTTGCTATTTCGACATTGTTTTGTGCCTGTTCTTTGTTTCCTTCTAATGTGACAACCAAATCACGCAAAGAAGACGGAGTGTATTTTTTCCCTTTAAATGTAAACGAAGTAATGTTTTTACTTAAAGCGTCATTAAGTGTTTGAATATCTGCATCTAAATCTTTTTTGATTTTTTCTGCAGATTTTAAATTTTGCTCATAGTCATTTAATGTTTTAAACGTTTCAAATTTATTGAGTTCGTCAGCCATTATGCAAGTCCTTTAATCTTTTTATCAAGAATGTCGAATAGTCCCAAAGCGCCTACCGCTTCGGCTTCTGGACCGAACTGTTGTTGTACTTGTTGTTCGGCTGCAACACCAAGGTTCGGTGCGCGAACACCACCAGTCGCTTCCGATATTTCCATACGCTCATACGCTCTAACAAACTTTTCGATTTCGGCAGCAGACACGTTGCGCCCTAATATTTTTTGTGTTGTGTCTTGAAATACTGAACGGATGTCTTGTTTGGCTGTGGTACGGATAACTTTGCCCATACCCACAGATGGCTGGATTTCTGTTAGGAATTGCGGTAGAACGGCTTCTATTGTTCGACCTTGCGAGTTGGCGTAGTTTAAGAACTCTCTCATCACAGATATGTCTGTGGAATCAAATCCTGTTCCGCCTTGCGGTCTACCGTTTTTGCCGTATAGTCCTCGTGCAGATAGTTTGTTTTGGAAATCTATGCGTTGCGCTGTGGTCATTCTGGACAGTTCGCTTACTGCTTCTTTGTCGGGGTCATATAGGTCGCGTTCAATAGTGTTGTTTTTACCTACTAGTTTTTGACCTACAAAAGAAACATCGAATCCTCGTCGTTGGCGTGTGGCTGCGTCGCCTGAGTCAGAAACTGTGCCACCTAAAATGTCTTGTTGTTTTAAACCAGATAATTGTGGTGCTGTAACGAATACGTTACGTGGTTGTAGTTGTACGTCAGGTGCTAATCCGCCACCAACTTTTGGGGCAATAACTGGGGCGGTCGAGGATGGTGGGGTTGTCGTCGCGTTCGGGTCTGTTGGTTCTGTGAATGACATTAATCTACCTCTGCTGCAAGTTTATCTTCATAAATTCTTGCAAATTCTGGGGTTTGCTGTACAAGTGCTGCTGCAATACTAGCCAACCAATCCTTTAAAGGTTGTGTTTTTGGTGATTGGAAACTTGAGAACCCTGCTGCTGCAGCATTTTCTAATGCTTGGTCGCGGGCATCCAAATATTGTTTGACTGCGTTTGCCACATCGTTGTCTGCTAAACGGTTGTCGGTTACGGCTGTATACAAATTGTTGATGAAGTTAGGGAATTCGCCTGGGTTGAAGTCGGCTTTGATTGGGAACCCTGGGTATTCTTTGTTGAGGAATGTGCGCCATTGAGCAAGCCAGTCTCGTTGTTCTTGGTTTAGGGTGTCGCCCATTTGGTTGCGTTTTTCACGGTAGATAGATGAAGCAATTTTGTATTGGGCTGCTGCAACCATTTCTTCTGCTGTTAATCGGCGTCGTTCACCTTTTTGGATTTGGCGGTTGAATGCTTCGAAACTGAACGAGTCGCCGCCAGGGGCAAAGTATCCTGCGATGCCTTTGTATTGTTTCATCAAATCGTCGTTGTCTTTAGCCCAATCGGAGAACACTTTGGTTGGTTCAATGCCACTAGTTGTCGGTTCAGTTTTGTGACCCATGTAAATAAAAGCATCTTCACCAAAACGGTCGATGAATCTACTTACTGCTGTATCTGGGTTTTCTGTTTTAAGTTTGTAGAACTCTTGTGAGAGTGATGATGCGATGATGTCGCCGCCGTCTGTTTCTAAACGGAAGTCGATTTGTGGTGAGGTTGGTCCTGTGAATTGGAATAGGGCGCGTAGTCCTGCGAGGACTTGTGCTTTGCGGCGTGCGTCGGCATATAGTTTTGCCATGTCGTTGACGTCTTTGGTGTTGTAACTTCCGCTTTGGATTTTGTGGCGGACTACTTCTGCGTAGGTGTTTGCGTAGATTGTGCCAAGTTTTCCTGTGTCACCTTTAATTGCTTCAAAACCCCGAACAGCCCATTGCGGTGCGAGTGATGACACGCCTTTTTCACCGTACGGCAAAATCATTTTGCGTATAAATTCTAGTTTGGGGGTGTCTGGAAGTACATTTGATGCGGCAATTTGTAGGACTGGACCGCCGCCTGGAAGGTTTAATACTTGAAATGCGCCTCGGATTGGGAATTGAAGCATTGCTCCTGCCCATCCGCCAATAGGAAAGTTGAATACGTTTGTGCCGTTTATAGGGTCTTCTGCAAACCAGCCCGACAAAGCGTTGTCTGGGTTATCCGAATCATAGTCTGCCGCGTCAAACGCGAGTTGTGTTTTGCGAATTCGTGATGGGTCTTCAATAAGATATGAAGTGTATTTGCCAAGTGTTTCTCTGAAAGCGGTAGCAAAAGGAATAATGACCCTGAGGGTATCTTCAATGTTTGATTTTTCTACGGCGTTGTAGAGAATTTCTCTTAGTTCTTGAAGTGCGACGATGGATGAAAATTCTTCTAGTTGTTCTAATGTGCCGTCACCTGTTGCGATTTTGCCAAATATACGATTGTAGATTTCTTTGTTGCCTACATATTTTTCTGGGGTTAACCGTTGGTTGCCTAATTGAGTGTTGATTTCGTTAACATATTTAACGATGTTATTTTGTAATTTTTGTTGTTCCGCAGCCGATAACAGATAGGCGTTGTCTGCAACATTTTTATAAAATGCTTGGCGGTAAAGAGGTGAACGTTCTAGTTTTTGTGTTGCTGTACCAACTAAATCATTAAAAAAGAATTTGACAGCAGAGTTCATAAACCCAGCAATTTTGCCTAGGTCTTGTTTTTCGTCAACTTGAATACGTTCTGCGCGTTTAACTATTTGTGCTAATTCGTTACGCGCACCTTTAAAATCAATAAATTCACGAAGTTTTTCGCTGCCCAACAACGATAAGTCTTTTTGTGGGTCGCCGAATGCTACACCTTTTGCTATCGGCTGAACATCGGCTTTTGTTTCCGTAATGAATTTACCTGGGTTAAAAGGGTCTGGAACTTGTACGGTTCTGGTATCGACAATTACACCTTTTTGGTCAATGCTTAATTGAACGACCGTGCCTGGTTTGATATCGGCTGGGTCTAAAGGTTTTGGTGGTGGAACTGTTTGTCCTTTGACTGGTGGATTGATGCTGTCTTCGACAAAAAGGTCTACTGAATCAATATTTGTTTTTCTTGCGGCAACTTGAAATTCTCCAGGTGCGCCAAAAGGTACTGGCTCTAATAATGGGACACGGTTGTATGATGAAACAAATCGCAAATCTTCATCAATTCGACCTGTCGCCGCATCTTTTCTTAGAATGTTAGAAATTTTTGATGTTGCTAATTTGTCCACCCATGCCGCAAGAAGTGTGTCGTCGTCTGTGTTCCGTAGTTTAATAAATGTTGAACCCGAACCTTTTGGGTCGGCAACACGAACTCCGTTTTTAAAATAGTTAAGTATTTTTTTACGGGCTTCACCGCCTTCCGTTGTTGTTTGCAGCCAGTTAACTATTGCATTGGTCCGTTGGTTTTGTGGAAGTGACCAAAGTTGAGCAACTTTTTTTAAGATTGGGTCGGCGTGGATTTGACCAAGGTTATCTACGTAGCCTGTTGTGTGGGCTGTTGCATTGGTGGCACGGTTGACTAAACCAAAGTTTTCTGAACGTCTCAAATTTTGATTTGCGTTTAGTGGGTCTACTAGGTGATTGTAGACGCTAAGATTTATTGCTTCCGAAACTTCTTGTGCGGCAGCAGCAAAGTTTTTACCAAAAGCATCATCAAAAATGTCTTCAAAAAGTAGCGCTTTTCCTTCTTTGCCTAATAATGTGCCAACAAAACGCTGGTTCATGGCTATTTGAATGAACTGTAATGGGTGTGAAAAGAAACTTTGGTATCCGCGGGCTGCAATTCGTATGTGTGAATCAATTAAGTTACGGACAACATAACCGCCAGTTGCTAATACAAACGGTTTCCAAACTTCTTGTTGAAGTTGTTCAGCGGCGGCAAGAATATGGCGTTGATTACCGTCTCTGTTAATTGCTGCTTTCATAATTGGATTGGATGTAAGACGTTTTAGTTTTCTAAAATCTGGCAAAACATATGTTTTTTGAATTAATTCGACTAGCGCTGATGGGCTTATCATTTGCAAAGCGTCTTGTTCCGCTGGTGTAAAATTGTTTAATTGATTTGGGTCTATCATTCCGCTTGCTCGTAGCATTTGGATTGTGCCGCCGTCGTCAATTTGACCTGCGGCATCAACCGCGTATGTAGTTATTTTTGCTTTTTCTGCATCTTTTAATTTTTTGATTTCTGCGGCAACACGCTTATCTCCGCCACCCAAATCATTAACAAGGTCAATAAAATCGTCAAATAGTTTGTCGTTTAATAGGTTACGTTCACCTTCTGGTGCGCTTAAAGCAACTGCGGCTTTACCCATAAATTCTTCGTATTTCGCCGCTGCTTTTTGAGGCGCACGCAAACCTTCTAAATATCTGCTATAGGTTTTTACTGCGTTTGAACGGTCAATTGATGTTCCGTTTATAACGGCTTGTTCTGTGGGGATTGATGACCACCATCGGCTGTTGCGTATTGTTCTGTAAAGTGGGACTCGTTCTCTTGCTAATTTTCTTATTTCAGATGTTGCACCAACACCTTGAACTTCTGTGATGAGTCGAGGAAAAAAACTTTGTTGCGTTTTAGGGTCTAGCGCTGCTGATGCTTGTCCGATGATTGCTTTTATTTTTACTGTTTCATCTGCTTCGGCTAAACGCATTGCTGTTTCTGGGTCAATTCTGTGTTTGAAATCAGCCATGATTTTTGCGGCTGCTTTGCCCCGTTCAAGTTGTGCGGACTCTCGGGTTAATGTGCCGTTTTGTGCTTGAACTACAAGATTATCGGATGCGCTTTTGGCGTAACCAGCAATTCTTTCTGACAATCTTCGTGCTTTATCATTGCTTTCAAACCATTGAAAATATTTTGAACCAACAAATGCTTGAGCGTTTGGACTAGTTAATCCTGCGGCTCCGCGTTGTGCAATTATTTGGGCTGCTTCGGCTTCGGCAATTGAGAGTTTTGGAATTAATTGTGATTCAACTAAACCTGTTTCTGAAAGAACTTCACCGACTTTGCGACTGATGGCTCGTGTTCCTATTAAACCTTTTACTTTTTCTCCGCTGGCGAGGTCAACAGTTTTTGCTGCTTTAATTGCTTGACCTGCGACGATTGTTGGGTCGGCATAAATATTTACAGCGGCATCGAAGAATCCTGATAGTAAAGAATATTCTTTTGTTCCTGGGGTAAACACAAGGTCTGCTGCGCCACGCCCAATTGTCCACGCATGGTTGTTGATTGTGCCACGGAACTCTCTTGCTCTTTGTGCTTGTGTTTCTGCGGCTTTTCCACCGAAGAAGAATCCTTCGCCTGAGTCTTCGCCTGAAAGCATTGTGCCAAGTTGTGTTGAAGCAAATATCCCTTCGGTACCTGACGGTTGGTTTGGTGAAAAAATTTGTGAGGCAACGTTTTGTGTTAGGTCTGGGGTGAGTTGTAGTGCGGCAAAACCCCAGCGTGTTGCGGCTTTTACTTTGCTGTAAATGTTTCTATCGAACCAGCCTTTTGGGTCTGCTTTGTTTGGGTCATTGTTTGTTGCTAGTTGTTTGCCAGAAATTTTAGAAACAGCATCTACTGTTTGTTGTGTTAAACCTTGTTGTTTTGCCATGTCCAATAGGACACGCGGCGACACCCACGGATTTTGTTTATAGAGTTCGGATACTTTTGCTGCTTGTTGTGGTGTTACTGTTGCTTGTATTTTTTTTTGTGCATCAATGTTTGCTTGTGCGTCTTTGTCGTTGTTGTCTTCGTCAACAGGGTCAAATGCGCTAAATACCCCAGCCATTAGTATCCTTCACGTAAGTATGAGTCCAACATATCTGCGAGTTCTTCGCTTGGGTAGGCTGCGTATAGTGCTCTGAGTTCGTCGAGTATCGGGTCGCTGTTGCGTACGCCTGCATAGCCGCTGATTTGTGTTGTTCTTCCTGGTCCGAATGGTGCGCCTGCTGTGAGTGGTTCGTCTGGGCGTTCTGTTGGTCTGTCTAATGGTCCGAATTGTCCTGGGCGTGGTCGTTCAACTGCTGTTTGTGGTGGTGTGACTGCTGGTTGTGGTGATGCTGCCATTGGTATTTGTTGTTGTGCTGCGATTTGTTTTCCTGCTTCACCGTAGGTTTGTCCTGGGGCTGCTTTTGCCGCCAACTTTTTTGTTGGGTTCCTTAAATCGGAACGGTTCGGGTATTGTTTTGCCATTAACCTAATCTCCCTGCGAGGCTAAGTACACCACCTGGTGTCCCTGGTTGTGCGGACGCTCCTGCTTGTGGTCCGCCGAGTGATGCTAGTAGTCCTTCGACGCCTGCTGGTGCGCCTGCGGCTGGTGCTTCTGCTCCCATGCCTGGTGCTGCTAGTCCTGGCATTGCTTCTGGTGAGCCTGCTGGTACTGCTGTTGCTTGGCGTTGTTGTGCGCGTTCGTTTGTTCGGCGTACTGCTTCGTAGAGTGGAACGTTTTCTTCTACTGTGAGTTTTGTTAGGTACGCTAAATCTTCTGGCTGGTATGGTCCGTTCGGGTCTGCTGCTTGTGCTTGGATGCTGGACAGGAGTGCGGCTTCCATTGATTCTGCTGTGATGCGGTCTTTTTCTAGTTCTGGGTCTGTGATTAGCGGGTCGGCTTCTCGTGCTGATTCTTTTGACATGAGACCTGTGCCGAGGCGTTGTCCGAGTCCTACGATGAGTCCGTTGACGTCTGCGCCTGATGACGGATAGTTGACGTAGTGGAAGTCTGTTTCCCAAACTTTGTTTGGAACATAATCTACTTTGCCGATTCCGTTTCTTCCTGCGATGAAGAACGATTTTTCTTTTGTGCCCCAATAGTTTTTTTCGATTGCGATAGCAATTTTGTCTTCTTCCATCAATGATTGTGCGAAGATTGCTTGGGCTTCTTGTACACGGAAGTCGACTGTTGCTGAAAGGATTGATTCTCCGCGGCGTCCAGTACGGATGTTTGTTCCTGATTCTCCGCCGAACTCCGCTGGGATTGCACCTTCTAGTCGTTCTTGTCTTTCAAGTCTGTCTAGTGCGACATCGGTTTTGTAGCCTGGGTTTGTTTGCAACTGTTGGATGTCTCCGCCTTTGACTACACCTAACTGTCCTGTTTTGCCTTCTGCCATTTGGATTATTTCTGGGTTTTCACCAGGGCGTGCTACAAGGTATTCGTCTGGGAAGATGCCGCGTTCGATAGCGATTTCTGTGAGGGCTTGTAAACGTGCACGTGTGTAGTACATTCCCATTACGCCGTCGAATTGTCCGCGTGGGATGTCTAACGAGATTCTTTTCGGGATGATTACTAAAGGCATTTGTGTGCGGTTTGGGATGCGTTCTAGTTCGATTACTTCGATTCCTTGGCGTTCGGCTGCTGTGAAATCTGCGCTGTTTTCTGCGCCCATTACGCAGATAACTATTTCTTGGTCGTCAACATATTCGAGGATTGTGTATAGGGTGTCGAATCGGACTTTGCCTAAACGTAGTTTGCCAACTACTTTGTCTGCGTAGTTTGCTATAAGCCAGTTGTATGGTTTGAGGTAGGTGAAGATGCAGTCTTCTGGGATGAGGTTGTCTGGGTCGTCTGATACTGCTGGGTAGGTGTCTAACGGGTTTCGTACTGACCATTTTGGTACGAGTGTTTTGAAATCTGGTTTGATGATTACTGGTGCCGATGAGTAGGCGAGTAGGTGGCGTGCGCGGCGTCGCATTTTGATATCCATTTTGTTTGTGTCCCAGATGGATAGCATTGCTTTGCGTCTTGTGCGTGAGTAGTCTTTGCTGCGTTCGTTGCCTTCTTTGAGTGGCGGGAAGTATGGCATTGGCATTGTTGATGCGACTCGCATCGATGTTTGGTCTAATCCTTGTACTAGTAGGTTCGCTACGTTTGTGCGGGCGTTGCGGTCTAGTTCTGAGAGTGGTACGATTACGTCACCGTTCGCAAGGTCGCGGACTCGGCGCATTTGCGCGAGGATAGGTCCTTGTGTTTCTTGGCGTGATTTGTATAGCGATACTATTTCTTCTGCGGTTTTCATCCAGCACGCTTTCTTTTAGTTGCAACTACGTCTAATATACACTATTTCAGTAGCCAACTGGGGCGCCATTGTCGTGGTGGCATTTTCATGTTGGTGAGGTTTGGGATGTTGAGTACCGCCATCCATAATGCCATTACGATGTCTGTCCCATTTTTTTTGTCGCGGGTCCATTTCGCGAGTTCGTCTGTTGCCGCTAACGTTTTCCAGTTCGCGCGCATTGTTGGTAGACGTACCGCACCTGAACGGAATAGTGGTGGGAGTAGGGCTTCTACGCCCATGTTTTCGTCGAGTTTGTTGCGGGTGGTGGTGTGTGGGAGTACGTTCACTCCGTGTAATGCCTGCCATTTGCGTACGAAGTCGTGTGCTAGCAGGAATCTTTGTGCGGCGTTGATTTCTACTACCCAGTGTGATATCGGGTAGCCGAGTTGCATTGACCTGTTTTGCCAGTCTTCCATGATTCCTGAGTATTGGCTGGTTGTGGTGTTGTATCCGAGGAGTTCTTCGGCGGTGAGTTTGACCCGTTCGATGTCTATGACGTAATAGAGGTTTGTTGTCGGCTGGTAAAGTATCCAGATGAGCGCCCAGAATTGGGTTGGGGATGGGTCTACTGCGACTATTGAGATTACGGGTGGGGCTAGTCCTGGGGGGATGATTCCGTGTTGGCGTTCGTTATCGATGCATCCTTGGTAGAGTACGCCGTCTGCGCCGATTCCGCCTGTTATCCATGTGCGGTCTATCAAATATGTTTCGTCGGCGAGGTCTTCTTGTTGGTAGATTATTCTAAATTTTTCTGGGGAGTTGTATCGGAGATAAGATAAATCTTTCCATGAAAGTCGTTTAGGGTCGAGTAGAGGTCCGTTAGGGTATGCGGGGGCGGTGACTTTTCTTGACGCAGGACCAGTATCCAAATCTGGGTAGTATGCCTGATAAATAATGTGTTTATATTTCGATGACTTGGTGGGTTCTTTATTTGCAATGTGTTCAGGCAAGATAACATCTGACCCATCGTAGTCTTCTTCTTCGACGTCGTAGGTTACTTTTGCTAAACAATGGGCGTATAGGTCGCCTGAACCGAGTCTTTGTCCGATTACTGCGAGTAGACCACCTGGGTCGCATCGTGCTTCAGCCATCGAATCCCATCTTTCTAAAAGTTTGTCGCGGGCAACAGATTCTCGACAGTTTTCGGTGGATGCAACGTCGTCAAACAGGCATAGGTCTGCGCGGTGTCCGATGAATTCGGCGTCGATACCGTATGCTCGGACTGTTGGTTCTTTGTTGTCTAACCCATTACCGTCGTATTGTTCGACAATGAACTCGTCTGCACGCCACAGGGCACCTTTGTCTGATGGTTTGAACCGCCCGTAGTCGATGGAGAGGCATCCTTCGGCGTTGACCGCTAACCCTTTCTTAACCAGTTCAGGGTCAGGTTGGATAGGTGCTGGTCTTTCGAGGGTTTCTCTGATTCGTCGCGAGTATTGTTTAGCCATCGCTTGTGAAATTGAGCCAATCATTACTCGGATTGCCCTGTTGCGTACTATTGCCCATACTGCTACATCGTGGAATAGGGTTGATTTGCCTGCACCTGGCGGCACATTTAATACAACGAATTCTTTTTCTTCAGCCTCAAGCAACTGAACCAATGTGACTGCTGCTTCTACTTGCCACGGTGACGGAACTCTACCCAAATAGTATTTTCTGAAAAAGTCGAAGTCTTCTAAGCCGCGTTTAGCCGCATCACACAATCTGTCTAACGGTACGGCGGGTGGTAAATCGGCTGCTTCAGCCAAATCATTATCAGCATACCTTTGCATCCCACCCTGGTCACGTAAATGTTTCCGTGCATGAAACTCGGCGTCCTCACGGCGAGCCTGCACCGCTTTCGAATTCTTCAACCACCGAGACCCAGTATTCACATGGATACCAGAAATACGTGAAGCATCCAAAATACTGGAACCTGCTGCTATCGCCTGAAAGAAACGTGCTTTATCTGCGGACGAAACATTACGGCGAGTACCCATCAGAAAAAAAATGTTACCACAAATAGTTGCAAACAAAAAAAATGCGAACTACACTCAACAACACACCCGTCGGGATGACGGCAAACAAACAGTAATCTTCACGGCTGTACACCATTTGCAAGGTGCGGGGCATTAACACCAGGGAACTGGGGTAGACCTTCATGTCATGTGAAGGAGCAGCGAACTAACGTCAACTAGTAGAATCATGGTGTCGGCTAAAAATCTTGGCTTACGGCTACCAACCTCAACAAGGGGTGAAACGTGGGGGGAAGCAAACACCCATCTCGGCTGCCAACCCAAAAAACACTGCCGCGCCGCAAGCGGCTTGCCCACAACAAAACACAAACCAACCCACAAAAAACCCACACCCCCCGCCACCAAAAACAGTCACAACAACCCATCTTTTTTTTGCCGTTTTTTTCTAGAGTGAGTACATTCAAAACGCATATATCTATGTATATGGGTGGGGTCTCGCGGCAAATACCCTAGTTTGTGCGCTTGTGTTTGTGCTTTTGTGCTTGTGCGCTTGTGTACTTTTCTAATCTTTTCACAAATACACAAACAAAACTACCGAGAGTAGCCATCTCACCACAAAAAAAATAACACTACGGGCATAGAAGTAAATATTTGTAAGGCTCGCCTAATAGTTATGTCAAGTTGTGTCAAGTTTGAATAGTTATGTAAAGTTAGGTGAACCTGACTTTAGTGTGTCAAAGGTCACAAAAGATTTTGGGGTTTGGTGGTTGACGCAGGGCACTTTTGCCTTTATGCTTGTAGGTGTAAGGATATAAACCATATAAACAAAGGGGAAATTGAATGACTAGGAAAGATTACAACGAACTAGCAAAGATGGTGAAAGTGCATCGTCAAAACGATTGCGAAGGTGTACATCGCGGGTTTAATTCTGCCACCATTGCAAGCATCGCCGAGTCTTTGGCGTGCATATGCGAATCAGACAATTCACGATTTGACCGCGCAAAGTTTTTTACCGCTTGCGGTATGAACGAAGACGGCTCGGAATGGGTTATCTAGTTTAGGGTTATCGCCTAGCCTTTAGAGGTAGTCGCGTCATAGCGACACTAGGCACTAGCGAGCCAGCAGGCTCGTGAGAAACATACAGATAGGGGAAACTAAATTGGATACTAAAACAATCGTACATACTTTTGACGCTATTCTTCGCTTAATAGAGTCAGATAAAGAAAAGTCAGATAAAGAAAAGTTAGACGAAATTTATGGTCTGATTTGTGACGCACAACCTAACCAATATGCAGAGATATTCGCTCGTGATTTGTCGGCGAATATGGAATTTCAAAATGCTATGGCGGAATTGTATGGGGTTTATTTGACTCTTCAAAATTTGTCAGATACAAGAGATTGAGCAAAGTTAGCCTATCGCTACAGGCGTGGCTTTTCAATGAGCAATAGGCACGATTACTAGACAAAAGTCTAGTGACATAACAAAACAAGATAGGGGAATAATGCGAAAATACGATATTAAATTGGGCACTAAATCTGCCCATATTTATTGCGAGGGATACGAGGTAGCGCAGGCGATAGAGATATCTTCAGGCGTTTACTATTCAATGATAGACAATAACGGTAAAGCGTTTGGTTACGATTATGAGCGCACTACCCTTGCCGAATGGGTGAATAGGTTCACAAAACAAGAGAGTCTCTCATGATAGTAGACGACAATTTTGTGGGCATAGTAATGCTCGCTCTAGTCGGGGTTATCTACCTCGCGTATAAAGTCGGCGAGTATGTCGGGGAAATGAAAAGCAATAGGGGTAACTGATGAGCAAGCATGACGAATATATGCACATAATGAGCCAATACGATAGACCTAGCAAAGGATTCAGGGCATTAGCACGCCTTTATCGTGCGCTAGGTGACAATGGGATGGGTGAGTCTTACGATAGGCAAGCCGAAATGGAAGAAGAATATGAGAGCAATTATGAATGGGAAGAGTGACGAATGTCACATTGCTTAGACTTGACAACACTAACTAAGTGTGATACAGTAAGACATATCAACATAACGAAAGGGTAAAAACAATGAAAGACAAACCAAACATACAATGCTCGCAATGCAA
>Ga0222713_10004007_pt1 | contig 14935 bp, 10 predicted proteins | sample C33_649DmetaG_FD_165061 | JGI IMG/M metagenome (GOLD analysis project Ga0222713, IMG submission 165061) | Estuarine water microbial communities from San Francisco Bay, California, United States - C33_649D | ecosystem: Environmental > Aquatic > Marine > Unclassified | place: USA: California...
CCTACCGCTTGTCCATTTTTGGCTCCGTCATTCCCTACTTCACCTACAATTTTACCTTCTGATGCGCACCCCTCGTTCCCTTTTTCTCTGGACCGCAGCCGCCAGTCTCGCGTGGGTAAGTTGCCAAGATCCCATTGACCTCACTTTGCCCGATGGCGAAACCCGCCTCATTGTCAACGGCTCGGTGGGAGATAGCACACCCGTGTATGCCGATTTGAGTTGGAGTGTCAACTACTTGAGCGAAGACCCGAATCCCGCCGTCGAAGACGCCACCGTGGTCCTTTTTGAAAATGGCTTCCCCGTGGACACCCTCGTGCACATCGCCGCGGGCCACTACGCGGGCCAATTCCGCGCCACGTATGCCCAGAGTTACCACATCCAAGTACAGATTGCCGAAAACGGGGATCTCCCCTTTGGCACCTGGCGTTCGGCCCCTGAAGCGCTAGGCCGCTGCAATCCGTTTGACTCGGTGTACAGTGCCTTTGTTCCGCGTGCCCCCTTCGTCCGCGAAGGCTATTATGTCTACGCCCACTGGAGCGAAGCTCCGGGCCCCGGAGACACCTATCGCGCACGCGTTTGGCGCAACGACACCTTGGAGAATGCTCCCTTCAACTTGCAAGTCTTTGATGACGGTTTCTTGGATGGCCGCTCCAACAACGGCATCGACCTCCCCGAAATCGAGGTCGCCGGCCCAGATTCGGTGGGGGTGACCTACACGCTCGAAATTGGCAGCATCCCCTTGGGTCTCTTCAGTTATTTACAACTCTTGCGCGAACAGACCCTCCAGGTCGGAGGCCTCTTTGACCCCCCGCCCGCCCCCATCGTGGGCAACATCTACCGCGAAGGAGCGCCAGAGGACTATGCCTTGGGATACTTCTATCCTTCCGCGCGCCGCCAAGTTTCCTGGACGATCACGCCCTAGTGCATCCCGCGGACATCCGTTACCTTTGTGGCTATGGATCCCTCTTCAATCAATCCGGGCCACTGGACTCGTGAACTGCTCGAAGCCCAAGGCCTTTCTGAACCTCTGATCGCCGGCTTGACGATCACCGTGGACTTTATTGTACTCGTAATGGCCAGCCTATTGGCCGATTTTGTCGCGCGCAGCATTCTCATGCGGGTGATTCGACGCTTTGTACTACGCACTCAAGTGACGTGGGACGATCAGTTTTTGAAGGAAAAGGTCTTTGAGGGCCTGGTTCATCTACTACCCACATTATTAATCCGGGCCTTTGTCCCCGTGGTGTTTGAACATGCAGAGGCTTGGATTGCCCCCTTACAGAAAGGGCTAGACTTCCTCTTGGTCTATCAAATTGCCATATTGATCAACCGCACGGCGCGGGCGACTGGACATGTCCTAGAGGGGCAAGAGCAATTCAAGGATAAGCCCATCCGCACCCTGCTTTCCGTCGTGCAATTCCTAACGTGGTTCATTGCCGTTTTGGGGATTATTTCGGTTGCCTCTGGCACCCCCTTGGGCACTTTATTAGCCGGAATGGCCGGAGCCACTGCCATTATTATTTTGATTTTTCAGGATGCCATCAATGGTTTGCTGGCGAACTTTCAAATTGCCATGTACGACTTATTGCGCAAGGGCGATTGGATCACCTTTGAGCGCTTTGGCGTCGATGGCGATGTCATCAGTGTCGACCTCACCACGGTCAAAATCAAAAACTTTGACAACACCATTTCGAGTGTCCCCGCGAAGGCCTTTGTCACGGACAGCTTTGTCAACTGGCGCGGGATGCAAATGGCCAATGTGCGTCGAATCAAACGCAACCTCGTCATCGATTTGGACTCTGTGCAGTTCTGCAGTGAGGAACTCCTCGCCTCTCTCACAGGTATTGAGCGCGTTCGAGACTATATCCAAGCGCGCCAAGCGGAAATTGCCCAGCACAACGTGGCTGTCGGTGCCGACAAATCGCAGCCTGTCAATGGCCGCCACATGACTAATCTGGGCGTCTTCCGGATGTACGCCACGCAATATTTGAAAGAACACGCAGATGTTTCGGATGAACATTCGTTGATGGTTCGCCAATTGCAGCCCCTAGCTACGGGAGTGCCCTTGGAGATCTACTGCTTTGCGAAAGAGATCCGATGGGTGCCCTATGAAGGCATCGTGAGTGACATATTTGATCACCTCATTGCCGCCGCTCCTGCCTTTGGCCTGAAGCTATACCAAGCGCCTACTTCCCGAAGCGGATACATGGGAATCAACCCTGGCGAGGCCTAAACCATGATTATCCTTGGTGTCGATCCCGGAACTGTGGTCCTCGGCTATGGCATCATTCGCGTGGAAGGCAAAAAATTGACCTGCTTAACCCTCGACGCCCTCAAGTTGGACCCCAAGAAGGATCCCTTTGATCGTCTCGCAGACATTCACGCCGCGGTCGCAGAACTGTTTGCTACCTACCACCCCGACCACATGGCGATGGAAGCGCCGTTCTTTGGAAAGAACATTCAGTCCATGCTCAAGCTGGGCCGAGCCCAAGGCGTTATTATGTCCGCTGGATTATCCGCAGGTATTCCCGTGCTTGAATACTCCCCTCGGAAAGTCAAACAAGCCATCACCGGCAACGGGGCGGCTAGTAAAGAGCAAGTAAGCGGCATGCTCCAGCACATTTACGGATTGGAGTCTATGCCCAAAGTCTTGGACGCGACGGACGGGCTCGCAGTGGCCACCTGCCACGCCTATGCCATTGGATCACCCATCCAGGCCTCCATGTCGGCCAACAAGCTCAAAAAAGCACCCAAAGGGAAAGGAAAAGGATCTTGGTCTCAATTCCTGAGTCAAAATCCCGACCGACTCCAAGGCGGAAAATCAGAGTAAATCACACGGGACGGATCGCTATGTCGCAAGGATGGGAGCCTCCCGTTTCTCCGACAGTCAGGCCCAGGAAGAATTCACAAGCCTACGATTAGTGGAGGATGTCCTCCGAGACTTCGTGGGCGATCAGGGCCGCAATTTCTTCCATGACCTCAGGTGCCAACTGCAACTTGGGGTGGGCAAAATTTAATTCCTCTTCGGTTCGCAAAGGGACCAAATGGATGTGCGCATGGGGGACTTCAAAGCCCAAGACGGCTACGCCCACCCGATTGCATGGAATGGTCGCGTCAATCGCCTTGGCCACTTTATGAGCAAAGGCCCACAGAGCAAGAAATTCGTCTTCCGGTAAATCGAATAGACGGTCTACCTCCATCTTTGGCACCACAAGTGTGTGCCCCTTGGATAAGGGACGGATATCCAAAAAGGCCATGGCATGGCCACACTCCGCAATCTTATAGCAGGGGATGTCGCCTTGAATGATTTTGGTAAAAATGGAGGACATGTGGTGGTGAACTTAACGAGAAATTTCGAGAATCTCGAGCTTCATCGTTCCATTTGGGACGTGAATCTCTACGATTTCCCCGGCACTGCGTCCGAGAAGACCCCGGCCAATGGGACTACTCACAGATATTCTACCTGTTTTCAAATCTGCTTCTTGCTCCGCGACCAGGGTATACGTGAACTCCATCTTATTGGCGGGATTCCGCAGTTTGACCTTGGACAAGATGAGCACCTTGCTCATGTCTAGTTGGCTCTCATCCACGATGCGCGCATTGGCCATGACCTCCTCCATCTTGGCAATCTTCAGTTCGAGCAGACCTTGAGCCTCCTTGGCTGCATCATACTCTGCATTCTCGCTCAAGTCGCCTTTGTCACGTGCCTCGGCGATTTGCGCAGAAATGCGCCCTCGCTCCACCGAACGTAGGTGGTCAAGATCTTCTTTGAGCTTTTTATAGCCCTCTGGGGTGAGATACGATACGGTCATACAAGACGAAGGGTTAAACGAGAATGAGATCCCTGGTTGGGGATCTCATCACATGAAAGGTAGGAAACTTTTTATACTTACAAGACCAAAGTCGCGCCCAGGGTGTGAATACCCGCAAATGCGGAATTGGTCAAACGATAGGCATAGCTCAAGTTTAATTTAGAGGTACCGCCTGTTGGTGCATTGACACTGAAACCCATGGCCGGCCCGGCAAACGCTTCTGTTGCCATGCCGTCATAGCGGTTGTCAAACGCCGCATAGGAGGCACGCACTTGAAAGATGTCATTGTGATCAAATTCAATCCCTGCCGTGAACTGGTCCTTTTTAAACGAATTGGAAATGAAGTTTCCAGCGAGGTGCAAGCGGTTCTTGCTGTCCAAGTCAAATCGTTTAGCGGCTCCAATTGCCAGCTGCGTGGGCAATTCGAATTGCTCTGTTCGGCTGTCAAACGTGGTGGTATGTGAACCCGTGGGAACCGGTAATACGATCGCCATTCCGTCTCCATTGTATCCAAATGAGGGTCCAATGTTCCGCAGGGTAATTCCAAATCGGAAATCCCGGTCTTCGCCCGTGACATACTGAACGCCCGCATCGAAGCAGACACCCGTCGCCGTCAAATTGCTGATACTGGAATTGTACAGCTTGATATTGACGCCACCATAGATGCTTTGAGTGAACTTTTTTGCATAAGCCATGCCAATAATGGTCGCGGTAGGATTAAAGTATCCCGCGCCGCCATCAGGCAATTCGGTGGTGGTGACTTCGATCTGACCATAGTTCAAATTGGTCACGTGGATCCCCAGTACGCCGTCATTGCCCGAAGGTGTAGCCAAGGAAGCTGAATTCAGTTGAATCCCGCTTCCAACCAACCACTGGCTGTTGGCAAACCCGGCTTGTAGGCCCGAGGTGAAGGCCATACCTGCGATATTCCCATACATGGCTTCGAGCCCCATCACATTGGCGGTATTGCCTTCGGACCACCCAGCGGTACGCGCCCATGGGTTAATCAAAAGTTCTGATGCGCCCGCGGAACCTGAACGAACAGGATTTCCCGCAAAGAGTGCCGTACCGGCAGCGACGAGGGCGAAAGTGGCGATATATTTTTTCATCATTTCCATGTCTTAGAATCCAGTGGGGTCAAAGGGACGGAGTGTGCCGAAGAACTTAATGACTTTCTCTCCGACACCCGGAGCGTCAATGTGAATCAAGTACACACCACTTGCGATGGGGACACCATAGTTGTTCTTCAAATCCCAATACATCCACGTATCGGTATTGGATTTGCGCAAGGTCCGAACTAAAGCGCCTTCCACCGTGTAAATGCTGACGGTACAATTCTCCGGAAGGTTGGTCACCTTCACCAAATTGTCCAGCTGGGACTGTTCGTAGGCCGATAAGCTGAAATAGGGGTTTGGAACGACGCGGATGTTATCCAGCGCGCTCGCCGCTACATCATTGTTGCCCTTGTCCGTGGCGACATTATTCGTATTGAACTGGTACATCGGGTTGCTGTTGTTGGTTCCATCCGTTTCGTACCGCTCATAGGGGCGCGCCATACGAATGCGCACACGCGCATCCGAAGGCATATCCGTATACAGGTTACGGTCTTCAAAGCGGCGATCCATCAAAGGAATACTGACCCACATCAAGCTCTTCGTGACCTTATTTCGGTTGAGGATTTGGCCCATGTTATTCAACTCTGCATACAGGGGGTTGTTGAGCTCATCAGATCCAGCGTAGTCCAAAGGCACTTTAGAGAGGCCCTGCTGGTAATACGGTCCGAACACATAGATGTAGTGCTGTCCGCCAAACTTATAACCGCCTGTGACGGGATCCGCTGGGAAAGTGGAAACGCGCGAGGAGGGGTTGAACAGCATGTCGTTTCCGTTGTCGCCCACCATCCAGGAGTTCTCACCAAAGGCGATGTTCAAGCGGGTACCGGTTTCAACGTCAATGGCATAGCCAGGGAACCAAGACCAACCTGTGCTCGCTGTGCTGCGCACCAACTCGCCACTCGCGTTCTTGTCCCAGCTCGCACCGGCACGCAAACGCCATTTGCGAACAGCGCCCTCGGTCAAATCTTGGTCTTCACCCATTTCCAATACGGGAACACGGGTCCACTTTGAGTGGTCCTTCGTGAAGACGATGTCCACGGAGTGAAGCTCACGCGGGTTCATCCGGGCAGAGAACGCAGATTGCGAAGAGTCGGCTGGACCCATGCCGTAGATATTATTTCCTGCGTCGTATCCTCGGCCGAGGTAGCTGACATACGGGAAGGGTCCCCATGTTCCACCCACGATATTCGTGAACAATCCTTTCGGATCATTGGGGTAATCGCGATAGTAGGAACCCGGTTTAGATGTAATATCATTTTGACCTGATAAAATCCAGTTCCGCGGGCTGTAGCTATCGTCATCCTTCACACCAGATAACCACGTTTGCGTGGGATCTTCAAAGATGATTTCTGACTCCAAGATTCCTGCATTCCGAGAATTATTCGGGTCATTTCCTGGATTGTCCTGATCGCGAATTTCCACGCTCAATCCCAGTTCTGGGATGATTTGCTCGTTGATGAAGGAAATGGCCGTCATGGACGTCGTAATGATATTGCCGGCACCGTCTTCGACCTGCCAATTCGCATTGGGCCCTGTGCCATCAAAGCGAAGGACAAAATTACCCTTCGGTACGTTCAGAGGATCGACCACTTTCACGTTGACCGGACCATAGCCACTCTTGTAGGTGGGATGGCTCAAGATGAAATTGTTCACAATCGCTCGTTCTGAAGCAGAATCCAACTCCAGGGCATTTCCCCCGTTGCCCATTCCCTCGATCCGGGTGATGATGGGGCTATATCCGTATCCAGAATTCTGAACGGTACCTCCAGCCTCCGAATCCACGAGGTGGGGGATGCCTTCATATTTCTTCACGTTGTTCCGACCCGCCAAGAAGGGTTTGCGTTGTCCGCTAGGATGCAAGACTTGGTCAAACGGCTCGTACTCGTTGTACGCATAGGCCACCACCGTGAAATAGTACGGGGTATGATTCACCAAGCGACGATCCGTTCCCGTGGCAAAGGCGTCCTCTTTGACCAAGAAGCTCATCTTGATCCCTGCATCGTTGTACTCGAGCGTCATGTCTTGAGGAATCAACAATTCCAAGTCGGGATCTAGTTCCCAGTTGATCAAACGCTCGATGCCATTTTTAATGTCGCATTGCGCGATCAAGCGAGCTTGGTTTGGATCGTAGCGGTCACCGACAGAAGCGTTGGCATTGGCCATTTGGAAGATTTGGAATCCTTCAAACTTGTACGTATTGTCAGAGAAAGGAATCAGCGGATCCTCTTCTTCGTAATCGAGAAGCTGATTGTTTTGACCATCTCGGTAGCTCAACATAATGACCAACTCGCGATCCAATTCTTGAATTTCCATGTCGGGGGCATCCGGACCATTCAAAATTTGGAAGCAATTGTCAAACAAGCTTTGAGCTTTGTCATCAGCAATCAGGATTTTCTCCACGGAAGCGAACAAATCGGCCTTGTTATAGTCGCGCTCCCATACACAGCCAGTAGTAATGAAGTTTAGCGCGCCTGGAGCTAATGAGAACGGGCCCGCATTGTGCAAACCACGCTTGTCTTCTGAGTTGTTCGGAGATTCATACCAGTTTTGCGACGCGACAGGAGCCGCGTTGCCCGTTGTATCGTAGGTGTCGCCAGGATATGCAAAGAGCGTCACCAAGCCAGAACCATCCGCCGTAAAGCCATCCCCATTGGCGGGGTTACCCGGACCCGAAGGGGTCTCTACGACCAAGGGGTTGCCGTTCTTCCAGCGAGACTGCATGAAGTTGTAGTATTCTGCGGCCGTGCTGGGGTTACCTGAGAAAGCGGATCCGGTGTTGTTGTAGTACATGAAACCGGACATGATGATTCGCTCGTTGACGCCCGTGACCGGGTTTTCTGCCTGGCAGTCCCCGTTGTCGTCGCGGACACCGTCAACACATCCGTCACGGTCGTTGTCCAATCCGTCAAAGTAGTCCGCAAAGGGACCTTGGAAGAAGTCAAAGCCCACCGCAGGGGGGTTCAAACCATAACCCAACGGGCCTTCATCATTTAAATCAGAGTTGTAGCAATATCCCAATCCACGAGGAATGTCACATCCAATGATGTCATCCAGGTAGTTGCCCAAATCTGGGTCAAACCAGGTGGAGAAGAACGTGTTGGTCAAGCGGAAAGTTGACTTGTTCACAATCCGATAATTGTTGAACGTCATGTTGTTGATTTCGTCGTTCGTGGCAAACGCAAATGCTTGGGCACGAATTTCAAAACCCAGCGCTCCGGCAGAAGTCTCGGTGTGAATATTTCCGCGGTCGTTGTACACCCACCAGATGGTTTGGTCTCCGTAGAGCACGTCGGTTTCTTTTCGGCGGCAGTCAAACTGACGGTCCAAATCATAGGCTGGATAATCCTCCAGGGGGTCATAGCGCTGGTCGCCGTCCAAATCAATGAAGGGAGCCAACGTGTAGGGCAGTTCACCTTCTGCCCCGTGGGCAGGCCACTCCAAAATGATGTCGGGAATGTTCCCTTCGTAGCCGGGGAATTTGTCTCCTACATTACAGTCTGGGTCATTCTTGCAAAGCAACCAAGCTCGGTGCATTTCAACCTCTTCGCGAGTAATGATCCATTGCTTGTCATACTTGTCGCAGATTTCCTTGTTCACAGAGGCTAGTCCATCCGTAGACAAGGGGCCAGGCCAGTAATCCACTCCCCGAGAACGGTAGGTCACCGCGGCTAGTTTGAGCTGATTACCCTCGTCCAATCCACCCAGCCACAAGGCTCCGGCGAACATGGAGTGCTTTCCACCCCCTTTGGGAACTTCGTATCGGGCCGTATTCAAATCCCACCACATATCGCCCCCACCAAGAATGGTAGCGCGCACGTTGTTGATATTTAAATCTGACTGGGCGCGTGCAGGTTGGCACAATTCCTCCACAGTCTTGTTCGACAATCCACTTGCGCCCGCCGGGTTGATATCGGGACGCGCCAACAAAGAGGCCGCGGAGGCCACCCATGCTAAACCAAATAGAATCTTCTTCATAGGAATACGGAATTCAATCTTTTACAAGCCGAGGCGGATGCCGAGGCGAATTTGACGGGGAATAGAGAAGTTGAAAGGATTCACCATGCTCACGTTGTACAGGTCTGCAAAAGACTGTGCATTCGTGGTGAACAAAATGGCCTGTTGACCACGTGAAGAGGATAAGTAACCATCATCCGTGGGTGAACCCGTGAAGGGATAAATATTCAATACATTTTGAGTATTCAGCACATTCAAAATCTGGGTGTACACTTCGAAGGTTTTCTTGCCCTTCGCGTAGTACCAGACCTTGTTCGCGGTCAAGTCGATTTTGTACTGCCAGGGCTTGCGAGATCCGTTCAATACGCCTACAATCGGAGAAGCGCCTTCAGTCAAGCCGTAGGCACGAACACGACGCGAGTAGGGGAAGCCTGAATTTGCGGTGCCCAGAATGTTGACCCCTGCATTTTCGAAAATGCGAATATTCTTGATCACAGGGCCATTATAATCGGTGCCCTTTCCATAGCGGAAATCCAAGTTTCCAGAGAAGGTGTGGCGCTGGTCAAAGTCCAAAGGTTGGATGTAGCGCAAATTGGGTTGTCCTGAGCGTGCTAGAGCCAAACCGGAAGTGGGGCCAGAACCCGTGCCATCTGCAAACGACAAAGAGTACTGAGCGTTCACCATGACATTGCCTGTTCGGCGCAAATCATATTGGAAGCTAAATCCCTTAGCCGTCGTGAAGTCCCGGTTGCCATAGGTAACATACGTGGTGGGATAGGCCTCGGTCACCGATACGGTTTGAATCAAGTCGCGGTATTCGCGATAGAACGCGTTGACTTTCAATGCAGAACGCTCGCCCAACATTTGACGGAACCCAATTTCGTACTCTGTCAATTTCTGGGGAAGCAATTCCGGATTGGGCAACGTGGATGATCCATACTCGAGATTTACATAATTGACCGGATTAAAGCGGGACAATGAAGCACTGGGACGCTGTACTAATAGGTCATAGTGGGCAAAGAATTCGGCCTCGTCAGAGATGGGGAACTGGAACGAGATACGAGGAGACACGGTTACTTGGGGGGTATAATCCTTGAAGCTCTTCTCGCTCAATACCGGTTGATCTGGGTTGCCCTGATCCGTGAAGTTTTCATCGAAGATCCAGGGTTTCGCCTGACCGCCACTCAAATTGGCAATAATGGTCGGGTTCACTTGAGGGGAACCATCTGCGTTGAACCAATCAAAGCCAGAACGATAGCCCACGATGCGTTTGGGATTCTTGATATTGTCTACGTACACCACATAGTCGTCGCCAATAGACTCTGGAATGTCAGATCCTTCAATGCCCCCCATCGCGCGAACATCACTTACCGTGCGGCTACTGTAAAGGGTAAAGGGATCCTTCAAAACTGGCTGGTTGGCGTCAAAGCGGTCTACCCGTACACCCACGTTGAAGAACAAGTCATTGAACAAGAATTGGTCTTGGATGTACCCCGCCATATAAATAGGTTGGAAGGCCGCCATGGGATAGGTGCGGTTCCCATTGGCATCTTTTTGCTTGAAGAAGTCCGATAAAGTGGGATTGTAATTCAACAACTTACCTGTGTAGTCGTACCCGTAATAGTTTACAAACGAACCCGCACCAAAATTGAGTAATTCCTGAGCAGAGAATAGGCTCAAACCGCCGTACCCTAGCAAGTCATCCGGATGAATGTTATCCACATCCAGAAGCACTTGATCCGCTCCATCGGGATCAAGGCCCAAGGCAATACGCAAATTTCGGTCAAACGTGCGGGGCTTGTTCAAGTCCAACGCGCGGTTGTAGTTGATTGTGTCCTGGAAAACGCCATCGCGGTAGACCAGGATAGGATTCTCCGTATCCAATTCTTTCATGTGGTCATTCTGCAAATTCCGCATGAGTAACCAAAGGCTGGATCCAGCGACCCCAAAGGCCCGGTCAAAGCGCTGCTCATACTCCAAACCCGCAATCAGCGAGTGGCCGCCAATGTCAAAGTTGGTCGATGCCGTGATACGGAACTGCTCGGCTTGACTGTAGCTGTAATTCGTTTGGATGGCCCCAACATTGCCAAATAAACTGTAGATACTGTACGGACCCTGTCCGTTGAGCAGTCCACCACCTTGTTGAATATTGGTCAGGTTGTTGATGCTGTTATTGATTTGGCCAGAGGCAACCAAATCATAGTACGTAGACGTGTAGTTGGCCAGAACGGGGTTGTACTCGCTCGGGGTAAATACGACGGCCGTATCCAGGTCTAGCAATTTGCGGAAAGCGTTGATACCCGTTTTATCATCTTGCCCGTACCCATAAAATGACGTGCGTTGCGTTTCGAACGTTCCAATGTGCCCATAGCGGAAGATGTTGTCCCGGTGGCGAGGATCCCAGCTGCGATCCGTATTCATTGTATAGTCTACCTGAATGGTGTAGTAGGCATTTTTGATCACGGATTCAGCATCCTCTCCGGCACCCCCGAATTGCTGAGTAAAACGGACATAGGTTGAAAAGTCCCGGCTGTTATACGCTGGGTTGTTTTTCCAGTTCATGAGTGAATTGGAAAAGCTGGAGTTTCGGCCATAGCCTTGATTGTACCGCGCTCCCAAGACCAAATTGGTCTTTTTGCTTGTCTTGATATTGATGTTTCCCGTCGCCCGGATGCCGTTGGTCGCCACATTTAAACGGCTATTGACGGCTTCGAGGTCTTCGAAGCGGAGCAATTCTGCGGCCCGGATCGTTCCAAGTCCCGCCGCGGTAGGTACGATGGGACGGGCTTCCAACTCGGCCAGCACATCATCCTTCACCTTATAGACGGGTACCGAATACGGACGTCCGTCCCCATTGTGCTGAATTTCTGCAGAAAAGAGGTAGCCCACGATAGGAGCTTCCGTCTTCTTATTCCGGAGAAGCGGGCCCCCGATGGTCAAACCCCCCAGGTTGTAATTGTACGGGTCAAACAACGCGGAAGTGACATATTCCGCCGTACCGAAAAATCGGGGGGAAGGCCCACGGGTTGTGGTCGAAATGACACCCCCGGTGACGTCACCATAGTTCGCAGGGACTCCACCCGTGATGATTTCCGTAGTCTGGATCGCTTCCCGGGGCAGGTTGATATCCCCGCGCACTTTCACCCCATCAATAAAGATGACGTTCGCGTCCGAGCGGCCGCCTCGGAAGTAGGACGCTCCAGAGCCTTCGTCTTGGACTACCCCAGAGGTCAGCGCCAATACGCCGCCGACGCCCCGAGAGGCCAAGTTCCGGATTTGCTCGCTACCGAAGGTTACAGAGGTTTTTCCCTTTTCAATCAACGGCGCCTCGTAGCTTGCTGTGACTTCGACCTCACCCAAGATGACATCGGCTGAAGTCAGCTTAAAATCGATGTTGGTGATTCGTCCACCATCAATGGTAACACCCGTCAACGTTGACTTATTGTAACCAAACGCCTCACACGAAAGCGAATACGTTCCGGGCTGAACCGGATTGATGTTATAGTTACCATCAAAGTCTGTCGTGCCTTTGGCAATTTCATAGCCGCCCGAGAGAACTCGGATAATAGCTTGATATTGCTCTTCGCCGCTTTTCTTGTCGGTGACAGTTCCTCGCAACTGTCCAGGGCGTTGGGCTTGGGCGCTGAAAGCCAAGGCCAGAGCGAGCATGAGTACTCCAAATCGAATGCGCATAAGTGGTGCGTTTAGGTCGTGTTTTAGGGGATCTACAAGAAATCCAAGTCACGAAAATAACCAATAAATCCTGCCCTTGAGCGTTCTTTGGGACATAGATTTGTAGAAAATGTGGCGATTCGTCTTTTTCCTTCTGCCCGTGGGGCTCTTCGTGCACTGTGATGGCAACAGCACGCAGCACCCCGTTCCCTATGCGCCCATCAACGAAACCATTTACCTCAATACGCCGTCCGCCTATGATCTTCAATTTGTTGGAGGCTCAGTTGCACATCTGGATTGGGGATTTCGGGGAGTGGTCATATACCGCCGAACGAACTACGGCGACGCCAACGATTTTGGGGTCTATGATTTGTGCTGCCCCAACCACGTGAGCGAAACGTGTGGAACCCTCACCTTAGTTGATAATTTGACCGCCGAATGCCCCTGTGATGGTCAGCAATTTTTGCTTTTCGACGGGCAACCGCTTGACGGCCCCACCGCGTGGGGGCTCAAGCCCTACCAAGTCGGCTACGACGGGGTGGCCTTGTATATTTCGAATTAAGGTGCGCCTTCGGCGCGCTAGAGGGCTAGAGGGCTAGGTGGCTAGAGAGCGAGGTTTCCATTTTTAGCCATATCATCCCGGAAGAAATAGTTCAATTCTACGACCTAACTTCCGACTACCCTAACCCCCAAACTCCCCTCTACCATGATGGATCTTTTTTACCAAGGCGGCCCACTATTCATGAGCATTCTAACCTTCTTATTACTGGGCGTTTTATGGACGTTCTGGAAAGGAGGACCGTTGAAAGAACTTGGACTTTTGGCACTCGCAGTCGGAGTGCTTGGCCAACTGTTAGGCCTTTATGATGCCTTCTCTGCTTTAGCAAACTGGGAAGAAATGTCAGGCCTACCTGTTGGCCAGCACGTAGGGGGCGAAAGATTGATTGCAGGAGGTCTCAAGGTCAGCCTCACTACCACCCTGTATGGTCTAGTGATTTACATCGTGAGCTTGGCGCTGCGTGCAGCCCAAACATGGCGTAGGGCATAAGAAACTCAAAGCTTCCAAACCACCTAACCCCCTGTCCTTGAAACGCTTTCGCGCAGCGAAAGCTTACGCCATCTGGCCCATCATCCGGAGATGTTGGACGTGCGAGCGGACTGCGCTGGCGAAGGTTTTGAATTCGGTGTACGTCACATTGAACTCATGACAAGTTTCCTTCACAATTTTGGCCAAATCCGGATAGTGCACATGGCTAATCCGAGGGAATAGGTGGTGCTCCACTTGGTAATTCAGACCACCCAAAAACCACGTGAGAAAACGGCTCTTGGTAGCAAAATTCGCCGTGGTCTTAATCTGGTAGATGGCCCACTCTTCTTCCGTTTCTAAATTCTCTCCGTGCACATAGGGGGTGAAGGACGCTTCCGTCACCACATGAGCCAATTGAAAGACAATGGACAAAACGAAGCCTGCGGACATGCCCATGAGCATGAAGCCCCCAAACCAGGGCAAAAATCCGAGTTTCCACATGGGTAAGCCCACAAATAAACCCAGATGCAAGGCCTTCCAAGCCCAGAAGCTGATATGTTGAAAACGAGTCAGCGCCGGAATGGGCACATTGCCCACCTTGCCAGTGAAATATTTCTTGTAGTCCGTGTACACGATCCAATAGATGTAGAGCAGGGCGTATAGCGCGGAGAAGTAGAGGTGCTGGAAGCGATGGAATCCGCGACGCTCTTGGCTTGGAGCCATGCGCAACATGGCGCCCGCATCGATGTCATCGTCTACCCCTTCAATGTTCGTGAAGGTGTGGTGCACCGTATTGTGCTTGGTCTTCCACATGAGGATGCTGGCCCCCAAAAAGTTGACACTGTGGCCTGCCATTTCGTTGAGCCAGTTGTGCTTTGAAAAGCTTCCGTGCGCTCCATCGTGCATGATGTTAAATCCAATCGCTGCGGTGAGCAAGCCTAGGGCGAGCCACAACATCCAAGCTACCTCAAAGCCGGGAGCAGCCAAGACCAATCCGAGATATGCCGCTAAAAATCCACCGATTAACACACCGGTCTTTACGTACAGTTTAGCGTTGCCTTTGGGGCTCAAATTGTTTTGAGCAAAGTGGGCATTCACCCGCTTGGTGAGCTCTTGGTAGAAGGGCTGGCCTGCTTTAGGCGCAAAGCGCGGGGCGCGGAAGGGGATTTCTGACATGGCGACGAAGGTAAGACCTATGCAACCGGAAAAAACAGGTGCGGTTCATTTTTGGTCCGCGAAAAGACCTGCCCCGACCCAAAACTGGAGCCCCAATTAAAACAGGGCCGACGCAATTTTCTCCGTGGCATCCGCCTTGCCCATGGTATAATAATGCAGGACGGGAGCCCCTTTGGCCA
>Ga0222713_10004008_pt1 | contig 14931 bp, 37 predicted proteins | sample C33_649DmetaG_FD_165061 | JGI IMG/M metagenome (GOLD analysis project Ga0222713, IMG submission 165061) | Estuarine water microbial communities from San Francisco Bay, California, United States - C33_649D | ecosystem: Environmental > Aquatic > Marine > Unclassified | place: USA: California...
AGCGGGGGAGCTGGGGGGCGACACATCCTGCGTCAACCCCCCAGACATCCCATCTTATTTATTCCCACTCACTATCTTTAATCCTACGCTTTGGTTTCTCATTGTAGCAATCTAGTTCAAGGATTAACGCTTCGATTTCTGATTCCAGCTTTTCAATATAGCCACTCAGTGTATCAAACGTGTCCCTATCACAAGCCATTTCAACTGAATCCAAAGCTGATAGTACAGCGGTCTTATTAATAATCATTTCTAGTAACTCCTCTGATTAACCCAATACATAGAACAATCGCAAACAAGTTTAGTAATCTTATCATACATTATTATATCCTTCCCATGTAAGTGTGAGTATTAGCGGTTAGGCAGCGGCGGTTGGTTAGACCGCCGCCGCCCGTCCCACTAGGTCGCCAGAGCGAACACCTTTTCGTATTCCTTGTCAGTGTAAGTGTCAGCCCGCCGTAGGATTGAATCCCAACGGTTTGCCGACATTTCCATCAACTTTCCACCAACCGTATCAAGATTGTACCATGCTTCCGCATTGAACACTTGACCAGCACGGGTGACAGCGTTGATAACCCCGAACAGATTTTGATGATCGTGTTCATGCGTTACAAACTGTTCCAGCACTTCCGTTGACTGCTTCTTGTCGAGTCGATACTCGTCGCAGACAGCGGCTATGACACCCTTCATGCTATGCGTACCGGCCTTTTGGGTACGGGTAGCGAGGAACTTGCGGATACCATCGGGAAGGATATTCAACTGAAATTCAATATTTTCCGCGATACGAGTCTTTAGCATAACAAGGTCGATAGTTCCACGGTGAACCTTGGAAATATCCTGTCCTTTTGTCTGACCCCAGATGCAACCGTTCATACAGATAGCACGGAAGATGCTGGGAGTCTGTGACAATCGACGCTTGCCGATCTCGCAGTTTCCGAAAGATACCATGCCACCATAGTCGGTGTCATCGTCCTGCCCATAATCCATGATACTATCGGGCAGCAGTAGGTTACCATATAAAGTATCCTCGTCGCCCTTCCAGTGTGAGAACCTTGCTTCTGGCAGGAACTCACGCAGGGTTTCAAGATACCAGCGGTTGTCCACTGGTGCATACTTGTCAGTCAGGAAGGCACGACAAGTACCATCCACATAGGTACGCAGCCGGAACTCCTTATCGGGATCGAGCCGACGCAGATAGTTAGCAGAGAAATCTACCATCAATTCCGCATCCTGCTCGTCAAACCCTTCCACGTTACGCATTTCACGCAACACGGAAACAGACGGAGCGGACAGACGGGTAGAAAACTGCTGGAGACTCCAATCAGTTGGGATAAACTGACGATCACCAATCCCGAAACAGAATTGATTATCGGAATTGAACTCAGGATGAATATCCTTAGTCTTCACCATGATATCCTCGCGGTTATCAATGTCCGCTTGGACGCGAGAAAGCACGGTATCATAATCAAGTGTTTTTGCCCACCAATCCTTGTGGACATGCGTACCATCGGCAAACCCCGTACCGGTTTCGCCTTGCAAGCCCTGCACGAATGAGCCTTGACCCTTCGTGGAAGCAGCGGGAACAATCTTAGTATATTCAGAACTCATTATCAAACTCCTAGTAGTGGGAAAAACCAAACTCAACTTCACCTATTATACATCACTCATCGTCACTGTCAAGGTCTGTACCAAACATGTTTTGCCAGCAGTTGTCACAAGTACCGCTGATGAAAAGTTCACGTTCACCAGAAGACAGATATGGCATCAAATCTTGAATGTAACCGCTGCCAGACAACCAATCCAGCATATCTTCACGATTATACATAATCGAATATGATACACCGCATTGGCGGCATCGAACCTCAGCAACATCATCACGTTTAGCAAAAGCAACCATAAGCATACCTCCTTAAGTACCGCCATTCTACCATATATATCGGCATGTCAATGGGGAAACTTTATAGGAAAAAAACTTTTTTTTTGGGGTTGACAAGTATATTGGCATGGGATTTGCTTGAGCGGCCTTTAAGGGCCGCTCCGTCGCGCCCACCAATTTGTGCTAAGTCATTTGGCAAATAGGCCCACAGGGACTTGCACCCCGTTCAATAGATTAAAAGTCTATTGCATCACTACTAATGCTTTAGGCCCATAAAGCGTGTTTTTATATACCAGAACACGCTAAACTGGTGTAACTCAAGCGTCAGCCTCCGTCTCTTCAAAAAATTCTGCCATGCCAAACTCATCCCATAGCCCGTGTGGAATTTCATCTTTATCTACATATTCATAATAATCATCTTCGCCCTCTGTCCACCACCCACAATAGGCCATGCCGGGTTCCCAATATGAAGCATGGACAACGTATCCTAACTCATTCAACTTTTCAAAAAACTGCATTGGCGGCGACCATGCAGTATTGAAACTAACACAAACTTCGTTGTTCTCAACTTTAGCGGGTTCGCCGTATTCTTCAAGACCAAAATCCCACTTGGTTCCCCAATTATTACAACGCCAGTTATACCAATCGTTATTTTTTGGATCTTCCATACTCTTCATAATTTCTGGAGGGTGTGGAATATAATGCTGGCACGTTTCGCCACTATTATATGCGTCAACAAATTCTTGCAACTTGGCTGGATCGTCGTGTGAAATCGTCAAATTATTCATGCACCAGTTTGGCATTTCTTTCTCCTTTGGCTCTATTATACGGTCTTACGAGTTCAAGTCAATGGTATCGAAAACAATTTCTCCAGCCCGTTCTATATACTCATCCATATCCACCTGTTCCAAGTAGGCATCAAGCAGATCGTTTGCCATTTCATCATGGATAAAGTGTAGGAAATCTTCGGGCCACGTTTCTTGTGGAGTATAATATATCTCTTTTAGTTCGTGGGCAGTATATTTATCAAGTATGTTAGACATGACATTCCTCCAGTTTCCACCAGTGCGGAGCCTCGCGGCCCTTTTCCCATTTGGCAAAACGCGACTTGTCCATTATATAGTATCGGCGGTAACTGTCAATAGCGTCTTCTGATTTATATTCATCCGGCATAGCCAGTGCATACGGTGTCTGCGGGATATTCGGCAGCATATCCATCATATCAGACATGCGACGAATCTTGATGTCGCAACTGTGAACCTTACGATACCGCAGCATATACTCATCGCACAATGCTACACCATGAATGCCCGTCCACACAAAGTTACATATACTATCGCCCACCCACTTGGTGCATGGATGGTGGTGATAACCGCCCTTGAGCGGCTTTCCTGCTTGCGTTACGGGCATCTGATCGTCAGTAGCACCATGTCTACGCAATGCACTACCCATCATCTGAAATGTCTCCACAATCATCTTGGGTATATGCTTATCACACATATACTCTGCGGCTGTTCGTGGGTCGTTATCTAATACAAATATGTTCATGTCTCTATTCTACGATTCTATTCTTTACTTGTCAAGCAATAAACAGGCGGGGTGCAGAGGAAAGAGAGATAGAATGAAACCCTGCACCCCGCCACACAATCACGAAATCACCGCGTCAATCATCTTGTCGCATCGCAGGGTACGATACTGGCCATCAGCAGAATGTACCAGAGCGTATCGACCATGCGGACCACTTCCGACCTTTTCAATCAAGCCCTCATGGAACTTGAGAACATTCAAAGTCCCATGCTTCGGGTACTTGCATCGAATATGCTGACCAACAGCAACGGCAGCGGCAGCGGACATGACAATCTTCTTCATAATCTAATCGTCCTTTCTTCAAGTGTGTGAAACAAATCTACAACATTATCGACTTTTATCAAGCCACAACTTCAACATTTTCCGAAACTTCAGCCTTGGGAGTCTTGGCTGGCTTCGGCGTGGCGAGACTAACGCCAACCTTACGCTTCGTCCAGACCTTCAAGCCCTGCTCAGACAGGGGCTTCGTGTCAGTGTGTTCGCAACAACGGAACTTACCGACACCACGCACAACACTATCAATCCGGTCAACAACCTGCTGACAATCACAACCCTCACCAACAATCTCAACAGTAAAAGTAAACTTATTCATTACTTACTCCTCTTCTTAACTAGGGAACTATTCAACAAAAACTCAACTTCGCTCTTACTCAATCCTCTGGCAATAATCTTACCAGATGGATGCTTGATTGTCCAGCCATTATTTTCATAGATGCTGAATAACCTTGACATCTCAAAATCTCCGTTAGTGTGAATCTCTAACAACCCCGTTGGCTGTCATGTTCTCATTCTACAATATACATCGTCACTTGCAAGTACTGAACTGAAGTTTTTATTGGAATTTTCTTAGGAGTTTTATATTGGTTTGGCATGGATTTTGCGAGCGGCCCTACAGGGCCGCGCCGTCGCGGCTACTATAGGGTTTATATTATTTCAAATCCCACGAATCATTCTCTTCGTCGAATATAGCCCGTACTCCATTTATTTCTTCAGAAGTCCAGATATATATTTCATCATGTCCGTTTTTCTCCGCATGTTGTACATCTGCAAGCAATGTCTCTAATGCGTCAAGTATAACTTCAACAGCATGTCTATCCAGATTGTAGTTCATTCGTAATCCTTCATAATGAAAAGTTAGTTATTCTCCATATATTTATCCATACTGTGTCCATCTACGTTCAGTAATAATATCTTTATATTTCTCACCAGCGGGAGATAGTACCATCATTCCACTTACACAGAATATCATACCATCTTTATCGCCGGGTTCGTCGTATCTATCACCACCATCTTCATCGTAATGATCGAAGTATAGTTCTAGTTTAGTTTTCTTGTTAAAAGACTTCTTCAAATCTGCTACCAAATGATTATATTGCTCACCAATATCTTCTGCGATCTTTTGATTGTAGGCATCGTCATGTTCCTCATCGTAGGCCGTGTCTAGAATCCTATCTTCCAACTCATTAATATCATCCCATGCCAGCCACCTAGCCATTGTTTCCCATCCCACATCATTGAAATGCGGCCCGTTCTCAATAGCGGCGATTTCATCTGGACAGATATTCTTTAGATCATCATACCCAATAACAAAACTATTAATCGCAAACGTTCCCATTCCCATTATTCGTAATCCTTCATAATAAAGTGACGTTCAGCCTGTCGTGTCCGCATACGCTTGGGGCGATTATCCATAGTGCAAGTTGCAGCAGATCGATTCTGCCGATCACCAGTGGACAACTCCCATCTTTTCTTTACTTTGATCTGCACGTTTTCGTACTTGTGTTTAGCAGTCATCGAATCCACTCCAATCTAATACCAATCTTTACATCTTCAATGGCACGTTTATCAAGTTCTACATTCTTATCTAACGCCAAGGAACTCTTGTGTGGAACTATTGTACAACCCGTGTATAGGCAAGTCAAGGCCATAATCATTTTCGCCAATTTATAATGCCAAGCGTTATGCCGATCACAAGCATTTGTATGATTATTTTTAGTAGTATTAGCAACCATCCTCCTCGCTTCATATAAGTGTATTTTACGCATACGCATAGGATGTCTCCTCTAAGATATAAACTTTGTTACCTTCTGTAATCAACGTGTCAAACCTACTATCATCCCAATGGAAAGTATTGTCATCGCCATCACGACGCCAATGGGGGTCAACGATTGGATTATACCGCACTCGCTCAAGATTGTCAATAGGGTGCAGTTCCTCGGAAGCATCGCTAATATAAAAGTTATCACACTCAATCCAACCACAAACATTCTTAACACCGGCATTATGCACCCTCTGTGCTTCGTTTATTTTATTGACTAGGCGACAACCACACAGTTCTAAACTATACTTGTTTGGATCATAATACCTAACAGATCCATCATTACCACGAACTTGCCAGTGCATATAATGCTCGCCACGGGCCAAGTGAAAGCGTACACGGTACATGAAAAACTCCTTGCCCTAAGTATACACTATATATCGTCGTTGTCAACCCATAATCTTGAGAAAAAAACCCTAGAGTCCACGTTTGAATGGCACGGCGTTTGCGAGCGGCCCATAAGGGCCGCCTTGTCGCGGCCCGCCGCGTCGTAAGTCCTTTGATATCAAGACTTTACGCTGGCTATAGCCCATCTTGCCAGCCGGCAGGCTTAGGTAAGACTACCAGCCGTCGCTGATAGCCTTACGCTTTTGGGCTTGGCGTGTGCGTTGGCGCTTGGGGCGGTTGTCCATCTGTCCAGCACCGGATAGGTGTGCGTTGTGTCCCTTGCCCAGTTTCCACAATGGACGCACGTTCAGTTGAATTGTCTGCTTTTTCATTACTCCTCCCAACCGTAGTACGGGTCGTTATCCGGCTCATCGTAGTAATCGTCCGGAAGGTCGTTTGCCTCCGTTACGTCACCGTCCATCCACCTGTCTTCTGCTTCTTCGCATTCGGGAACATACGGGTGTTCCGACCAGTTGCCGATATAGGATTCCATGAAACTGTCGAGGTAAGAATCGTCGAACATAACCGTTTCTCCAAGTGGTGGTGTTACTGAACTGCGCCTAGTCTACACCTATTATCGTCGCTTGTCAAGTATGATCTTTAGAAAAATACCAATCGATGTAAGTCGTTGACATATAAGCACTTAGGTCGAGCGCGGCCAGCGGCCCTTAAGGGCCGCGCCGTTCCGGCTAATCTTCATCCTATTTCCCACCCTTCTTCTTTGAGGATTTCATCTGCCGGAAACACCATCGTTTGCGGATCAGCACTAATATAACCCCTGTATCCGCGTTCGTCAACATAAAAGTATTCATCCAAAGTGTCATGCTCGTTTGCTTCCCATAAGACTGTCTTACAAGCATCACGTTCACTCTTACTTGTGCTATATATCATTTGCAGACTACCGCAAGAAATATAATATTTAGCCATTGTTATATCCTAGTGAGAGGGAAAAAGTACGTTAGCCAAACCACGAACACACATGTCGCATGATACACTACCCTTTGTCGGTGTGCAAGTCACGACACCACGACCACGCCGAATCTCTGGACATACAACATACTTCGTATCGTCAAGGACGACCAACTTTGGCAGAGCCTTACGCCATGCGTCAGCCTTTACTTTGGATCGTGGACGCTTGGGGGCAATCTTCTCGTCGCTATCGCACCATGCGAACAATTTGAAACCAGCGGAAACCGCAGCGGCTTTGTCTGTAGCGTTGTGGATACTAGCATATACATTCATATACTGGCCCATAGCAACTAACCTAGTATCATAAACATGGGTATAGAACCACATGTCTGGCAGAGTTTCGCCATTAGAAACAATGCTTTCGCAAGCCCACATTACATTCTCAACATAGTTCGTGTCTAGTTCACCGTTGAGAAACCAATCGCCACGCTCATGCCAGCGGATAGACTTACCCTTACGCTTGGCTTCCAGAATCATAGCACGAATGCGATTCTTTTCAGTAATGACATTAGCGAAACCAGCGGCACGGGCATTTTTGTAGACCGTTTCCGTACCTTCGGCATAGCATCCGTTGCCGAGGAATGCACAAGTGGACGGACAAGTATCGCCAACGGGGCGAGAAACAACCAGACAACCCTTACCCAGCTTTTCATTACCATTAGCAGTTTTCATGATTTTCTCCTGTGTGTGCTGGTATTATATAGTATGTATCGGCACAGTCAAGAGAAATCTTTTGAAAAAATTGTGGAATTTCGTGTTTGAATGGCACGGCATTTGCGAGCGGCCCCGTAGGGCCGCTTCGTTGCGCCCGCTTACATTAACACGGTCTTATTTTCAAGCAGGCATCTAATATTGCCGTTGACTTCTTTACATTCTACACCCCTCCCATTGGGGCCAGTAAAAGATCGAGTCTTTAATCCTTGAATACGTCGCAATACATTTTTGCGCCCATGCACCGGATACCATACATCAATTTTACTACCATTCTTCTTATTATACAAACTGTTTACCATGCCACTTTCCTTTCCACTTCGGCCAATGAAATAACTTTATCCCCATTCTTATTCCTAATGGTAACGCCCTTATTACTAATTGCGACCACTAGACCACAATCCAGCACGGTTCCGATTCTAACTTTTGGTTCCTGATTCATCCTCAATATCCTTTCTACATTCTAAACAAATACGTTTACCGGCACTCACCGTGAGTATTATAGCCTCACAGCATAATGAAAATTCCTCCGTTTCAACGATGGGGTAAATATTCGATCTCTTGTCCATTTTCAATCTGCTTCCTGTAAATTTCTACCCTTCGCTCACGTTCTTTTTTATCAAGCACATGATCGGATTCATCCCGCTCCTTGCACTTATTCCACAAAGTCCTGAGAGCAACTCCGTCCGTTCTATGATCCCGAAACGAGTCGGGCAATTTCTCGTTGGACACATAAATGCAATCCAAAATCGCCTCATCAAAATCCTTCAGCAACTCGTATGCGTTTTTCATCGTCATGCTCCTAGTAAGAAAACCATGTCATCCATTCTACAGTATGTATCGGCTCTTGTCAAGCCTCGACATTAGAAAAACTTTCGACCCAGTATCCGTCTACTGTTTCTGTGTCAATCTTTTCATCATCCCACGCTACACCATCGGGCGTTTCAAGATTGTTGAATCCCTTCAGACAATCGACGAAGTATTCATAGTCGGGGCAACATTTTGCCAGAGTATACAAACCTTCATCATTAGAGATCCACAGGACAACATTCCACGTTTCGTAATTCTTGTAGCCGTTATACATTTCTTTCTCTCTTTCTTGTGTGTTCAGTCTATCAAACAAATCCGCCGCGTCAACCCCCCTTTTGGAAAATTGTGTCGAGATAGATTTCATCTTTGGTGATAACGTAGCCATACTCACATTTGGGGGTATATATACCAACGTACACCTTGCCATTTTCATATCCCTCATAACCAAAAAACATACTCAAAATTGCGGCTATTGTCAACATGATTTCCTGCCTTTCTTATTTTATAGATCGGCCATTGAGCATCGGCGGCTTGAGAAAAAATTTTCTACGAGTTTTGTGCTCGTTTGGTACGGCATTTGCGAGCGGCCCCGTAGGGCCGCGTCGTTGCGTCCTAAGTCGTTACGCGGCAAGGGTTTATGATCAGTAGTCATCCAGCCCATCTTCGTCCCAACCGTCAAACTCTGGGCCTGAGTAATCTTCGTCGGGACCGTCTGCCAACTCCGTGATATATTCGATAGGAGCAACGTCACCACAATCGTAGCGATCATAGCCAGTCAACTCCCGCTCCATGTAATACTGCTCGTTGTCATTCAACATAGTCATCTTTCCTTGGGGTGTGATTGAACTTCGTGAAGTCTACTTCTATTCTCGTCGCTTGGCAAGCGCCATCTTGAAAAATTTTGCGGATTTTTTTCGCTATGCAAACCGTGTGCCAAAACCGTAAGTCGTTATCCCACAAGTACTTACTTCAAGCTCGGAGCGGCCCATAAGGGCCGCTTCGTTGCGCCCGCCAATAGTAACACCGCATTACTAAATAGTAACACGGTGTTACAATGTGATGAACTAACTTATGAAACAGGCGAAAACCATGCCAAGTAAGAATCCAGCCACGATGATCTTTTGTTCACTGGTCATTTTGTCCTCCATGAATAACGTCGCAGAGACTCCACGCGAATATAAACCCTGCCACATACCCTATTACAATACTTATAAAGTCAAAGTCAATTGGCATTGTAAACTTCCTCCATGCTACTGTACCTATCAACTTCAACGTCTAGCGTATCCTCAAGTGCTACCATTACACTATCCCGAAGCGTTTGCCTATCGAGTGCGGCGTTGCCGCTAGGCTCAACTTCTGGAACAGTCACAACACAACAATTGTAAACCCTACCACCAGCCGTTTCGATATTACTACACTTGTAATATCGTTTCTTAGGGTTGAGAATACTATCGTAATACTCGTCCACGGTCACCATCTTGTTGTTTTCTTCGTCGAATATCATCTTTTCCTCCTAGTCAAAAAGTCCGTAGTCCGCATCATAATCCCCATCCCCATCGGGATCGGCGTCGTTACAAATATAACCTTCATCATCATCATCATCAACCATCAATAGTCCTCCCCGTAGTAACCGTAGTCCTCATCCGTTCCCCAACCAGCGGACTCCATAGCGGAATCATGGTCGCCATCCATAGCATCACTAGCGTAGTAATCGTCATCATCCCAACCATCTTCATACGAATCTTCATCCCACATAGCATCCAACTCCTCATGGGTCAAATCGTCACGGTAATTGCCATAGAAACTGTCATGGTCATCAAACAGGCTTTGAAAGCGGTTCTTCTCAACTTCATACATTTCATCTTCAGTCATCATCTTCCTCCTCTAGGTGTTATCGACATTTTAACAAACAAACTTGAGCCTGCCAATCCCCTCTATTCGGGGATCGGAACGATTTCCACAATCGGCTCACAATGCTCAAGGCATCGTGGGCAGATGCCCAGTTCCGCACACTCTTGGGTCATGGGAACTGAGCAACAATCGGACGCGACATACACTTCGTTTTTCATATCAAAACCTCTTCTTTCTTGCCTCTATATAGTGCAGATACCGTGCCAAAGTCAGAAAATTTTTGAGCCTAGAAAAACAGGCGTTTTCGTATACCCTCCCCCATTGGTAGGTGCCGCATTTTGCTGCGCTTTTTGCATTTTGCAACCCACATATGGACGATTTTGTATCATTTTGCAGCGATCGAACCACAATATCTTGTGCTGCCAAAGTGGCAGACCCGCCAATATGGCGCTGCCAAGGTGGCAGACCCTGCCGTAATGGCACTGCCAAAGTGACAGATGACGAGCGGCCCTCAAGGGCCGCTCCGTGGCGGCTACCTGTCAAAATGGCACGGCCAAAATGGCAGGCCCGCCAAAACGGCAGACCTGTCATAATGGCACTGCCAAAGTAGCAGGCTATGCCCATTCTACATTTGGTTCGATTTCGTCAAGTATGCCCACAATGTCTGCCCAATCGTAGAAATCGGTTTGAATGGACGGATCATCAATTGGCTCAATTGTGGCCGAAGGGGCCATGGAAGCGAGAATCAGGTTGATTTCTTCAAAATCGTGCATTGTTCTGTCCTTTGGAATTGTAGTGAGAAATGCCATCAAACGCGGGAAGTGATTCATGGTCAAACGGTCTCCAAAACTTCGATGTCGTGTTCGTTGTCGTAGGCGCTACGGTAACCGCCACTGAACAATTTTACACGGAGCAGATCGCCGCGAGAATCCGTACCCTCTAGCATGGATTCGATGGTTCCAATGTAGGGGTTGCCGGAATGGCTGACCCACTGAACCACTTCGCCACAGATGAAACGTGCATTGGCATTGATTTCCTTCAGTGGGGCGGGGCGGGTGTACTTGCGGGACTTCTTCATGATCTTTCCTTGGGGTTAGGGTTACTTGCTTCTGCCACATAGAGATGCACATGCCATGCCATTCGGAGAAAATTTTGAACTTTTCCTAAACCCTTATCAGACAAGGACTTGCATCAACATGCCAAAATAGCAGGCGCAAGTTTACGTTTGCATTTTGCTACACTTTTTGCATTTTGCAACCCACATATAGACGATTTTGCAGCATTTTGCAACACTTGGACCACTACATCTTGTGGTGCCAACATGACAGACCTGCCGTATTGGCACTGCCAAAGTGGCACATCCTGCCGTAATGGCACTGCCAAAGTGGCAGATTGCGAGCGGCCCTTAAGGGCCGCTCCGTGGCGGCTACCTGTCAAGATGGCAGTCTGCCAAGATGGCACTGTCAAGGCGGCAGTCTGCCAAGATGGCAGTCTGCCAAGGTGGCAGGCCCGCCAAGATGGCATTGTCACTGCCAAGGCGGCACTGTCACTGCCAAGGTGGCAGGCCCGCCAAGATGGCACTGTCAAGGTGGCAGAACTGCCGTAATGACACTGCCAAGGTGGCAACTATGCCCATTGTATATCTGGCTCGATTTGGTCAAGTATGCCCACAACGTCGGCCCAATCGTAGAAGTCGGTTTGAATCGAAGGATCATCAACCGGCTCGATCATAGGCTCCACGATTCCAGCATCGGCAAGAGCATTGAGGAGAGCGTTGGTATCTTCAAAGTCGAACATTTTCATTTCCTTGGGTGGTGGGGCTTAGATTCATTCTGACCAGTTGGCATCATATTCCGGATCGGTAGGGTCGGGATACGTTTCAATCACCGGGTCGCAGTGTTCCCAACAACACGGGCATAGTTCAAGACCCGCTATATCGTCCACAATCAAAACTCCACAACAGTCTGAAACGTATTGTTCGATCATTCTCATTGTCTTTCTCTCTTTCTTTCTTTCAGTTTACAAAACAAATCCCGCCGCGTCACCCCCACCTATGGGGTAACGTCGATACCGTGCCTACGAACTAGGCTCAACTCACAGTAAATCTCACGACAGGCTTCCCATCGAGTAAGATAACGACGGGTCACGTACTGCATAGTCTCATCGAAAATCGAGTACGTACCGTTAGGATTCTTTTGCAACTGCCAGCCTACCATCTTGGCATACTTGTGTAGGTTGCTGTCAATCGTTTTCACTGATGGCATCTTTTTCATTTTTCTTTCTCTCTTTCTTTCCTAGACTTTACAAAACAAAACTTTGACCACAACCCCCCTAGTGGGGGACTAGATACCGTATAACTCTAGTCTACGGTCACGCTTGGCGTCGTATCCATCGTCGGTATTCTTGAATCGACGGACACTGTAGAAGGTAATGTCGGATGCTTTCTCGAAGTAAATCGAGCGGAATCCGTTGGCGGTTTCCACCGTAAGAAGATTACCCTTGCCTTCAATCTTCCGCTGACTGATGACCATACCTTCAAACGGTTTCCCGTTGTACTGGCACTCGATCCGATGACCCTCTACGGGCTTTCCACCAAGTTTGCTAGGGCGTGTGAAAATTGCCATGTTTCTTTCTCTCTTTCTTTCTTGTGAAAACTTTCTCTTTCCGATGCCAGTATGAAAAGCGAATGCCATGCCATTGAGAAAAAATTTTTTTTGTTCACAAGCATAGGCGTTTTTTGCGATTGTATTTTTTACATTTTGGAACGTGTTGCATTTTGCATTGCATTTTGCAAAAACTGACGCATTTTGCAACGCCACCGCGCCGCTCGTCCAGCCGCGCCGCTCGTCCAGCCGCACCGCTCGTCCAGCCGGGGTTTTTTGTCGCATAGAATTATGAGTTAAACCACGCCCCCGACGCGGGGGGATTTACACGCAATATCAACAAATTAATTTAAATGTAGCGCCTGCACTTAGCTACTCAACTGGAGCTAATATCGCAGCCCATATTTCTACCCCCTTATAGATGCGTGATCGTAGTATCTCATAACTTACAACACATCTAGGATCGCGGCTCCATTCCGCTATTGTTTTTGACTCGCCAAAGCATTCAATAAAAACATTGTCAGATCTATTATTAGCATTTTGGAGATAATCCATAATCCTAAGATTTTCGCGGGTATTATTTAATCTGTTTCTATCTTTATGGTCAACAATCAAATCGGGGTCTTTTATATCCATAATATATCTATGCATTCTTATCTCTTTAGAGTTTATCTTAGCTAAAGCATATCCATCCCTATAATACCAGCTATGTCTCATAACTGTTGGATAGTCTTCTGGACTAACTAAAGCGTATTTTCCGGCCCCATTTACGCCCTGTAATTCAATTTGTAACATTTTTTCATTCCTCTTGAGCTATAATACAGTAGTACTATATCTATTTTATCTTACAATAGAAGGTCATGTGATGAAAATTTTACCAGAAAGTGGAATTGCGACGGCAGCGGAACAAGATTTAAAAATACCAGACCCACCCAATGCGCTAGAAATATTACAAAATGCAGCCATCATCGGAACAACAGGCAACTATCCTCAAAGTGATAGACAGAATAGCTCCTAAATATGTTTTTGGTTATTATCAGCTAGATGATATAAAACAAGAAGCGTATATTATTTGTCTAGAAGCATTAGATAAATATGATAAGAAACGACCATTTGAAAACTTTATATCTCATCATCTATCAAATAGATTAAAGACATTAATTCGGGATAAATATTCTAGAAGTAATATCGAATCAGAAAAGCATGAGCTACTCAATCGTAATAAAAAAAATCTGGTAGATTTCCAAGCCGTAGATGGACACGCCAATATATACGAAGATGATATAATTGAGAGACTATCTAATAAGGAGGCTGTCGATCTTTTAATGGATAAACTGTCTCCATCAATGCGTAATAATTTCTATAGACTAGCCAATGGAGTCCCAATTCAATCGGCCAAACGACAGGCACTATTTGAAAAGGTAAAGGAGATATTAGGTGAAAACTGGTAGACTATCTAAATCTGATTGGGAATATATTGAGGCCCATGCCGAACGGCTCAATCCAGAGAAAATAGCGGAAAATCTTGGAAGATCTATAGACTCTGTTGAAAACTATCTCAAAAAAGTGGGGAAGTCGTTCAATAAACATGAAGCATTTGCGGTGCAAGCAGAATACGATATTAAATCCCGGCCATATTGGAAAGAGCTAAAAGCACAATTTTCCGATGAGGAATTGGAATTGTTTTTATACCACTGGAAACAAATTATTGCCCAGTTTCGTAAAGACGTATTAGCAACGGAAGAATTACAAATTGTTGATACTATCAAGCTTGAGGTTTTAATGAACCGCGCCCTGCGTGAACAGCAGGAGTCTATGGAAAGAGTGAGAGTATTAGAGGGCGAAATACAATTAGAAAAATCTAGAGACTCTGATCAGCAAGATAAGGAATTAGTATTTAACTTGGAAAGACAGATAGCCAGTTTACGGGCAGCTAAAGAATCTCTATCTAGAGAGTTTAAGGATTTACAAACAAAAAAAGCCTCTATGTATAAAGACCTAAAAGCTACTAGAGAACAAAGAATTGAGAAGCTAGAAAGTAA
>Ga0222713_10004012_pt1 | contig 14926 bp, 15 predicted proteins | sample C33_649DmetaG_FD_165061 | JGI IMG/M metagenome (GOLD analysis project Ga0222713, IMG submission 165061) | Estuarine water microbial communities from San Francisco Bay, California, United States - C33_649D | ecosystem: Environmental > Aquatic > Marine > Unclassified | place: USA: California...
AGGTTCTACTAATGCAGATTCAAATTCAATTTTGATAAATGCAACTATTCCTGCCGGCACAATTATTATGTATGATGGTGCTGATCCTAGTATATCTGGATGGACATTATATTCAAACACAACTAATCGATACATCAGAGGCACAGGAACGCAAGGAAATATAAACACGACTTATGCTAACACAGGTAATGTTTCTGGCACAATTGCGTTTGGTCCAGGTGGCGGCCATGGATCTATTTCTGGCACATTTAAAACTTCTTGGATAGCTTATCCTGGTACTTTCGGTTCAAGTCAAGCATTAACATCGGGTACAGCTGGCGCTCATGTTCATACATCCACAATTTCAAATAAACCTGTTACTAATGCTCTACCTTGGACGTCCGATTTTACTTTTTTAGTTGCTTCAACCGATCAAACAGTTTTTCCAGCAAACACAATACACATGAGGGACACTGCAATTTCTGGTTGGACTCAAAAACTTGCCACAAATCCAGGTTCACCAACATTCAATGTCGTTCGTAATATTCGTGGAAATACAGGTGCTACAGCACCTACTGAAACCGCTTTGATTACTGCACCAATAGCAGGACCCATAATTACGTCTTATGATGGATCACACTCCCATATTGTTGCTGACACGGGATATTACAATCCAGCAACAGGTACCAGTTTAGGTGGTGGGAGTTATCTGCCTCCATCACCATCGTTTGTTGGTAGTAATCCTGCACCTTCACCGGACGGCCAATCACACGCACACAATGTTACGGCAACATATTATTTGAAATCTTTACAATCTAAAGCAATGAAACTTTGGGTTGCAGCTGCACAAACCGGTGTTCTAAGTAACACCATGTGTTTGTATTCTGGCACACTAAGTTCTTTGCCTTCTTATTGGAAACTTTGTGATGGGTTTGACGGAACACCAAATATGAGTGGTTTTTATTTGTCACACTCATCTTCATCTGGAACAGCTCACGGTGCAACGATTAGTAAAAGTTCTGAGATGCAAGCTACGGCTGCACCATATTCTTGGCCACACCACCATGGATATGGAACAGCAAGTGTTTCGAGTGGTGGTTATGCAACTAAAGATTATTGGCACACCTCTGGTTCATCAACACATAGCCACTCTTACGCATCAACGCCATCCATAACCGATACTTATAATCCAGAAACAATCGAGTTGGCATTCATTCAATATACACCTGGATCAAGTGCTTTATCTACATATTCGATTACTCCTTCTGATAATAGTGTTGTCGAGGGAAATACAATGTCGTTTACAGTATCTACAACAAATGTTGTTGATGGTAGTGTTTTGTCGTGGATAGTAAATGATATTACTGCCGACGGAACATCCGATTTGGGTACAACTGGTGGAACTGTTACAATTAATTCTGGAACAGCAACAATTAATGTGTCGCCTACTTTTGATGGAAGTACTGAAGGAGATGAAACATTTAGTGTTTCATTAGTCCGATCAGGTTCAACTGTAGCTACAAGTGCAGTCGTTACAATTGTTGATAATACAAGTTTGGCATTCACATCAACATCTAGGGTTGCAGCTAGTGCTGCACTTGGTACCAGAACAGATTTTACTCTTGGAACTCTAACACCAAGTAGTTACGATGATGGTTTTGCCGGTCCATATACAAGTGTTATGCCAGTTGGAACATCTTGGTTTATGAATAACACTGCATATAATTCATACTATGTCAGTTCGAATGGACAATTACTTTTTGGTTCTGGATCTGCCTCAACCACACTGCAGGCTTTGTCTATTGGTGCTTGTCCAGGTGACCAATATTGGGGTAGAAATGGAACAAATAATGGAACTAGCGCACCAGCCGGCATGGCTTATAAATTTGGAACAACATCATCTGGATATTATTTCTTCTCCGTAAACTTACAGGGTTGGAAGTACAATACCAGTTACGCTGATAGAACTTGGCAAGTAAATTGTTTCTGGAATGCAGATAATTCTAAACAATACATTGAAATTCTATACGGTCCACAGTTCCTTCAAGATTACACCGGTACAGCTGGTGTACATGGTGGTTCAGCGGTTACATATTCTGGTTCAACTTACGCAGTAGCTGGTAAGAGCATGGCATTTAGTAGTATAGACAAAGGTATTAATTGGACATTGCATGGCCAAGGTTCTTGGAATGGAGTTGGAACATTTTAACAATTGATGGAAATAAATTATGAAAAAACTGAATGAATTAAATGATTATATTAAAGTGTACAAAGGTGGTATATCAAATGAATTGTGTGATAGAATACTGAATGAATATAAAAATTGTGATGGTTGGGAAGAAGCCAGAATAGGTGGACATATTGTAGATAAATCTATACGTAATGTTAGAAACATCAACATATCACATTCGGAAATTATACAACACAACCACGATACTAGAAGGCAGTTAGATTCCGATTTATATGAAGTGGTCGCAAAACTTTTGGCAAATTATACCGAGATTGCACCACACACAACAATTGTGAATGATAGTGGATACATATTATTGGAATATTCTGAAGGATGTTTTTACACTCAACACACAGACCATTTTGACAGTAATCCTAGATCCATATCTTGTTCTTTAAATTTGAATGATGATTACACAGGTGGTGAGTTTACATTTTTTGATGATGAATTGTCATATACTTTAGGTAAAGGTGATGTTATAATGTTTCCTTCAAATTTTATGTACCCACATGCTATTAAACCCATTTTAACCGGTACAAGATATTCAATCATAACTTGGTTTAATTAATAATATGAATGATGAATTGATAAAAAACAGTTATATAAAATTACCAAAGTTTATTTCAGCTGAACGTGCCGATGAATTGAGAACTGAATTTACTCAGTTCGCTAAGGTAAACAATCTTTGTGGTGATGGACAAGCGCCAAACTCAGGTGTTTCATATAACTATAAAAGTTTTTTGGAATTGTTGTGTAATAAAACTGCAGAATTGTCTGAAATTGTTGAGAGTCAATTATTACCAACTTACACTTATGCCAGAGTTTACTATGAAAAAAGTGTCTTAGATAGACATGTTGATAGACCAGCCTGCGAGGTGAGTATCACATTGAATTTGGGTGGTGATGAAGAATGGCCTATTTACATTGAAACACCAGAAGGCAAAGAAGTCGAAATGAATTTGGAACCAGGTGATGCAATGTTATATCTCGGATGTGTTGCACCACATTGGAGAAATGAATTTTCTGGCAAAGAATATTGCCAAGCATTCATGCATTATGTACAGAGTGATGGTCCTTTCGCATGGGCTTACTTTGACAAACAAAGATAAACGTAGTACAATAGAGAACTAAAAATATGGCAACTAAAAAATATGACCTTACCGCAATAATGGAAGAGTATGCTGATGATGACTTTGGTTTCACGGCAACTGATGAAGAAGAATACAACTCAGTTATTGCCGAGAAAGATGACACGGTACAAGAGTACAAAGAACGTCTGCAACAGGTAGAGAAACTAATTATGCCGTTTTTAACCAAGTTGTTAAAGACTGCCGATCAACCAATCATCAAGTGGCCTAATCGTAAAGAAACATTAGAGGCACAAATACAGAAAATACTTGCTTTGACCAGAGATTAACTATATAATTGTACTAGGAGATATATTATGAAAAAAGATTTGATTATCGGATGTTCCACCGGTTATAAATGGGACACAATTAAGTATTGGGTCAACTCTATCAATCAGTCAGGCTTCACTGGCGATAGAGTTATGATTATGATGAATGCTGACAAAGAGACAGTACAGAAAGTTACTGACACAGGATTCACAGTTATCGGTTTCAAACAGGACGAACAAGGCAACCTTGTGTATCAGTCCAACATTATGGTTCACGTTGAGAGATTTCTACACATCTACAATTACTTGTCACAGAATGAGTATCGTTATGTTATTACGACTGACGTTAAAGATGTTATTTTTCAAAGCAATCCATTCAAGCACATTGAGAAACATATGGGTCAACGTCAACTGTTGATGTTCTCCTCTGAAAGTATGTTGTACAAAGATGAACCATGGGGCAACCAAAACCTATTGGAAACTTATGGCCAATACATCTATGATAGATTCAAAGATAATCCAATCTATAACGTTGGTGTTCTTGCTGGTCGTGGTGATGCAATGCGTGATTTGTGTTTGAATATCTTTTCATCTTCACTAAACAAACCAATTCCAATTTGTGACCAATCTACGTTTAACTTCCTGATTTCACAAGAGCCATACAAATCAACTTGTCGTTATACTAAATCTGAAGACGGATGGGCATGTCAACTTGGTACAACTGCAGACCCAAGTAAGATTGACCAGTTCAGACCATTCTTATTGGAACCATCTCCACACATGGAGATAGATAAAGTAGTAACGTCACAGAATAAAGAGTATGTGATTGTTCACCAGTATGATAGAGTGCCTGCATGGCGAAAGATTATTGAAGCAAAATATGGCTAAGATTTTATATGTTGTCCACCGATATGCCCCATATCCCGGTGGTTCTGAAAATTATGTACGTGATATGGCAGAAGAAACAGTCCGTAGAGGACACGACGTAACTGTACTTGCAGGCGAACACAAAGGTGACTTAAACGGTGTCAAAGTAACAAGTGACTTTCAGATTATGGGTTCAGAACTTTTTGATTTGATTGTTGTACATGGCGGTGATGTTGGTGTGCAAGATGTTGCGTTAATGAATGCACAAAGAATTCCATCACCAATGTTGTTCATGTTGATTAAACCATCAGAGAGTGCAGTGTATCAACATGCAATGCAGCACGTGAAGTTCATTGGTTGTTCAACTAAAGAAGATTGGGAATCAGCATTCAAACTTGGCCATCGTGACAAGGCAGTTCGTGTGTCACATGGCATCGATGCAAAGATTTCTTCTGGTACACCTGGATTCCGTGAGAAGTATGGAATCACAACACCATACATGTTCTTGTCGTGTGGTGGATTTTGGCCTAACAAAGCATTTCACGAATTGATTGCCACATTCAATGGTGTTGGTCGTGATGATGTTACACTGGTTTTAACTGGTTATGATAATCGACACAGTATCATGCCACCAAATTCCAAACAGGTTAAAGTAATGATGATTGATGACCGCAATGATGTTATGTCTGCCATTAGAGATGCTGACCTCTACATCATGCACTCACACTCAGAAGGATTTGGATTGGTTCTATTGGAATCAATGTTAAATAGAACAGCATGGGCATCACGTAGTATTGCAGGGGCCAAAGTGCTGAGTGATTTTGGATTCACATACGAAAACGATTCTGCTCTACGTGAGTATATGATTGACTTCAAAGGTGTACCAGAGTCCAAACTTGATGATGCATATGAATACGTGATGAATGCACATTTGATTAAAAACACAGTAAATGATATTTTGAAATTAATATGAAAATAACTTTTGGTATAACAACAGACTATTCTAATCAACCACAAATAAATGAAGTAATCTCCTCTATCAGATCACTACAAATACCTGAATATGAGATTTTGATTATTGGTGGTGAGAAGAAAGAAGATATGGTCGATGTGACACATATCTATTTTGATGAAAATCAACAACCTGGTTGGGTAACACGCAAGAAGAACACCATTGTTCAGGCAGCAAAGTATGACAACATCGTATTGATGCACGACTACTATGTGTTTGATATAGATTGGTACAAGAACTTTTTGGAGTTTGGTGAAGAATGGGATATCTGTTCTAACAAACAATTACTCATTAATGACAAGAGACACTTTACAGATTGGGTGACATGGGATGATCCTGTATTCCCACGTTACACCGCCTTGAGACATGATGATTGGTCACGTACTAACTATATGTACGTATCTGGTGGTTACTTTCTAGTGAAGAAACAAGTTGCATTAGATAATCCATTCAACGAAGAACTCACACACGGCCAAGCCGAAGATGTTGAATGGTCTCTCCGAGTGCGTAATAGATATGTAATGAAATGTAATGGTAACAGTATTGTGAAACATAATAAGTGGCATAGAGATGCAAAATAAATTAGTAATTTTTGACCTTGACGGTGTATTGATTGAATCACGTGAACTACACTACGAAGCATTGAATGATGCCCTACGTAAAGTAGGTAATGAATTTGTAATTACACGTGAAGAACACTTGAGTTTGTATGATGGTCTAAACACCACAAAGAAACTTGAGATGTTATCTGAGAAGAAAGGTCTTGACCGCAAATTCTTTAATCAGATTTGGCAAGATAAACAAACAGCCACATTCAACCTTATCAGGCAATTCCCAAAGAACAACAAACTCAGGCAGATGTTTGCCAAGTTGAGTGCGAATGGTATTAAGATTGCTATCGCAAGTAATTCTATCCGTGAGACAGTTAAGTTGGCACTCTTGTCAGTTGGTGTCATGGAGTATGTTGATTACTATGTGTCAAACGAAGATGTGAAACGAACCAAACCATATCCAGAGATGTACTGGCAGTGTATGACAGCACTGAATGTACTACCTAAGAATACAGTTATCATTGAAGACAGTCATATTGGAAGACAAGGTGCATTAGATTCTGGTGCTCACCTGATTCCAGTTAAAGATTCATATGACTTGACGATGGATAAAATTGATGAAGCAATCGACACACTAAACGGTGTTGTCAAAAAAATGATACCATGGAGAGATAAGAAAATGAACGTATTAATTCCTATGGCAGGTGCTGGCAGTAGATTTGCTGCTGCCGGTTATACCTTCCCTAAACCATTGATTGAAGTTAATGGCAAACCGATGATTCAAGTTGTCACCGAAAACTTAAACGTTGATGCACACTTCATCTACATTGTACAAAAGGAACACTATGATAAATATAACCTTAAGCAATTATTAAACTTGATATCACCTGGTTGTGATATCGTACAAGTTAATAGTTTGACAGAAGGTGCAGCATGTACAACACTGTTGGCCAAAGAACTTATTAACAACGATGAGCCATTGTTGATGGCGAACTCAGACCAATACGTGGAGTGGAACTCAAATGAATGTCTCTATGCTTTTACTGCTGACGGTGTTGATGGTGGTATCGTTACCTTTAGGGCAACCCATCCAAAGTGGTCATTTGCAAAACTCGGAGATGACGGCTTCGTCACAGAGGTAGCAGAGAAGAATCCAATTTCAGATATCGCAACTGTTGGTATCTATTATTGGAAAAAAGGTTCAGACTATGTTAAGTATGCTGAACAAATGATTGAAAAGAATATTCGTACCAACGGAGAATTCTACGTGTGTCCAGTATTCAATGAAGCAATTGGTGATGGTAAAAAGATTCGTGTGAAAGATGTTCCTAAGATGTGGGGCATTGGAACTCCAGAAGATTTAAACTACTTCTTGGAGCATTACAAATGAAAGTTGCAGTCATATTGACAGGACACCTCCGTTGTTGGAAAGAGGTGTTTCCTAATTTCAAAGAAAAGATTATTGACCGATACAATCCTGATATCTACATCCACACATGGGATGATGAGGCCTATTGGATTCCTGGTGATAAACAAAATAAAACAGGTATCTACGAAGGCGCACCACAAATTGTTGATGATGAGATATTAGATACCTATAAACCAGTACACTATGTTAAAGAGTATTGGGAAGATTTCAATAAACATTTTGAGTCTTGTGGTGAATACTTTACAAACTTTGCACACAGACCAAAGAACATTCTATCGATGTTCTACAAGATGCACCAAGGTTTCTCCTCACTTGAAACACATGTTGCACGACTACAAACATCATATGATTTGGTAATTCGTATGCGTCCTGATATGTTGATACACGATGACTTACCTGATTTTGATCCTAATGTATTCTACACTGTTGCAGCCAGAAATCATTTAGGTCAAGGCACAGGTGATGTAATGCAAGTTGGTAATTTCATCTCTATGATGTTCTTCACCAAGTTGATTACTGTTATTGGTTCTGTGTACAAACAAACCGACCTGTTGTGTCCTCATGTTATGTCAACTCAACACATTAAGAATCTTGGATTCAATTGGCAGGAGATAAATCTAAATAGAACTCTTATGCACACACCAAAAGGACCTTATGTTGAAATGGACAAGTAATACGTTTAAAGATATCTTAGAATTAAAAGATGGACCAGTAACATACTCCGATAGTGGTAGAGGTAATCTTAAGATGAGCAATCATCCTTATCCTTACTCTATCAAAGAAGAAGAATTTAACTTTCTAAGAAATCTAATCGTAGAACACAATCTGCAACGTGGTTACGAATGTGCTACTGCATTTGGTATTAGTTCTACTGCACTAGGTTTAGGTTTCAAAGAGACTGGTGGTAAGATTGTGACGATGGATGCCTACATTGAAGAATCAAAAGGTAATCCAGGTAGTTATCAAAACCTACAACGTGAGGTGTATGACAAGGCCGATGGTTACAAATCAGTTAAGTATTTGATTGAACAATTTGGTTTAGAAGACACACTCTTTCCAGAGATTGGTTGGAGTCCTGATGATACAGAGACTTGTATTCGTAGGCACTTTTCTGAATCACTAGACTTTGTATTCATTGACGCAGGACATTTCCCTGAACAGATGATTAAAGATATTGATGCTTTCTTGCCATTACTTGGTGAGAAATATGTATTGGCATTCCATGATGTGTATCCCCAAAGTTTCTCAGAAGCAGTACATGACCACCTGTTCAACAAGATTGGTAAAAAGATTGAGATTAAACTTCCATATCCATCCGGTGAAAATTTAGGAATTGTGATAAACGTATGATATTAATTGCACACCGTGGTAATACTTCTGGCCCAAAACCACATTTAGAAAATAGTCCAGATTACATTGATTTAGCTATCGAAGATGGTTTCTCAGTAGAAGTAGACTTATGGTGTGTCGATGATGTTTTATACTTTGGCCATGATAATCCACAATACCTAGTGGATCCTGAGTATTTACTTGTACGTAAACAAACACTATGGATTCACTGTAAAAACAAAGAAGCATTCAGTTATTGTCTAAAGAACAAACTGCATTGCTTCTGGCACAACGTAGATGACTACACGATGACCAACTGGGGTTATGTTTGGGCATATCCAGGTAAAGAACCAGTGAACCAGTTGACAGTATTGGTGATGCCAGAGAATATCTGGCCAACAAAGAAAACTATATCTCTTAATGCTTTTGGTGCATGTTCTGATTGGGTTGGTGAAATTCGTGATTACATAAATAGAATATAATATTAACTGCTGCAGAGGCGGAAATGAAGTTTAGTCAGTTTTTTCAAGAGGCCAAAGGCCAACCTAAAGTTATTGTCGTCTATGGCGGTGGTTTTCAACCATTCCATGCCGGACACATGAGCAGTTACGAGCAGGCTAAACGTGCTTTTCCTTCTGCCGATTTCCATGTTGCAGCTAGCAACGATACCAAGAATCGACCAATCCCATTCAAAGACAAACAATTCTTAGCCCAACAAGCAGGCGTTAAAGATAAGTTTGTTCAGGTTGTACAACCAGTTAATCCAACAGAAATTCTATCTCAATACGACCCTAAGAAAGACATTCTTATTCTGGTACGTAGTGAAAGAGATCCAGTGAACTACACTAAGAAAGATGGTTCACCTGCATACTATCAACCATTCAAGTCAATCAAAGAGTGTGTGCCTTTTGATCCAAAAGGTGGACATGGATACGTTTACGTAACAAAGAAACACATCTTTAAAGTGAATGGCCAAGAAGTTTATTCGGGCAGTCAGATACGTTCAATGTACACTAAGGCAGATGATACTGGTCGTAAGAATATGATTAAAGATTTGTATCCAAAAGCCACGAAGCCTGCAAAATTAAAACAATTACTAGACAAATACATCGGTGGAAATATGAATGAATCAGTAGACGAATTGTTTGAATCATTGTTTGGCGAATCTGTTGATGATTCTTTTAATGAGTTGTTGAACGAAGGTGTACATGATGCATCTATCTTCAAGGCAGTATTCTTGGCGGGTGGTCCTGGTTCTGGTAAAGACTATGTACTTGATAACACACTTGCAGGCCACGGTTTAACTGAAATCAATTCAGACAGAGCATTAGAGTTTATGATGGACAAAGAAGGCCTTGATAAGAAGATGCCTAGTTCTGAAGAAGAAAAACGTAACTTTGTTCGTGGTCGTGCAAAAACAATTACAGACTTGCGTCAACGATTGGCACTACTAGGTCGTAATGGTTTAATCATCAATGGCACTGGTGATGATATCGAAAAGACTAAAAAGATTAAAGCAAAACTAGAAGAACTTGGTTATGATACCAAAATGCTTTTAGTTAATACACGTGATGAAGTATCTGCACAGAGAAATATTGAACGTGGCCAACGTGGTGGTCGTGCCGTACCTGAAACTATACGTAAAGAGAAATGGGATTCGGTACAAAACTCACGTACAGAGTATGCCAAATTATTCGGTACAAATTATATTGAGTTTGATAATTCAGAAGACTTACGTTCGGCAGACCCAGAGCTCGTTAAACAAAAGAAAATGGAGTTGATGGATATCTTTAAGAACGTCCGTGAATTCACACAGGCGCCACCTAAGAGTGAACCAGCCGAGAATTGGATTGCTTCTGAGATGGAACGCAAGAATCGTTTTGCAGTGTCACCAAAACAGGCAGAGTTGTCTGCACATGCCGATGGCCAAGGTGCCGCAGCTGACCAAGCACACAAACTTGGTTTGTCTTATTATGGTTTTGGTCGTTATGGTAAACAAGGCAAAGTTACACACCACTCAGTCAATGGTAAGTTGGTTGAAGTGCCAAGAGAAAAACCAGGTGAGGTCAATGTACCAACTACTGGTTCATCTATGAAGAAAATCCAAGAGGCAGCATATACTGGTAATATTGGCATGATGGAAGTTATGAAGTTTCACCAGAAAGCCACACCTGAACAAAAGAAAGAATTTAAATCACACATGGCCAACAATAAACATGGTGATGCATGGAAGTTAATTCAAGATGTGTCTGGTGTTAAATTGGTTGGTAAAGAATTTGAGTCAAATGATAAATATATTACCGACAAGAATGGTAATCCTAGAATGTTTATGTTGCGCCGTTCAGCTGCAAAAGAAGCTCACATGAAAGATGGTGAGGTGGTACAGCAAGGTAAAGGTTATGTTGTTAAATTAAAGGAGAATAGAAATGATGAGATTTTTCAAAGGACTCTTGGGTCGCAAACAGTCAGTGCAAGAACCAGTCTTACTGAAGCCTACAGTGGTGGAAGAACCGAAAGTGGAAGCACCAGTGGTAGAAACACCTCCAGTCGAGGTGCCAGCACCAGTGAAAGCACCAGTGGTCAAATCAACGAACACTGCGGCTGCGAAACCGAACCCACCAAGAAACTCACGCTCACCCAAATCAGGGAACGCCAAGCCGAGAAAATCAAAGAATCCATTGACAAAGGCATAGAGCCTGGACTATCCATGGCTGCGTCTGGTGAAAGTATTGGACGTGACATGGGTGAAAAGATTAAGAAGAAAACTGGTCAAGTCACTGTTGTTGAAATGCAAGGTGATGAGACCGGTGCTTCTATTGGCGCACAAAAAGAAGATGAGTTGAAGAAAAAAGGTATATCACTGACCTCATTCAAATCAAATAAGGCAATTGGTGCATGAAAACACTTAAACAATTTATAGAATCTGCAGCATGGCAGAGAAAAGAAGGAAAGAATCCTGAAGGTGGTTTAAACCGCAAAGGCATTGCTTCTTATCGTGCAGAAAATCCAGGTTCTAAACTGTCGATGGCAGTTACAACTCCACCATCCAAATTAAAAGCAGGTTCAAAAGCAGCAAACAGACGCAAATCATTCTGTGCAAGAATGGGTGGTGTGGATGGACCAATGAAGAAGCCGAATGGCGAACCAACACGCAAAGCATTAGCACTACGCAAATGGAATTGTTAATAATAATCAACCAAAATAGGAACAATCATGGAATTTAAAGATAAAATTAACCAATCAGTTGCAGCTGCAGTTGCAAAAATTATGGGTGAAGCTTTGCATCCAAACCAACAAAAGTTGGATGTACATGAGCCAGAGAAAGATGAACTGACTGCAGCTGATTTCAAGAAACTTCGTTCAGGCAAAAAACCTGATATGAAGAAAGAAGAAGTTGAGATTGAAGAAGAAAGTCATCAGTCAAAGACAACAATGAAGCACATTCCAAATCCAACACCTGCACAAAAACAAGCAGCTAAAGATATTAAACCTGGCGTTGGTGGCTATCGTGACCGTATTGCTATGCTTAAAGATGCCGGCGTTAAAGAAGAAGTTGAAAATTTGGATGAAGTATCATTGAAAACTGCCACTTCTGCCTATGTAAAAAGAATGGGTAAAGATGATGATAAATCACCAGTTAAAGCAGTTAAAACTATGGATCACATAGCAAAAAAACATGGAGTAGTTGGTGTTGCTAGAGCTGCTAAAGCTGCGGACAAAGAATATGGTATTAATGATCCAGTTCATAACAAACGCAAAGATTTTGTTAAAGGTGTTATGGCTGGTGTTAAAGAAGAAGTTGAAGAATTGGATGAAGTTAAAATGGCTGATTTGCCATCAACTAAAGTTCAAGGTCGTTCATATGGTGCATCTAAGCCAGAACCAAGTGCATTTGATGTACTAAAAGGACCAAAAGATAAAGAATTGAAATCTATTGAAACTGAGAAGAAGAAACCAGTTAAAGAGGATATTGAATTAACTTTGGACGATTATTTGTTGGAAGAGTTGGTTGAATTTGTTATGTCAGAAGAATTCCAACAACTTGACGAATTAAGCAAATCAACTTTAGGTTCTTATGTTACAAAAGCATCTAAAGACATGCGTTCACATTCTCAAATGGCTGGATCAAAAGATACTGCTTTGATGGCACATCAAATGGGTTACCGCCGTGGTGAAAAGTCTCCAATCAAAGGTGGTACAAAAGGTGAGAAACGTGTATCTTCAGAAATTGCTAAACATCAAACTAAAGCAAACAACAGAACTGCTGGTATTGCTGGTGCTGCTCAAAGATTAGCAAAAGAACAGTTTGAAATCACTGAAGAAGATGCATACGATAAGAATGTAAAACCTTCAGATAAACCACACGATAAAGATGCAGCAAAGAAACGTGCTCAAACTTCAGCTGTTGCAGCCAGAAAAGTTATGAGTATGTCAGCATATTCAGCATCCAAGAAAGGTAAATGATGGCCAAATCATCTTCTAAAGTTTTTAAAGCAATTCGTTTTGCAAAGATGGATCCAGAACATCAAAAGGCTGGTCCATTTTCCACAGACGATGAAGAACATTATACTGTTAGTACACAGGAGTATGAACAACAGGTTAAACACGTGAAGAAACGTGCAATGCAAGAAGCCAAAGATCCTGGTGAATATGACCAAGAAGGTGATATGGCTATGACTCAGTTGCGTAGTATTATGTACCATGCACAAGAGTTGCACGACCAATTGAATAAAGACGACAATCTTCCTGAGTGGGTACAATCAAAGATTACTTTGGCACAAGATTATATGCAAACTGCATGTGATTATATGTACGCTCAAAAGAATGTTAAAGAAGAAGTTGAAAAATCAACTGGTGATTTGAAAGATGCATGTTGGACAGGTTACACTGCTGTTGGAATGAAAATGAAGAATGGTAAAAAAGTTCCTAATTGTGTACCAGTCAAAGAAGCTAAAGAAGTTGGTGACGACCCAACTGGATCTTCTGCACAGGAAACTCTGGTAAAGAAAGGTGGTAAAACCACTGTATCTAAACCAATTGCTGAAGCATCTTCTGTTGCAGTAAGAATGCAAAGAGCTTTAGACCGCATTAAAGCAAAGCGTGAAGCTTCTGAGCAAAGAGGTCGAGAAGTATTACAACCAAAGAAACCTGAACCTGTCAAAGAAGACGTTGAACAGTTGGATGAATTGTCGCCTAATGCTTTGGGTGATTACATGAAAGCTGGTCACAAGAAATATGATAGTATCAGAAATAACACAGACTCAGCATCGATGGCCAAAAAGTCCAAATTGGAAGCTGGAATTAAAAAGGCTGCTGCCAAAAGATATCCTGCCAAACCATCTACACCTGAACCAAAGAAAGACCCAAACAGTCGAGGTTATGAACAAGGCCGTTACATGGGTGACAGCGTTGAACATGAAGAATCTTTAATTGAAGACAAGATGGGAGATACTGGTTGGCAAAAGAGCAAGTCTAAAACAGATACAGTCACTGATAAATCTGGTGCAGTTCATACAGCACAATCTAAAGTCAGAGATTTGGCACGTAGAGCAATGAAAGCTGCCGGTGCAAAACAAGCTAACAGTGTAGGTACTAAATCAATGAAAGAGTCCACACTAGTCGAATCACGTAAAACAGAAATTATTAAAGATGCAGCAGATTCTGCCAAAAAGAAAAAATCTGCACCTGATAAGTTCGAGGCTAATCCAACTTTAGATTCACAGATTCAAAAAGTTGACAACACATAAATATAACAATAATTCTAGGAGAAAAACATGCCTTTATTTTCAATGACAGACGCAAACACAGGTGCTCCAAAGTGGGCAGTAGCCGGTGGTTTGGGTGTAGCCAACAACGGCCACGACTTATATGCCAATTCAACAACCAGTGCATTCGTAACTGGTGCCGCAGTTGGTGTATTTGGTGTATCCGATGCTGAGATTGCTCTATCCACAAACAAAGCAAACAAACCTGCTCACACAGGTTGGGTTTTAGTTAAACAAGGTACTGGTGGTCGCACTGGTCGTGTTCAGACTGAAGTTCTAGTTGCTGGTGGTATGAGTGCTGACGCAGCTACTGGTGCCAACGACAACATAATGTTCGCTAATACTTAATATTAACTGGAGTTTTGACT
>Ga0222713_10004013_pt1 | contig 14924 bp, 12 predicted proteins | sample C33_649DmetaG_FD_165061 | JGI IMG/M metagenome (GOLD analysis project Ga0222713, IMG submission 165061) | Estuarine water microbial communities from San Francisco Bay, California, United States - C33_649D | ecosystem: Environmental > Aquatic > Marine > Unclassified | place: USA: California...
CATGGGAGATGGCACCGGCCTGGCCGTTGGGGCCGCCGCCGATGACGCGGACGACGACGTCGAGCTGGCCGTCGAGGCCGGCGGTCGTGATCGGGAGGGTGGCGGACTTCACCAGGGCCTCGGTGTAGAGGTACTCTTCGACGGGCTTGCCGTTGACGACGATGACACCGGTACCGCGGGAAAGGCGGATGCGGGCCGAGGCGGTCTTACGACGGCCGACGGCGAGGATGGCGGAGGACTTGGCGCTCATTGCGAAAGAATCGATCGATTAACCCTTGAACGGGATCGGGTTGGAGGCGGCGTGGTCATGCTTGTCGCCGGCGTAGACGCGCAGCTTCAGGAGCATGGCGTTGGCGAGGCGGTTCTTGGGGAGCATGCCCTTGACGGCGTGGGTGACCAGGAACTCGGGGCGACGCTCGCGCATGGCGGCGGCGGTGCGGCGGTAGGCGGTACCGACCCAGCCGGTGTAGAACATGTACGTCTTGTCCTCTTCCTTGGAGCCGGAAAGGCGGACCTTGTCGGCGTTGATCACGATGACGTAGTCACCGGTGTCGACGTGGGGGGTGTAGGTGGGCTTGTGACGGCCGCGGAGAATATTGGCGATCTTGACGGCAACACGGCCCAGGACCTGATCCTTGGCGTCGACGACATACCAGGTCTTGTCCTTGAGCTGCACGTTCTTGGCTAGCGTGGTCTTCATAAAGAGGGAAAGCGGGAACATGGGAAAGGACCCCCCTCCGTCAACACCCGAATGCGCCCCGGCGGGGGCCTGCCCTAAATAAGCCAAAAACAAGGGAGGCGCGGCCTTGGCTGCGCCTCCCTGCCCTACCCGGCCTGACCGGCAGGTCAGAAGATGAACTTGGCGTAGACCCGACCCCAGAAGATCGAACCGGCGGTCTGCACCTGTCCGTCGCTGTTGTGGGCCCAGCTGACACCGGCGCCCAGTTCCGGACCACGACCGATCTGGCGGGTGACGTCCAAGGAGGCTCCGAGGTAACGGTAGGCGTTCTTGGTGGCGTAGACCGAGGTGGAAGCGTCGGAAAGGCCGGCGTAACCCTTCACGATGATGTCGCAACCGGTGAGACCGACGTTGGAACCCGCGAAAGTCTTGGAACCCGCGACTTCGACGGTGAACTGCTGGAGCTCGGTGCTGTAGTAGACGTAGGTCGAGGGCTTAAGGGCGATGTTGGACAGGGAGAGCCCGGCGTAGACCTCGCGGTTGGAGTCGATCTGGGTGACGCCATGGGTGGCGATGGTGCGGGCGGTCGTCGCGGTCAGGCGCTGGTGGCCGACGTCGATTTCGCCGAACGAGAAGTCGCGGCGGAGGCCGACGGCGTAGGTGCGCTCGACGGAATCAGCGTTGAAGAAGCTGCCGTAGATCGAGACACCGCTGAGGCCGGGGGCGCTGTAATCGAGGGTGACGGAGGTCTGGATGAGGCCTTGGGTGTCGGAGCGCTCGATGCCACGGAAGACGTTCTTGGCCTGCCAGGCGATGGCGCCGCGGAGGGAGAGATCCTGGGTCGAGGCCGAGACCGGAGCCGGCGCGGGCGCCGCTTCCTGGGCGTGACCGCCTGCGACGAAGACGGCGAGGGCGAGGGCGGTGAGGGAGTTTTTCATGAGAGGGATTGCCGAAGCATATTTCCGTCTAAAACGAAACCGTTGGCAAGCCCCAAGGGGCCGCCAACGGCGAGGAGGAAGACTGCCGGGACGTTCACATCGACGCGATGATCGCGTCGCCGAACTCCGAGCACTTGATCTCGGTCGCGCCCTGCATCTGGCGGGCGAAGTCGTAGGTCACGCGGCCGCCACCGATGGCGCCGTTGAGGCCCTTGAGGACGAGGTCGGCCGCTTCGGCCCAACCCATGTAGCGGAGCATCATCTCGCCCGAGAGCACGACGGAACCCGGATTGACGACGTCCTTGTCGGCATACTTGGGAGCGGTGCCGTGGGTGGCCTCGAAGATCGCGTGGCCGGTGAGGTAATTGATGTTGCCGCCGGGGGCGATGCCGATGCCGCCGACCTGCGCCGCGAGGGCGTCGGAGAGGTAGTCGCCGTTCAGGTTGAGGGTGGCGATGACGTCGAAGTCGGTCGGGCGCGTGAGCACCTGCTGGAGGGTGATGTCGGCGATGGCGTCCTTGATGACGAGGCCGGCGCCGGGCTTGCCTTCGGGGATCTTGCACCAGGGGCCGCCGTCGATCTCGACCGCGCCGAACTCGCTCTTGGCGAGGTCGTAACCCCACTTCATGAAGGCGCCTTCGGTGTACTTCATGATATTGCCCTTATGGACCAGGGTCAGCGACTTGCGCTTGTTGGCGATGGCGTACTGGATCGCCGAGCGGATGAGGCGCTCCGAACCCGGGCGGGAGACCGGCTTGATGCCGATGCCGACCGTGGCGGGCTGCTCGCCGCCGAAGCGGATCTTCTTAAACTCCTTGGGGAAGTTCGTCTTGATGAACTCGAGGGTCTTGAGGGCGATCTCGGAACCGGCTTCGAAGTCGATGCCGGCGTAGATGTCCTCGGTGTTCTCGCGGAAGATCACCATGTCGACCTTGCCGGGATTCTTGACCGGGGAAGGCACGCCGGTGAACCACTGCACCGGGCGGAGGCAGACGTAGAGGTCGAGCTGCTGGCGCAGGGCGACGTTGAGGGAGCGGATGCCGCCGCCGGTCGGCGTGGTGAGCGGGCCCTTGATGCCGACGAGGTAATCGCGGAAGGCGGTGAGGGTCGCTTCCGGCAGCCAGTCGCCGGTCTGCTTGAAGGCCTTCTCGCCGGCGAGGACTTCGAGCCACTCGATCTTACGCTTGCCGGCGTAAGCCTTGGCGACCGCGGCGTCGAGGACGCGCACGGAGGCGCGCCAGATGTCCGGACCGGTGCCGTCGCCTTCGATGAAGGGCACGATGGGATGGTCGGGGACGGTGAGTTTGCCGTTGGCGATGGTGATGCGGCCGGATGCGGGGGTGCTCATGGTAAGAAGGGACATAAGAAACCGATTTCCGCCAGACGGTTTCAAGCCTATACGCAGGCGGGAACCCCGGGAAAAGAAAAGGACCCCCTTGCGAGGGTCCTTGTGATGACCGGGAGTGCCGGCGCCATCCGCCCCGAGGGACGGAAAAGACTAGGAAGAATTACTTCTTCTTAGCTTTGGTGGCCTTCTTGGCGCTCTTCTTAGCAGCAGCCTTCTTTTTAGCCATAGGTGTGTCCTTTTTTTGGATCGTTGTTGGGTTTGAGGGCAGCGCCTGAAGCGCCACCCTGACGATTCGCCCCACGCTCACCCGGGCGTTGCGCGCCTGGCGGGTGATACGAGTACGGAGCTCCGACGGTACGCGGAAAGAAACCTGGCGGGACCGGGTGGTCTCCAGGGAAGGACGGGAGTCGTCGTAACGATCGAGAGCGAGACGGATCACCTCGCTCAAAGTGCTGAGACCGGTCCGGTGCTGGAAGGCGACCACCTCGGAGTGAAGCTTCGGGGGAAGCGACACGGTGATCAGGCTTTCGCTCGGGGTTTCGGTTCGGTTCGTCACGTTGCGGTCAACTCTTGATGACGAGTGATAGGTAAAACCTGCGCTTGCGCAAGAGGAAACTTTCATATCGCCGGAACGTCTCCGACGACGCGTGAAAAATCCTCCGCGCGTCCGCATCGTAAACATGAAATCGATACGGCCGCGGAGCGGACGCGTGGTTGACCGAAGCGATGCGCACGGACAGGATGCCGGCATGGACGATCCCGCGCACGCATCCGGAGAAGCCGCGCCGGGCGAGTGGCGGAAACTCGCCGCCCTCGCGGCCGCGAGCGGCGTCTTCGGCCTGCTATCATTGGTCGCGGCGCATTTCGGCGGCGACAGCTCGCCGTGGGCGCTCGCCCTCGTCGGCGCCTCCTGCGTCACCGGCGGATGGGACGCCGCGATCGATGGCTGGGCCGCCCTCCGGCAGCGGCGCATCGACGTCCACCTGCTGATGATCGTCGTGGCGGTCGGCGCCTGGATCGTCGGCGCCCAGGCCGAAGGGGCGCTGCTGCTTTTCCTCTTCTCGACCGCCGGCGCGATCGAACATTACGCGATGGACCGCACCCGCGGGGCCATCGACGCCCTCCTCGACAAGTCGCCCAAACATGCCCGCCGCCTCGGCCCGGATGACGTCGAAACCGAGGTGCCGGTCTCGGCCCTCCGACCTGGCGACCGCGTCGCCATCCTGCCCGGCGAACTCGTGCCGGCGGACGGCAAGGTGCTGTCCGGCGAGAGCGCGGTGGATGAATCCAACCTCACCGGAGAAGCCAAACCGGCCTCGAAACAGGCCGGATCCGAGGTCGCCGGGGGGACGCTGAACTCCTGGGGCCGCCTGATCGTCGAGGTGACCCGCGGAGAAAAGGACAGCTCCCTACAGCGCATCGTCCGGCTCATCCGCGAAGCCCAGGAGAGCAAAGCGCCCGCGCAAAGGGCCATCGACCGATGGGGCGACGGCTACGCCCTCTTCACCCTGTCGGCTGCCGCCGTCTTCTATCTCTACCTACGCCTGACGACGCTGGCTGACGCCGTCGGGCAGGCCGCCCCGCTCTACGGCGCGATGACGCTGCTGGTGGTGCTGAGTCCTTGCGCCTTGGTCCTCTCCGTACCTTCTGCGGTCCTCGCGGCCATCGCCGCCGGCGCCCGGCAAGGCATCCTGTTCCGCGGCGGCGCCGCCGTGGAACGTCTGGCCGACGTGGACTGCGTCTGCTTCGATAAGACCGGCACGCTGACCGCCGGCGTCCCTGAGGTGGCGGCCCTGGAAGTCTTCCCGGCGGACGCCGACCACGGACGCGCCTTGAGCGCCCTCCAGACCTTGGAGGCCGCGACCACGCACCCCTTCGCGGCCGGAGTCGTCCGCGCCTGCCAGCTCGCCGGCGCCCGCCTCCTGCCTGTCCAAGGGCTTTCGAATTCCCCCGGCCAAGGCGTCTCCGGCACGGTGGCCGGCGCCCGCTGGAGCGTGGGCACCCGCGAATTCGTCGGCGGCGCGACGCTGCCGGCGGCGGCCGTTCCCGCGGGCGCCATCGTCAGCGAGGTCTGGGCCTCCGACGGAACCGTCACGGTCCGCGCCACGCTCGTCGACCGGATCCGGGAAGCGAGCCGACCCACCCTCGCCGCCCTGCACGCGGCAAAGATCCGCACGGTCATGCTCACGGGGGATCGCGAAGAGGCCGCCGCCGCGGCGGCGCAACAGGTCGGCATCCAAGCTTACGCGGCCGCGCTCACGCCGGACGCCAAGATGGCCGCGATCCGCCGCTACTCCGCGGAAGGCCACGTCGTCGCGATGGTCGGCGACGGCGTCAACGACGCCCCCAGCCTGGCCGCGGCGGACGTCGCCGTGGGCATGGGCGGACGCGGCAGCGACGCGGCCTTGGAGTCCAGCGACGTGGTGCTGATGGACGACCATTTGGAGCGCCTGGTCGATGCGATCGAACTGAGCCGCCGGGCCCGCCGGGCGATCCGCTTCAATATCATCGTGTCGGTCGGCGCCGCCCTCGGGATGGCGGCCTACGTGATCTTCCGGGGCGCACCCCTGCCGCTCGCCGTCAGCGTGCACGAAGGCAGCACGGTCGTGGTCTGCCTCAACGGCCTGCGCCTGCTCGCGCACCGCCCGCGCCGGTGAACAAAAAGGCCCCCGGGCGAACCCGGAGGCCTTACTGACGGACCGCCGGAACGCTTAGCGCAGTTCCTTGCCGGCGCCGTCGAAGAGCTTGAACGCTTCGATGCTGTAGGTCGGGTCGGGCTTGGTGCCGAGGCGGACCTTGCAGGACTTCATGAGGTCGCGGAAGAACTCGCGGTCCTCGGTGATGATGCGCTCGAGATTGACGGGGTGGAGCAGGATGTTGATCTCCAGTTCCTTCTCCGGACCGGCGGCCTCGCGGAGGCGACGGATGACGCTGAGGAGCTTGCGCTGGATCTCGACGGAGACCGTGCGCGGGTTCTTGACGATGCCGCGTCCCTGGCAATGCGGGCAGGCCGTGTACATCGAGGTCGTGTTCGACTCCGTGTGGCGCTGACGCGTCATCTGGAGCACGCCCAGCGCGGAGATCGGCAGGATCTGGTGCTTGGCCCGGTCGTCCTCCATGGCGTCGCGGAGAGCCTCGAAGACCTTCTTCCGGTCCTTCGGGTTCTTCATGTCGATGGTGTCGATCATGATGAGGCCGCCGAGGTTGCGCAGCTTGATCTGGCGGGCCGCCTCGGTGACGGCCTCGAGATTGGCCTGGGTGATGAAGTTGCCGTCCTTGGCGCCGTCCTTGCCGCGGTGGCCGCCGGTGTTGACGTCGATGGCCGTGAGGGCCTCGGTCTCGTCGATGACGATCTCGCCGCCGCTCGGGAGGGGGACGCGGCGCTGGAAGAGCTGCTCGATCTGGCGTTCGATGTTATAGCGCTCGAAGACCGGGATGGGGTCGGCGTACAGCTCGACGCGCGAGCGGGAGCGGGGGGACACTTCGCCGACGAGGTCCTGCACCAGCTTGAAGTCCTCGGGATTGTCGACGAGGATGCGGTCGACCTCCTCGGTGAGGAAGTCGCGGACGGTGCGCTCGATCAGGCCGGGCTCCTGGTAGAGGAGGACCGGGCGGCGGTCCGGGGCGTTGATCTTCTCGACGATGGCCTGCCAGCGCTTGAGCAGCATGTGCAGGTCACGGACGAACCAGCGGGCCTGCTTGCCCTCGCCGGCGGTGCGGATGATGACGCCCATGCCTTCGGGGATGGTCAGGGAGCGGAGGATGTCCTTCAGGCGTTCGCGCTCGGACGATTCCTCGATCTTGCGGGAGACGCCGCACGCGCCGCTGAACGGCATCAGCACCAGGTAACGACCCGGCAGCGCGATGTTGGTGGTCGAGCGGGGGCCCTTGGTGCCGATCTGGTCCTTGACGACCTGGATGACGATGTCGGAGCCGGCCGGGAAGAGCTGCGGGATGTCCTTGGCCTGGTAGCGGGCCTTGCGCTGCTTCTGTTCGGCGGACTCGTTGTCGCGGATGAACTCCACCTGCGAGTCATTGGCGGCCGGGAGCATGTCCCAGTAGTGGAGGAACGCGTTCTTCGGCTGGCCGATGTCGACGAAGGCGGCCTTGAGCCCGCCCTCGAGGTTCTGGACGCGGCCCTTGAAGATCGCGCCGACCATGCGGTTCTCGCCCTTGTGCTCGATCTCGAACTTGTCGAGGACGCCGTTGGTGAGGAGCGCGACGCGCTTCTCCAGCGTCTCGGCGTTGATCACGAGCTCCCGGTAGACGGCGCGGTCCTTGGAGAAATGCTTCACGATGCGCTGGAGCAACGGCAGCTCCTTGCGCCGCTTGGCCGCCTCGTCGGCCAGCTTGCGCTGGTCGATCGGGGAGGTCGGTTCGCCGCCTTCGGGCAGCTCTTCGTGGATATCTTCGGGTTCGTTGTGTTCAGGCATCTCGGTCAGGCGGTTAAGCCGGTTGCCGGAGAGCCTCCGTCTTCGCCGCCACCGGCCGAATGCCGGTGAACGCTCTGGACTAGTCCAAGGAGCAGGAAACAGCTGAGTACGAAAGACCCTCCGTAGCTAAGGAAAGGAAGGGGGACCCCGGTGACGGGCATCAGGTCGATGTTCATGCCGACGTTGATCACGACGTGCGTGCCGAGCACGACCGCCGCGCCGATCGCCAACAAAGAGCCGAACCGATCCGTCGTCCGCACCGCCGTGCGCACGACGCGCCAGAAGAGCAGGACGAAGGAGAAGATCACCAGGAAGCCTCCGGTGAAGCCGATCTCCTCGGCCATCCCGGAAAAAAGGAAGTCATTGTGCGCCGCCGCGACCGGCAGGTAGCCGAAGCGCGCCTGCGTGCCGTTGCCGACGCCCTGCCCGCGGAAACCGCCGCGACCGACCGCGATGACGGCCTGGTTGACGTTCCAGGTGGCGCCAAGCCCCTTGGGGTCGATGACGTCCGGGGCGACGAAGGACATGATCCGCTCACGCTGATAGTCCTTGAGGAGGAAGAACCAGGCCTCCGCCTCGTGCTTGCCGCGGAAATCCTTCACGGGGTCCTTGGACTGCGGATTGACCTTCGCGTACTCGTCGAGCTTGGCCGAGTATTCGGTCAGATCGACGGCCACCACCCCCGCCAGCAGGACGGCGGCGACTCCGGCCACCAGGAAGAACCTGGTGGTCAGGCCGGCGACGAACAGCAGGATGAATGAAAGCGGCAGGTAGATGAGCGCAGAACCTAGGTCCGGCTGCACAAAAATCAAGACAAACGGGACCGCGGCGACCCCGAGGGCGCGCGCCACCGTACCCCAAGTCGCCCGGAAGGACCCGATCGGGGAACGCGCCAGCAAGGCCGCGAGGAAGACGAGCGCGCCGATCTTCGCGAACTCGGAGGGTTGGATCGAGAACGGTCCGAAATCCATCCAGCGTCGGGCCCCGTTGACGCTCCGGATGAAGTCCCCGAGGTTCGTCTTGGCCAGCGCGCAGAGCGAGACGGGCAGGAGCAGCAGGATGGTGCCGAGGTACAGGCGGCGGGCATGCCGTTGGATGAGCCGATAATCCAAGGCCGAGACCGCCCAGTAAGCGATCCAACCGATGACCACGAAGACGATCTGCGAACGGTAGAAAGTGGATTCGCGGGCGCTGCCGGCCGACTGGATCGCGACGATGCCGAGGGTGCTGAGAAACAGGATGATGACCACCTGGGTCCAGTCCGTCCGCCAGGCGAAGTTGGCGAAATTGTCCCACCAGACCGCGGCCGAAGACCGCTCATCGTCAAGGTGTCTGGACATGCCTTGAAGAAGCCCGCCCGAGGCTCCGAGGCAAGGCGAACCTCCCGAAAGGGCTTGCCGAAGGGGCCGGGTCGGCAAGGGTAAGGGCCCGGATTTCCGGTTTTCGCGACGACCATGCCTGTGGCAGCCGACCAAAGCATCCTCGCCGCCGTGGCGTTCTCCTCCGGAGCCATCGTGGCCTATGCGGTCGCGAAGTGGCGCGAAAACACCCTTGGGGCCGTCCGGGAGGCGCGGCTCCGCTCGGAAGTCGAGCTGGCCCGCCGCGAGGCCACCGTCGAGGCGGCCGAATTGCACGCCCAAGCCGAGGCCGAACAACGGTCTGCGGCCCGGGCGATGGCTGACGCCGAAGCCGCCGCCGCCGCCTCCGCCGATCTCGGGAGAGAGAACGCCCGACAACGCGACCACCTTCTCCGCGAACTCCAACGTCTTGCCAAGGTGACGCCGGAGGAAGCCCGCGCCCTGCTCCTTGACCATCTCCGGGAGGAATACGGCGAAGAGGCCCAGCACCTCCGTCGCGGCCTGCTCGACCAGGTCGAACAGGACATCGATGACGAAGCCCGCCGTACGCTGCTGTCGGCGATGCAGCGACTGACGACCTCCACGACCCAGGATGCGACCGCCCTCTCCGTCTCGTTGCCGAACGAGGACATGAAGGGCCGCCTGATCGGCCGCGAAGGCCGCAACATCCGCACCTTCGAACAGACGACGGGCGCGACCCTGCTCATCGACGAAACCCCCGGACTGGCGATGGTTTCCTGCTTCGACCCGGTCCGCCGCGAGATCGCCCGCATCGCGCTGGAACGCATCGTCAAGGACGGCCGCATCTCACCGGCGCTGATCGAAGACAGCGTCCGGCTCGCGGGCGACGAAGTCGTGAAGCACGCTCGCCGCCTCGGCCGCGACGCCGTGCGCGACCTCGGTCTGCCGCCCATGGACGCCGCCGTCGAAGAACTGCTCGGCCGCCTGCACTTCCGCCTCTCTTCGAATCAGAACACGCTGTCGCACTCCATCGAGGTCGCCCAGCTCTGCGCGATGCTCGCCGCGGAGATCGGCATCGACCCGGTACCCGCGAAACGCGCCGGTCTCCTGCACGACCTCGGCAAGGCCATCGAAGCCGAAGCCGGCTCGAGCCACGCGCTCGCCGGCGCCGCCCTGCTCCGCCGACTCGGCGAGGATGCGCGCGTCGTGAACGCCGTCGCCGCGCACCACCGCGAAGTCCCGGCCGAAAGCCTCTATGCTCCGCTGGTGATGATCGCCGACGCCGCCTCCGGCTCCCGCCCTGGCGCCCGCTCCTCCACCCTCGAGTCCTACGCCCAGCGCGTCCGCCGCCTGGAAGAGATCGCCCTGGCCTTCGAGGGCGTCCGGGAGGCCTACGCCTTCCAGTCCGGCCGCGAACTCCGGGTCATCGTGGACCCGGGTAAGGTCGATGACTTCGGGGCGACCGAACTCGCCCGCCGCCTCCGCCTGAAGGTGGAAGAGAGCCTTTCTTACCAAGGTACCGTCAAGATCGTGCTGATTCGTGAACAAAGGTTCACCGAAGAGGCCCGCTGAGGGACTTTCTTGTTGTTAAGCAAGAGGGGGTAGTTATTCACATGGGTTCCGGGAGTTCCTCCCGGGTCATTTCGGCACCCCAAGGAGGTTCGTCCTCCGTCACCAAGGGTCCGACAAACCGCGTCGCCACTCCACAACGGAGCGGCCGCATCATCCGGTCGGCCACAACGAAGGCCGCCCCAACATAAGCAACATGAGCCAAGAAGAAACCCAGGGCCAGGAGCACGTCTCCGCCCACCAGCCCGCCGCGGACGCAGGCGCCAATGAAGTCCGCACCCCCGCACCCCGCCTCAACGAAGCCAAGCTGGAGTCCGCCCACGCGGAACTCCCTCCGCTCTCCGTGATCGGGGCCTCGTCCGAACCCGCCGCCAAGCCCGGCACCATCACGGCCCCGAAGCAGTTCGGTCGTCGTGGTACGCCCCGTGGCGCCGCTCCCTCCGCCGCCAACGGTCAGGCTGCCCGCCCGGCCATCGGTGTCGTCGAAGACCCGTCGCAGTTGACCGAGAACCTCTCGGGTGACCGCACCCAGTCCGCCGCTCCGGCCCGCGAGGACCGTCCGCGCCGTGAACCGCGCCCGGAAGGCGAACGTGGCCCGCGCCGCGAACCCCGCGAACCGCGTCCCGAAGGTCTCGCCGAAGAAGGCCGCCAGCCCGGCATCCCGCAGGGCGACCGTCCTCGTCGCGAACCCCGCGCCGAAGGCGAACGTGGCCCGCGCCGCGAACCCCGCGAACCGCGTCCCGAAGGCGACCGCCCTCGTCGCGAAGACCGCCCGCGTCGTGAAGACCGTCCGCGCATCCAGATCGAGCCCGTCGTCATCCCGGTCCAGGCCCCCATCGGCTTCTGGGCTTCGCTGAAGCGCAAGCTCGCCACCCTGTTCGGCATCCCCGACAAGGCCGTCTTCGTGCCCTCTTCCCGTCCCTACGCGCCGCGCGGCGAACCCCGCGGCGAACGCTCCGACCGCGGTCATCGCGGCGGCCGTGGTCGCGGTGAGTTCCGCGGCGGATCCCGCGGCGGCCGTGATGGCTCGCGCGGAGGTCGCGGCGAATTCCGCGGCGACCGCGGTCCTCGCAACGGTCCTCGCGAAGGCTGAACATGACGGGGGCGCCAATCGGCGCCCCCGCTTCTTTTCCCCGACATGCTCCAGGTCGCGCGCATCCGCGGTGGTCACGAACTGAAAGGCTCGGTCCGCGCCGCGGGTTCCAAGAACGCCGCGCTGCCGCTGCTCGCCGCCTCGCTCCTCACGGCCGAGACGGTGACGCTGCGCAACGTGCCTGACCTGAGCGATGTCCGCTACATGGCCGAGATCCTCGGCCATCAAGGCGCGACGGTCACGAACCCGGAACCCGGCGTCTGGACGATCCGCGCCGCCCAGGTCTCGCCCCGCACGCCCTACGACCTCGTCCGCAAGATGCGCGCGTCGGTCTGCCTGCTCGGCTCGCTCGTCGGCCGGCTCCGCCAAGCGGAGATGGCCATCCCGGGCGGCTGCGTCATCGGTCCTCGTCCCATCGACCTGCACCTGAAGGGCCTCGAGGCCCTCGGCTGCGTCGTCACCGTCGAAGCCGGCCTGGTGTCGGTCGACGCTTCCCACGCCCGCGGCGCCACGGTCCCCATGGGCGGCCCGATGGGCAGCACGGTGCTCGGCACGGCGAACCTCGTGATGGCCGCCACGCTCACGCCCGGCGTCACGCACATCGAATGCGCCGCCCGCGAACCCGAAGTCGTCGACCTCTGCGCGATGCTCATGCAGATGGGCGCGAAGATCCGCGGCCACGGCACCGGCGTCATCGAGGTCGAAGGCGTCGCGTCCCTCCATGGATGCGACCATACGGTCATCGCCGACCGCATCGAGGCCGGCACTTATCTCGTGGCCGGTGCGATCACGGGCGGCGACGTCACGGTCACGCACTGCGAGCCGGCGCACCTGACCGCCTTCCTCGATAGGCTCCGCGCAGCCGGCGTCCAGGTCGAGACCGGTCCCGACTTCATCCGCGCCCACGGCCGGCCGACGCGGGCCGTCGAAATCGTCACGGAACCCTACCCGGGGTTTCCGACCGACCTCCAGGCGCAGTTCATGGCGCTCCAGCTCCTCGTCGACGGCCGTAGCCCGATCACCGAGAAGATCTATCCGGCCCGCTTCATGCACGCGGCCGAGCTGCAACGCATGGGCGCCGACATCGCCATCGATGGCGCCACGGCGACCGTCGCCGGCGGCCGCCCGCTCTCCGGCGCGCCGGTGATGGCATCCGACCTCCGCGCCTCGGCGGCCCTCATCCTGGCCGCGCTGGTCGCCAAGGGTGAGACCTGGGTCCAACGCCTCTACCATCTCGACCGCGGTTACGAACGCTTCGAGGAACGCCTGCGTTCCCTGGGCGCCGACGTCGAACGCCTGCCTGCCTCCGCCCTGCCGAAAGGCTTCGCCGAGGACTGAGGGTTGCCAATTCGTCCCGACCACGCACCTTGCGCCCATGGCCCGCCAGGATTCGCCCGATGACCCCCAGCCGCCCGCCGGCAAGGAAGCCGTGTCCCGCGCGAACCGCTCGCTCGACGCCGCCCTGCGCCCGCCGAAGCTCGTCGACTTCGTGGGCCAGCAGCGCACGGTCGAACGCCTGCGCGTGATGATCGGCGCCGCGCGCCGCGAAGGCCGCACGCTCGACCATATCCTCCTCCACGGCCCGCCCGGCCTCGGCAAGACGACCCTCGCGATGATCCTCGCCGAAGAGATGGGCCGCCCGATCCGCGTCACCTCCGGCCCCGTCGTCGAGAAGGCCTCCGACCTCGCCGGCCTGCTCACGAGCCTCCAGGAAGGCGACCTGCTCTTCGTCGACGAGATCCACCGCATCCCGAAGACGGTCGAGGAGTTCCTCTACTCGGCGATGGAGGACTTCCGCATCGACATCATGATCGACCAGGGTCCGAACGCGCGCAGCGTGCGCCTCGACCTCCCGAAGTTCACGCTCGTCGGCGCGACGACCCGCACGGGCCTGCTCACCGCCCCGCTCCGCAGCCGCTTCACGCTGCAGACGCGCCTCGACTACTACACGCGCGAACAGCTCCTGAGCATCGTCCGCCGCAACGCCGAACTGCTCAGCCTCGACATCGACCAAGGCGGCGCCGACGAGATCGCCCGCCGCGCCCGCGGCACGCCCCGCATCGTCAATAACCTCCTGCGCTTCACGCGCGACTACGCCCTCGAACGCGCCGGCGGCAAGGCGAACGCCGCCGTCACCGCCGCGGCCCTCGAACTCCTCGAGATCGACCAGCACGGCCTCGACGACATGGACCACCGCTTCCTGCGCGCGATGGCCGAGAAGCATAACGGCGGCCCGGTCGGACTCAGCAGCATCGGCGCCGCCATCGGCGAAGACGCCCACACGCTCGAAGAAGTCCACGAGCCTTTCCTCGTGCAGGAAGGCTACGTCGTCCGCACCCCGCAAGGGCGCGTCCTGGCCCCGAAAGGCTGGCTGGCCGTGGGCCTGCAGCCGCCTTCGTTCTGAGGACGGCGTTCTGACGCTGGACAACGGCGTTTTCCCTCGGCTAAGGTCGACCCCTCAAAGCCATGGCAAAACGTTGGGTCATCAAGCTCGGTTCCGGCCTCCTCACCCGCAAGGACGGCAAGGTCGACCGCGTCCAGATCGGCCGCATCGTCGATCAGGTCGCCGGCCTGCATCAGCGCGGCATCCAGGTCGTGCTGGTCACCTCCGGCGCCGTCGCCGCGGGCATGACCGCCATGGGCCTGGAGAAACGTCCGAAGGAAGCCCGCGAACTCCAGGCCTGCGCCACCGTCGGCCAGCCCGAGCTGATGTCGGAATACGGCAAGCACCTCCGCCGCCACCAGCTGCTGGGTTCGCAGATGCTGCTGACCTACTGGGACCTCGACAGCCGCGCCTGCACGCGCAACGCCCGCGCGACCCTCGACCTCCTGCTTTCCCGTAAGCGCTTCGTTCCGATCATCAACGAGAACGACGCCATCGCCGACGAAGAGATCAAGGTCGGCGACAACGACCGCCTCTCCGCCCACGTCGCCGCCCTCGTCGGCGCCGACCTGCTCGTCATCCTTTCCGGCATCCAGGGCCTGATGACGAAGTCCGACGGCACCGGCGACCTCATCCCTTCCGTCCGCAAGATCGACGACTCCGTGCGCGCCCTCGCCGGCGGCGCGGGCTCCGAACGCAACGTCGGCGGGATGGTCACGAAGCTGCTCGCCGCGGAGATCGCGGCCGAAGGCGGCGTCGACACCGTCATCGCCAGCGGCCGTCGTGAGAAGGTCCTGCTCGAACTCGCCGACGGCAAGAAGCCCGGCACGCGCTTCTCGCTGAAGAAGAAATGAGCGACCTCCTCCAACGCGTGACGGAGATCGCCCGCACGGCCAAGAAGGCCTCGCGCGCCCTCGCCCTCGCTCCGACCGCCGTCCGCGACGACGCCCTGCGCGCCGCCGCCCAGGCCCTCCGCGCCGACGAAGCCGCCATCCTCGAGGCCAACGTCAAGGACCTCGCCGCCGCCAAGGCCAAAGGCCTCACGGACGCGATGACCGACCGCCTGCGCCTCGACCACGCCAGACTCGAGGATATCGCGGTCGCCTGCGAGGCCGTCGCGAAACTACCCGACCCCGTCGGCGAAGTCACCGAGGATTGGACC
>Ga0222713_10004014_pt1 | contig 14919 bp, 11 predicted proteins | sample C33_649DmetaG_FD_165061 | JGI IMG/M metagenome (GOLD analysis project Ga0222713, IMG submission 165061) | Estuarine water microbial communities from San Francisco Bay, California, United States - C33_649D | ecosystem: Environmental > Aquatic > Marine > Unclassified | place: USA: California...
AAATATCTAGTGCATTTATCTCAATTTTTGCCTTATTTATATGGCTTTTTCCAACCCCTGCAAATGCCGTTGTTGGTGGAACAGATGCCACAGGATCAGGCTTTGTAGTTGCAGTCAGAGTTGATTTGCCTGGAGATTTGCAGACTGCCTGCACCGGTGGTTTATGGAAACCAAAAATTGTTATCACTGCGGCTCACTGTGTGGTGGCTGAAGGAACATCGAATGTTGCCAATGCATCTGAAGTTCATGTTTACGCCCAAGGAGCAAACGTTTCAGGGGCAAGACCAGTAGCAAGTGCTACCGCAATAATTTTGACTGGTGGATATTCCAATTCCAGCACCGGATTTGTGGAAGCAAACGACTTAGCTTTCTTAATTCTGGATAAAGTAATTGGCACTCCTCTGATTTCGCGTTTGGCTAGTGAATCTGAAGCTGCGGCAGCAACAGTTTTAGGCAAAAAAATGAACTTCTTTGGTTATGGCCAAACCGCCAAAGACAGTGACGTTTCTATGATTCCCCTAACGCTTTCCCAAACCCCTTTTCAGTTCTTAGGAGGCAAGACTTATCTATATGGCAAATCAGCAAAGGGATCTGGTGCTTGTTTTGGTGACAGCGGTGGCCCAGTTATTTTGCAAACTGAAACTGAAAACCTTTTGATTGGACCAGTAGCAGGTGGCAGTGGGGCACCTTGTTACCCAGAAATTAAAGAGCGTGCTGTTTTAGGACTTGTTGCCAGTAATTTCACAGATCTAGTAAAAACAGCCTTAACTACAGCTGGATATTCAGCAGATGAAGCATTTACAGCACCTCGACCAAGTCTTAAAAAGGGCACTTTCTCAGCCAAAACGGTGCTTAAAAGAATTGGTGTAACAACTGCAAATTCAACCAGTGTGAAGTTTGTGGGAGTAAGAGCAAAACCTAAGGGTGCCTGCGTTGCTACGGCAAGTTCTGTAATCGTAAATGCCAAAGGAACCTGCACCTTAACTTTCACAGTTAAAAAATCAGGCAAAACTGCAAGGACAGCAAAAACCACCTTCAATATTGGCTAGGTTTAAGTTCTAATGAGTACCACCTTTAAAGCAGTTCCAGTTAATATTCCCCGTCCTGAATATGTGGGCAAGAAAGCACCCAGTGCCTATAAGGGAAGTGATGTTCAAACTTCTGAAGTCATAGAAAAAATGCGCATTGCTGGCACTATCGCTGCTGATGCCATGCATTTAGCTGGTTCCCAAATCAAAGATGGCATGACCACAGAAGATTTAGATGCCATTGTGCATGAATACATTTGTGATCAAGGCGCTTATCCTTCCACTCTTGGTTATAGAGGATTTCCTAAATCTTTATGCACCTCAATTAATGAAGTTATCTGTCATGGAATTCCTTCAAATCAAATTATTAAAGAAGGTGACATCGTCAATCTTGATGTCACAGCTTTTAAAAATGGGGTTCATGGAGATACCAACTACACATTCTTAGTTGGTGAAGTTAAAGAGGAAGTAAAACTTCTAGTGGAAAGAACTAAAGAAGCTCTAGATCGAGCGATCCAGGCAGTAATACCTGGAAGACCTATTAATGTCATTGGTCGAGTTATCGAAAGTTATGCCAAAAGATTTAACTACGGTGTGGTCCGAGATTTCACAGGTCATGGCGTGCACACCTCGTTTCACTCAGGATTAGTAATTCCGCATTTTGATGATCCAACAGCTACCCAGTTGATGCAAGAAGGAATGACTTTCACTATTGAGCCGATGCTTAATTTAGGAACCCATGATTATGACATTTTGGATGACACTTGGACTGTTTTAACAAAGGATAGAAAAATGTCAGCCCAATTCGAACACACCCTAGTTGTGACAAAAACGGGTGCAGACATCCTTACTTTGCCTAGTATCTAGTTATGAACATCCCAAAACATCTCGAATATGCACATTCAAGAATTTCTGATGTTCCTGATTTTCCAAAACTTGGAATTCTTTTCAAAGATATAACACCTGTTCTGCAAGATCCAAGAGCATTTAATGATGCTGTTGAAGATTTAGCTTCACATTTAAATGGAGCAAATATCGTGGCTGGTATTGAATCTAGAGGATTTATTTTCGCTGCCGCAATTGCAGCTAAGAATAATTTAGGCTTAGTTTTGTTAAGAAAACCAGGCAAACTCCCCCGTGATACCCACGTTGTTCAATATCAACTCGAATACGGTTTTGATTCTCTTGAAATGCATCAAGATGCACTTAATAAAAATGATTCTGTTTTACTAATCGATGATGTTTTAGCAACTGGTGGAACACTTTTGGCAGGAAGTGATTTAATTTCTAAATCGGGTGCAAAATTAACAAATTGTGCGGTATTTATTGAGATTTCAGCATTAAATGGTCGCAATCGCCTATCTTCAATACCCGTTCATTCCAGCATCATCGTCTAAATTCAGTAGTAATCCAAAAAGAGGAGAACGTTAAATGATAAACGCACCTGCCCGTTTAATGGCGGAATTTGTTGGAACTTTTGCACTGGTACTACTTGGTGCAGGATCAATTTTGAGTGGTGCTGATATCACCGGCATTGCACTTGCTCACGGTATTGCCATCTTTGTTTCTGTTTCAGCGTTCGCACACATTTCAGGTGGAGCCTTTAATCCAGCTGTGACTATTGCACTTTGGGCAACAAAGAGAATGAAATCTCTAGATGCACTTGCTTATATTGTTACCCAACTTCTTGGTGGATTATTAGCAGCCTTTCTTTTGAAAATTGCTTACGGTTCATATGCGCAAACTGTTGGTGTTCCAACACTTGCTCAACCAATCAAACCACTTTACGGTTTGTTAGTTGAAGCAGTTGCCACATTTCTTTTGATGATGGTAATTATGGGAGTTGCAATTGATTCTCGTGGCACATTCTCAGCAGTTGCAGGACTTCCAATTGGTTTAATCATTACAGCTGACATTCTCTTCTCAGGTCCATTAACTGGTGGAGCAATGAACCCAGCTCGTTGGTTTGGTCCAGCAATAGCCTCAGGTAACTTAGCAAACTTCTGGATTTGGATTCTTGGCCCAATTCTTGGAGCCCTTGCGGCAGTATTTCTTTACGATGCTCTAGTAAAACCTAAGAAGTAAGTAGTACATAATTAGTTCATGATCAATTGGCCAGCCGATACTTTGACGCTGGCCATTGACATAGGTGGTTCAGGAATTAAAGCCAGCGTCATAAATAAAGATGGCGAAATGGTTTGTGAACGTATTCGAATGGAAACTCCTTATCCATCTCATCCTTCAGGTTTTTCCCAAGTAGTTGCTGACTTTGTTAAAGATTTACCTAAAGCACAACGTGCAAGTGTTGGTTTTCCTGGTTTAGTTCGAAACGGAATCGTTGTTATGGTTCCTTCTCTTTCTCGATTAGTTAAAGATGGACCAAAAGATCCAACATTAGTTAATGCTTGGAAAAACTTTGATTTACAAACCCCCATGACAAATGCATTAGGAATTCCTACCAAGGTTGCCAATGATGCCGATATTCAAGGAGCAGCAGTTATTAAAGGTGAGGGTTTGGAATTTGTTATGACACTTGGAACTGGTGTTGGAACAGCGCTATTTCAAAATGGAATATTGCTTCCCCACTTAGAACTGGGTCATGCTCCATTTAGGCAGAGTGAAGAATTTGAAGAACAAATTGGCAATGCGGCACGTGAGCGAATTGGTGTTGAAAGATGGACTAAAAGAGTAATTAAAGCTATTGCTAAATATGATCAATTTCTTTATTACGATCATTGTTATGTTGGTGGCGGAAATGCCAAACACATCAAAGGGTTAGATTTGGGTCCAAAAGTAACCAGAGTCAGCAATAAAGCTGGCATTGTTGGTGGGGCAAGAATTTGGGATTTAGAAGCTAGTTAAAAACTAGGCTTTGTCGCCTTCGTTTTCTTCTTCACCCTCGTTTGTGTTTTGATTTCCAACAATAGCAACAGGTGTGGGGATTGAATCAATAGTTGTGCCAAGGGCGCCAATCACAAAAGATTCTAAAGTTGTATTTGGTTTAGCAGACTGACCATGTTGATTTGAAAAAGCCGCAGTAGCATCCGTACCGCACAATTTAGTTATATTTGCAGCACCACCAGGGTGTGCGGTGATGTATGCGGTCAAGTCATAAACATTATTAGAAACTACAGCCCAACAGTTTTCTGGAGTATTTTTTTGTGCAACGGTAGTCATCGATAATTCAATTGGTCCTGAGCTATCTGTTGTTGTCTCACTTGAATCTGTCACTTGACTAACAGGATTAATTCTTTTTTCCCAACTAGCTTTGGCACCAGAATGACCTGCAAGATATGAAATAACTAGAGCGGCTATCCCTAAAATGACAGCAATATAACCGACTATGAAAGTAAATTTATTCTTCCTCTTGAGTAAAAATTGCCAAATCAAAGCAGAGATAAACAGCGCCACGGCTATGAGCAGAGTTTTTTCTCCCCACTCAGTGTGAGCAGTAGGTGTTCCAACTCGATAACTTAAAGCCTCTCCTGATTCTTTTGCAATAAAAGCCGCTACAACTGAAACTGCAAGTCCGATTAGCGTTAAAAATAGGTACTTATTTCTTAATTTAGGCAAAAAGACTAATAAAATTAAAGCGAGTGCAGATAGAGGAAGTAGTACCACCACAACATGGGTAATCAATACGTGAACTGGTAAACCAAGGAATAAATCAAAAATTTTATTCTCCATACTTTAATTCAATCATTTTGAAAAGTTTTCCAACTCACCCGGTGATACTTCGTGGGCCCAAAACTCTTAATTGCCTCTAGATGTTCAGGTGCAGCATAACCTTTGTTGTCAGCCCAAAAATATTTGGGAAACTCTTCACTTAACTCACTCATCATTTGATCTCTGGTTGTTTTTGCCACAATTGAAGCTGCAGCAACTGATGCACACGTCATATCTGCTTTTATCTGAGTGATAATTTTTAAATCAGCTGATAATTCTCCATCATTAAATTCTTCTTCAAACATGGTTAGGGTTTCTTTTTCAGGCATTAACCAGTTATGTTTTCCATCAAGTATCAAATGATCAGGTTTGGTGGTTAAACCGGCTAAAGCACGCCTTCCAGCACGTCTTAAGGCCCTTGTAAGGCCTATTTCATCTATTTCTTGGTTAGTGGCATGCCCAACGAATGAATCAATTACCCAAGATTTAACGAAGGGCAACAGTTCTTCTCTTTGTTCATGAGTTAAAAGTTTTGAATCAGCTAAATTCTCTGGTGGATTAACGCAATCAATGTTTATTACTGCAACTCCCACACTTACTGGTCCTGCTAAACAACCTCTTCCAACTTCATCCATACCTGCAATAAGTTTTGCACCACGAGAAAACAGATTGTTTTCGAAATCGAGTGTCGGCCGATTCTTTTTAGCTTTTGGCATCAGGAATTGATTTAAACGCATCAGGAATACCTAAAGTTGCAAATCTGCTAAAGGGCCAAATTCTTAATTGCACAGGTCCCACCACATTTTTAACTGGCACTGTGCCATAAGCAGTTTCTAAATGAAATCTAGAATCTCTGCTATCTGGTCGGTTATCACCCATCACAAATATTCTGTTTTGGGGAACTGTGATTTCAAATTCAACTTGATTAGTTTCTACCCCTGGCTTAATAAATTCATCATCAATTAGTTCTTGGTTATTAATAAGTATTTTTCCATTTTGAGAACAACACTTAACAGTATCTCCTTGAACGCCAATCACTCTTTTGACTAAATCGTCACCTGCATCAGATGGAAGTAATCCCACCACACTTAATAGGTGTAGAAATGTGTTTCTATTTGTTTCAAATTCTGGTAGCCAATCACCTGGATCTTTAAAGACCACAATTTGGCCTCTTTGAATATCGGTAAATGGTTTAGTAATTTTAGTAGCAATAATGCGATCTTCTAATAAAAGAGTATCTTCCATGGAAGCGCTTGGAACATAAAAAGCTTGAAAAACAAATGCGCGTACAATAGATGAAAGAATTAAAGCAATTCCAACAACAATCAGCAGTTCACGAACTGCTGCCCAAAGGGCGCGCAATTTAATTATTTGTCGGTTTCATTAGGTGCATCAGTAGCTGATGTTTCAGCAACTTCGGCAACTGGTTCTGCGGCAGGAGTTTCAGCAGCAACTTCCTCTTTTGCTACAGGTGCTTCTGCTTTAACTTCTTCGATAACTTCGTCATTTTTAACTTCAACTGTTTCGTCAACTGCTAATTCAACATCCTCATCAGCAACAACGGCTGCAGCTAAATCGCCACGAAGTTCTTTAATCTTGGATGCTTTACCGCGTAGATCGCGTAGGAAATACAACTTGCCACGACGAACATCACCACGTGAAACAACTTCAATTTTTTCAATAGTAGGAGTGTGAATTGGGAAAGTTCTTTCCACACCAGTTCCAAAAGAAACTTTTCTAACTGTGAATGCTTCTGAAATTCCTGAACCTTGTTTTCTAATAACAACGCCTTGGAATAACTGAATACGTGAACGAGAACCTTCAATAACCTTCACGTGTACTTTGACTGTGTCACCAGTTCTAAATGATGGAACACTTTTTTTAAGACTTAATTTGTCTAATGCATCTAAACGGTTCATATTTACTCTTCTGATCTGCAACGCTCACAGGTCGTTCAGTCTTTGTTCGGTTAAAGCCGGATTCTTACTACTTATATAGCCCCTATATTCCCCTGTGGCGAAATATTGAGCTCATCTAAATCCGTGGAAGCCCTATTCTGTCATTGGGCCTTTAAATGGGCTTCTAGGGCCTACATTCCTGGTGCTAGACGCGACCAGAAGTCAACTCTTGAACTCTTTTTTTCACTTTTTACTCGTTGATTTTGTCCATTTCTTCCACTATTAAAACTGGGCAAAAACCAAATGCAAGCCACACCAATCAAAGCTAAGACCAGTCCTACTCCCATGACTGGGTAAGCAAAGTTAATCCAACCGAGCACCAAAGCAGGCAGTGCTGAAGCCAACATAAACACTGTGGCAAATAATTTTTCACCTTTAGTAGAGATTTTTCTGGTGACTTTGGCAACTATGGCTATGAATAATGTCCAACCAACGATCCAGATTGTCCACCAAGGCATTATCAAAATCAATGGAACTTCTCTGATTGCTAAATGATTTCCACCTGATGCGTTGTAGCCTGAAACTTTTACCGTTGATTTTGTGCCCCGATCAAAGTTTTTAATTTCACTCAAAGTTTCATCCGACAAGAAGACTTCACCTTGATTATCAATTCCAACGTTGTCCATAGTCCTGATTCCTACTACACGAATAGTGTGAGCACCAGATTCCAATGCAGAGATTGGTAATTTTCCGGTAATTTTTGCATTTCCAAATTTATCTACAGTAGCTTCACCAAAAATAATTGGCTGAGTAGTAACTGCTAAATAAATCTTTGACCCTGGTTTATAAGTTTCTGTAACAGCTGAAACTGAAATCCATTTACTATTGGCAGGAATATTCAACTGGTCAACAGTTTTAGGATTTAACAAATTAGATTCAGAAAATCTTTGTAACATATCGACTGTAGGAGCAGCCGCTACTAGAGGTTTATCAAGGTTTGGTGCTGCCACTGCTACTGCACTTTCAACTTTTGCAAACGAAGTTGCAGTTCGGGCTGTTGATTCCTTAATTGCAGCAGCTACTGCAATTGGATCAGCATTTGTTCCAGGCGCTACAACAAACTGAGCAGTTGATCTTGCACCAATAATTTCGACAGTTAAACCTTGTCCTTGTTTAAAGCCATTTAATTTTTCATTTGCAAGTTGCGAGATAGATCGTGAAGTGGTTGTCAACAAATTGTTACCGGCTACCTCTTGAACTACTTCTTTTGTCTTATTTGATTCAACTCCAACATCTTTAGCTGAGACAATTAGTTGGCCATTTCCACCATCAATTGTGTCAATATTTTTTCCAGGAGATAGCTCAATTGGAGAATTAATCGAGTTTGGGTTTACTGCAATTAATCCAGATCTGTTATTTGCTGTTGGAACAGGATTTGGTGTGTTGATATTTACAGTTGGTTGTGGGAGTGGGAATGGATTAATAGAGGAAGTTGGTTGAGGAAAAGGTGTTGCAAGAATTGAACTTGGCGAAGTTGGTAGTGGATTTGGATTTGGCACAACAGGCAATCTTCTTACAACCGGTGGCGGGGTTTGATTTCTTCTATTATTTGTAGTTGGCGATGGTGTTGGCGTTGGGGTTGGTGTTGGGGTGCGCGCAGTTGTGCCACCGGAAGTTGTAGTTGTTACTGAACTTGCTGTAACAGCCCCTGTCAAATAATAAATTTCGTAATTTGTTGCACTCCCACTTGTGCAACTTGTTAAATAGCTTCCTGCACTTGAAGTTGTTAAATATGTGGTGGTGCAAACAAGACCTGTAACAACGGTTGAGGTGTCACTTCCTTTTAGACCTGAATATGAACCTGTAATCGTAGGAATAGCTGCTCCAACATTTACTGAATGTGAGGAGGCAGTAATCGTAAGGGCTGCTGGTGTGATGTTTGCTGTTAATGAAAGTGAAGGTTGAGTAAGTGTGTAATTGGAAGCTTTAGTTCCTCCAAGGGTAAATGATCCAGTCACAGTAACTGATTTACCGTTTCCAACTGTTGAATTGTTGAAAGTTGCAGTGGTACCTGTTGAAATTAAAGTGACGTTTTCTGAATTAACAATTCCACTAAGCGGGCTAGTCCCGATAGTAATTTCTGCTGAAGTATTTCCATCATAAACTTTATTGTTCGCAGAAATTTCAGAAGTAACAACAGTTAAGGTTTTAGTGGCAATATTAAATGTTTGAGTAACAGAACTTGCTGCATTATAAGAACCATTTCCTGCTTGTGAAGCAGTAATTGAACAGGTTCCTGAAGTCAAAATTGTTATAGTCCAAGGAGAATTTGTATCCACTGTACAAACACTTGGAGAATTTGAGGTCAAGGTAACTGCAAGTCCAGATGATGCCGTTGGAGAAACAGTAGGTGCTGAGCCTCCATAAGTTATGCCTGAAATTGATCCAAAGGTAATTGTTTGATTCTGAATGGCAGCAGTAATAGAACCTGCTACATAACTCAAAATGTAATTTTGTGAAGAAGCTCCGGAGCAAGAAGTTGGATAAGTTCCAGCATTTGAAGAAGATGTATAAGTCGTTGTACAAACTAAGCCACTTAAATGCGTGTTGACTTGGTCTGCATCATTTCCTTCAAAACCTGCGTAACTCGCGGTAATTGTCGGAGCACTTGCGCCTGTATTCACAGAATGAGAAGAAGCTGTGATTGTTAATGATGCTTGCGTAATATTTGCTGTTAGGGAAAGAGTTGGTTGTGTTAAAGCATAGTAAGTCGCATTTGTACCTGTTAATGCAAATGAACCTGTAGTAGTTACTGAAATTCCATTTGCCACGTTTGGATCGCTAAAACTTGCGCTGATACTTCCAATACCTAAAGTAACAACATCAGATCCAACAATTCCACTCAAAGCATTAGATGCAATTGTTAAAGTGGCAGTAGAGCTATCGTTGTAAACTTTATTGTTTGCACTTACCTTCGAGGTATCAACCGTAAGAGTTTTTACACCAACTTCAAAAGTTTGTGTTACATCTGATGCCGGATTAAATGATTCATTTCCTGCTTGAGATGCAGTTATTGAACAGGTGCCTGGTTTCAAAATGGTTATCGTCCATGGCGAACTTGCTGAAACTGTACAAATTGTTGGTGAATTAGAAGTTAAAGTAACTGCTAGATTTGAAGATGCAGTTGGCGAAACAGTTGGTGCGGCACTTCCATATGTTATGCCTGAAATTGGGCCGAAAGTAATTGTTTGATTTGTTAATCCAGGGTTATTTGCAACGAGTGAACCATTTACATAGGTAAATGAGTAATTACTTGCTGATGCACTTGAACATGAAGTTGGATAGGTACCAGCAGCAGAAAGAGTTGTATAGGTAGTTGAACAAACCACACCTGAAACAACAGATGATGTATCTGTGTTAACAAATCCAGAATAGGAAGGAGTGATAGTTGGAACTGCATCTCCTCTGTTAATTGCAGCAGGACTAGAAGCTGTAATTGTCAGTGCGGCTTGACTAATTGAGACGGAACCAGGTGTGTAAGAAAAATCGTAATTGTTATCAACGGCCCCTGAACAACTTGTAGATTTTGGGGTTCCTGCCGGATCACCATCAACATATTGAGTGGTACATGTTGGAGGTGTATCTATAACAGAAGAAGTTTGAGAATCGTAAAAATCTGCTGAGTTATACGCAGCCGTTACGGTTGGAGCTGAATCACCGTAAGTCACACTATGACTTGAAGCGGTAACTCTAACAGTTTTCTTGTTAATAGTTACTGCTCCACTCACATAGGTAAATGTGTAATTATTAGAGGCTGCCCCAGAACAAGTCGTTGTTCTTGAAGTTCCAGCACCATCGCCTCGAACGTAATTAGTGGTACAAGTTGGTTGAGTTAATAAATTACTTGCATTTTCAGAGTATGCAAACGAAGAATATGTAGCGGTTGGACTTGGAACTACATCCCCGTAATTTATTGAATGATTAGATCCAGTAACAGTTAAAGGTTTTGGGCTAACAACAAAAGATTTCACAACTTCTGGTGCAGGGTTGTAATAGTTTCCAGTGCCACTCACAAATCCACCAGCTTGATTTGCTGTAATTTCGCAAGTCCCTGTTCCAACTATTGTGATTACAAAACCACTAACTGTACAAACATCAGTTGTGTTAGATGCAAGGGCTACAGTCAAAGTTGAAGTTGCGGTAGGAGAAGTTGTTATTGCTTCATCACCATACGTTTTACTCGATAAATCAGCAAAAGTGATTGTTTGATCAAGATAATTAACCATTTTGAAGCTTTTAATAACACCTGAAGCAATAACGGAACCGGAAGAATTTGTGTAATTAGCTTTATAGTAATAAGTCGTGTTTGCAACAATACTTGGCATTCCGAAGTCGGTCATTTTAATTGAAACTTGATTTGGATCAGCACTTAAGAATTCGGTATATGGATTTGAAGTATTGTTGTAGGCAATTGATGGATCATTAGTTAATCTGACCGTTGTTGGACTTCCCGAAAGATCACTTGTAGTGCCTATAGTGAATGAAACAAAAGACGAAGTTAAATTAGGATCAATAGTTCCATTTAAAGTTGCATCGCTTGAAGTAACTAAGGTCGGATTGTCTGTCGTTATTGTTGGTGTTCCTGCTGGTTGAGTTGTGGTAAAAGATAAAATATCTCCGTAAACGGATCCGACTTTTATCCTAAAATAATATTTAGTACCAGCAGTTAATCCAGAAATTGCAACACTTGCACTTATTGGATCTCCTCCAGTTAATGTTCCACTTGATGGCGTTGTGGCTGTAACTGTTGTGCTTGTCCCAAGAGTTGCACTTGTTCCATATTCAAATTGTGCAGTTCCACCTTGATTGTTTGGATCAACTGTTGCGTTTAGAGTTGCGCCTGTGTTTGCGATGCTTGTTGCAGGCAATGTTTGAGCCTCCACAACCAAGGATTCAGTTGTAGTGGCGACAGAAACTGTTGTTGTTCCATTTGTCGTTACATTTACTTTTGGAATTGCACTTGCACTTGCTCCTACTTTTAAATCACCAACGCTTATGTATGCAGTATTTGAATACGTTCCAGCAGATTGTGGGATCCACATTTCATAGGTGATCTGAGCTGTGGTTCCTGACTTGAGGTAAAAAGGCCCAGGAAAATGCAAAGGTGGTGGACTTAATCCTGACTCACTTGCCAGCGTAATTGGATCTTCAATTGTTACTCCCCCAGAAGTTGTGTTGTAAATGTCATTTAATTTCACATCGAAATTTGTGTTAAAAACAGCACTTGAAGAAGGTGTATCTACAAATTCATCAACTGCCGTTTCAGTTGAAGAGGTTGATGTTGCGGTCAGCTGGTATCGAACTGCTACATAAGCATTTCCACCTATAGTTGTTGTTGATGGCGATGCAACATTTACCACTGTCTTATTTAATGTGTAATTTGTGTTAAAAGAGGTGAAACTTAATGTTGCTGTAGAACCAGCACCAGTTGTATCGGCATGCTTTACTTGTGTTCCACTTGAAATTTGAGAAATTGGAATTGCAGATACAGATGCTGTTGGTCTACCAATAACTCTGAATGTATAAATTGTTTTGTATTCAGATTGTGCTCCTGTAATGCCAGATGCATCAGGAATAAATAATTGATTAGTGTAAGTACTTTGATCGTTTGTGCTTCCCCCGCCGTCCCAAGACCACTTACCATCTTTATCAACGGTTGTGGAGACTGATTCCAAGCGCAATGCTCGCGTTGGCCATTCTGCAATTGCGGCTGGTGTCAGCCAAATCATGTCGTAATCTGGTGCTGAACCATTTCCAACCTGACCTGTAGCGCCTTCAACAGTAAGAGTTATAACCTGTCCAAGTTCTGGTGTTGAATCCGAAAGAGTAATTGCTGTAGCGGTTGTATCTCCAATATCTTCAACTTTATTCGCTGCAGCTTTTATAGTTTCTTGAATTTTTGTAAATGAATATCTACAAGTTAATTGTGCGCTTGATCCTGATTTATCCGGCTTTGAATCGAAAACTTCGATGTCATGGGTTTGCGCTGTAGTAGTTGCAGAGGTTGCCTTGAGATAAAAATAAGCTGTTTTAACAAGACTTACTGATCTGACGCCTGAACTAACTGCAGTTGAAGTAACGTTTGAAGCAGTTTTATAAAACGAAAATGTAGTACTGCTGGGAACAGCGGAAATACTGTAAGTACCATTAAATGTAGAATCAACACCATAAACGGTAACTGAATCACCCACTGAATAACCGTGAGTTGCACTTGTGGTCAAGGTTGCAACGTTAGAGGAAAGTGCTTTATTCGAAATAGTTTTGGCAGCTGGCAAATCTGGTAATTTGAAATATTGATCATCAATATTATTTAAAGCTAATTTTCCGCCCAAGAAGTTACCAATTTTGACCCAATAACCACTTTTTGCTGTGGCTGAGGTATTTGAGACGTTATATCCGATATATGCCGAATTGAGAGCTGGAGTAATACCTGTATCGATATAGAAAACTTTTCCATGACTTGGCGTTACAACTAAATTATTTTCGGTATAAGTAACTCCACAAGAATCCGTGATTGCTGCGTTTGCTTTTGTAGGTTTAAGAATTTCTGAGGTGATATTTAAACTTGCGGCAACCAAAAGAATACAAATTAAACTTGAGAATAACTTCACAAGTTTATGCCTTGCTTTCAATTACTTCCGCCTCTAAATTTTGACTGTATTACTGGTACTTTGCCCAGATAGATAAATTATAAATTTACGATTTTTCAGGCAATTATTTTTAAGGGTTAACCCTAAACAAATAAGAACAATATTCGTTTTAGCGAATACTTATTTTAATCAACATTTTTATGTTCGCTAAAGCGAATGTTTAATCATTTATTTAGGTCAGGTCTTATTTTTTTGGTTTTCTTAACGGATTGTTCTCGTCGCCAAGCCTGAATTTTGGCGTGATCCCCACTCATAAGCACTTCAGGAACTTTTAAACCTTTCCATTCGGCAGGACGGGTGTAAATAGGGCCTTCTAAGAGGTTTTGCATTTGACCTGGAGCAAATGAATCATCTGTTACTGAATCTTCGTTACCTAAAACTCCATTGATAAGTCTTGAGGTTGCTTCCAAAATAACTAATGAGGCTACTTCCCCGCCTGCGAGCACGTAATCACCAATACTTATTTCTAGGACTTCACTAAATTCTCCACTTTGTTGATAATGCTCAACTACTCGTGAATCAATTCCTTCATATCGACCATTGATAAACACCAAATGATGAAAAGAAGCTAACTTAATTGCCATTTCTTGATTAAAAACATTTCCTGAAGGAGTTGGCACGACTAATACCGGTTTGGTTTTTGCCTGCCTTAAGACTGAATCAATTGCATCTCCCCACACCACAGGTGACATAACCATTCCTGGTCCTCCACCATAAGGAGCATCATCAACAGTTTTGTGTTTATCGAGAGTAAATGATCTTAAATCGTGAATTTCTACTTCAACCAAGCCTGCTTCTTGAGCTTTGCCAAAAAGAGAAAGTTTTAATGGAGCAAAATATTCAGGAAAAATAGTGATTAAGTCAACGCGCATCTTCAGCATTTTCTTCATCGAATAAGCCACTTGGTGGGTTCATCACAACTCGTTTGTTTTTGATGTCAACTTCTGGAACCAGTTGATTAACAAAAGGAACCATTACTTCTTTATTATCCAAGGTTTTAACCACAATTAATGCTTGAGCAGAGCCTGGCAATACTTCTTTGATTACCCCAAGTTTTTCATTATTAGTATTAAATACTTCTAAATCAATTAGTTGGAATTCATAGAATTCATTATTTCCTAAAGTAGCTTTATTTGGATCTACTTCAACTACTAATAGTTTTCCTCTAACAGCATCAACTTGCGTGCGATCTTGAATTTCTTCAAATTTTATTAACAATCTTGATAAATGCCATCTAGTGGAGGCAACCGTTAGTTTTTTATTATTTTCTTTAACAGTGATTTTCGCACCGATGGCAAATCTATTTTCCGGATCATCGGTGCGAACTTCAACACTTATTTCGCCATGAACACCGTGCGGGCGGCCAAGACGGCCAACAACAACGTCCATAGTGGTTGCGCTTTTTATTGCGCGTCTACGTCCACGAAATCAATTCGAGTACTGCGGCCACCTTGAAGTGCATTAACCACAGTTCTAATAGAAGTTGCAGTGCGACCATTGCGACCAATTACTCGGCCTAAATCTTCGCCATTAACTGTAACTTCTAAAGTACGACCACGCTTTGTTGTCTTTTGTTCAACTTCAACATCAGATGGGTGATCAACAATTCCTTTTACC
>Ga0222713_10004016_pt1 | contig 14915 bp, 15 predicted proteins | sample C33_649DmetaG_FD_165061 | JGI IMG/M metagenome (GOLD analysis project Ga0222713, IMG submission 165061) | Estuarine water microbial communities from San Francisco Bay, California, United States - C33_649D | ecosystem: Environmental > Aquatic > Marine > Unclassified | place: USA: California...
CAACGGTTCGGCACACACCGGATGCAGATCGTCACCCGTTGCGAGAACATGTATGTCGTCACCGTCGGGGCCGAATCGATCGGCCAGCATCGATCGTTCGACGCCCGCCACCGCGCCGAGCGTGCCGAGGCCGAGCCGGAAGAGCAACGAAACGACGTCGGGGTCGACGTGTGCGTGGTCCTGCAGCACCGACACCGGCAAAGCGGCGAGAAAGTCGTGGTGCCGCGACGCGGGAACGATGGACCCTCCCTCGCGATCGGCCGCAACGCGCGCAGCGAGACGACTCGACCCCACCCCCACACGGACGTCACCCACACCCACCGATTCGGCCACCGCAACGATGCGGTCGACGACGGACCGTTCACCCCCGAAGTACCTGGTGGGCCCGCGCATGGGCAGAAGCAACGCACACTCGTCGACCATCTCAATCATCGGTGTCACTGCGTCGAGTGCCTGGGCGAGACGGTGCAGTTCGCGGTCGTCGTTGCGAGACAGCGCAACGACCGCAACACGGGTGCGGTTCATGACGGTCCGTACACGACCCGGAACGGGCGCGGGTCGGGAATGCGACGACCACCGAGGGTCACACGCATGTCCTGTGCCGACAGATGACCACCGTCGACACCCGTCCAGTTGCACCCTTCGACACGAAACTCGAGGTCGGCCGACACGGACCGCTGCGGTTCCCCGCCGACGACAACGACGACGCCGTTGCTCCGCGACACCGCCGTCGACATGCGCCGCACCTCGGCCGGTGCAACTGTCGACGGAATCTGCGTGACGACGATTTCGAATTCGCCAACACATGCGTTCATGCACGCCACCCAGTCACGTTGCGGGTCGATGCACACCACCCGGTCGAGTTGCCACCCCGCATCGAAAAGAGCGCGCACGTTGGGCGACGTTGCCGCACACCATGCGACCCACGCCCCCGACGCATTGGCCTCGGCCAACAACAACGCGGTGAGGGCAACCGGGGCCGCACCGGTGACGGCACACACCGACCCGCGCGGCAGACCACCCGCAAGACCAGCGGCACGCAATGCATCGGCGATGCGACCCGCAACGGGAACCGAACGATCGCGCTTCAGAACCGCGCGCGACAGCGTGGTGACGTTGGCAGCCGAAAGAACGTTGGCAGGAATCTGCTTCAGCGACGCGGGTGACGACACGCCGTCACTGTAGCGAACGTATGTTCGCTTGCGTCCGGGCTCAGCAGAGTTGCCTAAGCCGTCATCCGACGTTGCCTATGCCGTCAGCCGACGTTGCGGTTGTCGCCGAAATACTCGGCGCTGTTGTCGAGCGGCGTGCGCGACGGCAGTTCGTTCATCAGCGCGACAAGGTCGCCCGCCGACGATGCCCAACCATCGGCGCCGAGTGTCTCGGCGTGCTCGGCCGAGGTGACGGCCCGACCTCCAACGTAGATCTGTACCGACGGGTGCACGACTTCGCGCACGGCGTTGATCGCATCGACGGCCTTCGTGAGCGCACCCTCGGATGTCACGCTCACGCAGATCGCGGTGAGGTCGACCGTGTGGCGTGCCGCAACGGCGAACGAATCAGCCGGCAGATCGGCACCGAGGTCATAGACCTCCCAGCCACTCTGACGAATGAGGTCGGCAACCATCGACACCGGCAGCGAATGGCGCTCACCCTCGGGGGCGCCGACGAGAATCGCACCGCGCGTGCGACCACGACGCGCAAAACGCGGCCCGAGACGGCCCATGATGCGGGCAACGATCGCACTCGCACGGTGTTCGAGATAGATCTCCAGTTCACCGCGCGACCACTTGTCGCCGATGCTGACGAGCGCAGGACTCACGACGTCGGTGTAGATCTCGTCGAGTTCGGCACCCGCAGCGAGTGCGGCTTCGACGACGCCCCATGCACCACGGGCATCACCGGCAAGGAGACGCAACTCGAGCCGCTCGGACCACGGCGCGCTCTTCTTCTTCGACTCTTCCGGGTTCAGAGGTTCACGCGACGACGCACCGTCACGGAACGCTTCGAGGTCTTCGCGCCGCACGCGCCACGTTCCACCCGACTTCGCCGCCTGCAGCAAGCCCAACCGCACGTAGCGGTATGCCGTCATGTAGTGAACGTCAAGCAGGTCAGCCGCTTCTTGCAAACTGAGTTCTTCGCTCATGACGTGCCTTCTTGACGCAAACTTGGAGGGGAAATTCGGTGGGGAAACTCTTTTCGGTACTACTTGCGAGTGCCAACTGTAGAACCTCACGTCGCACACCGGGCGACGGAGCGAGCACGAAAATGCCGATTTCTTCGGGTTTTCTGCTGCCCGGAGTTGCCGAAATTATTTGCCCAAACGGGCACGGGCGGCCCGTGAACGCTCGAAAAGGTGCGGCGGCACGCGCTTGGCGGCCTCGCTGAGCGCCGGTCCGTCCCCGCCGTCCGATGCGGCGGGGGCAGCGGTTTCCTCTTCGGCAACGAGATCCTCGAATGCCGGCGGCTCCATGCCCGGCTTCCAGTACTGGTACAGGTCGCGCACCACCTGCTCGAGGCCCTGCGCTCCGGCACCCTTGGCAAGCTCGACCGTGATGACGTTGCCGTACACGTGCACCGCCGACACCTGGCCGGTGGCAAACATCCGCTGGGCAACGACGGCCGCCGGACGCGAGCCCTTTGCCTGGTCCAGCGAGGCGAATCGCTCGTGGCCCATGCCGGTGAAACTGCGGTTCGCCTCGAAGCGAACCATTCCCAACTTTCCTGCCGGACCTTCGAGCACCGCAACTGGCTGACCCATGCCCGAGAATGTACTCTCCCGACATGTCACCTGAGGAGTTCACAGCGGCAGCGACCAAGTTTCTCGATGCCAACCTCGACCGCAAAGAGGCCGAGAAGACCTTTGTCTGGGGCGAAGGCTCCGACAAGGTGAACGTGTTCGAAGAGCGCACCCGTCAGCAGGAACTCGAGATGCTCGAGGAATCAAAGGCATGGCGCCGCAAGAAGTTCGATGCCGGTTTCGGCTGGATCACCGGCCCAACCGAATACGGCGGCGCGGGCCTCACTCCCGCCCACGAGCGCATCTTCAACCGTCTCGAGTCCGAGTACAAGGTGCCGAACCAGGGCTTCTTCCAGATCGGCCTCGGCATGGTCGCCCCGACGATCCTCGCCCACGCGTCGGCCGCGGCGAAAGATGCGTACCTGAAGAAGATGTGGCGCGCCGACATCGTCGGGTGTCAGTTGTTCTCGGAGCCCGGCGCCGGAAGCGACCTTGCGTCGCTGCAGACGAAGGCGATCCGTGACGGCGAGGAATGGATCATCACCGGCCAGAAGGTGTGGACCTCCGGTGCGCACTACAGCGACATCGGCGAGATCATCTGCCGCACGGATGCCGACCAACCCAAGCACAAGGGTCTCACCGGATTCATCGTCGACATGAAGGCACCCGGCGTCGAAATTCGTCCGCTGCGCCAGATGACCGGCGGCGCCAGTTTCAACGAGGTGTTCTTCACCGAAGTGCGTGTGCGTGACGATCATCGTCTCGGCGACGTGAACAACGGCTGGAACGTCGCGCTCACCACTCTCATGAACGAGCGTGCCGCAATCGGCGGTGGCGGTGGCGGCGCAGATCCCCTCACCCGCGTGTACGCGATGGTGCGCCACTACGGCCTCGACAAGGATCCGATCGTGCGCGACAAACTCGCCGATCTCTACACGCGCTACCGCGTCGCTGCGTACAACAACCAGCGTGCAATGGCAAAGATCCGCGCGGGGCAGACCCCCGGCCCGGAAATGTCGACAGCGAAGATGGCCCTCACCGACAACCAGTTGCGGCTCTGCGCGTTCCTCTCCGAGGTCCTCGGACCGAAGATCGTCGTCGATACCGGCGAGTGGGGAACCTACGCCTGGAACCAGCTCATTCTCGGCACACCCGGTCTGCGCATTGCAGGTGGCTCCGACGAAGTCATGCGCAACATCGTCGGTGAACGCGTGCTCGGTCTTCCAAAAGAGCCGGGAATCGACTCGAAGTCACCCTTCCGCGATCTCGCCAAGTAACGCCGAACGACGTCGCGTCGTTCGATCATCTCGCCCTGACTGGCGCAATGGCGCCACGTCACTACGCTGACCGCGTGAAAAACGTTCGGGTTCGCCGACTCCTCATTCTGGCCGTCGGAACGATCGTCGTTGCTGCCTGCTCGGCGGACTCCGAACCGCGTGCCGGCGTGAAGAACGCGTCCGCCGGCGCACCGATTCTGGGGCCGGCACCGGAGCCACCGCCTCTCGCCCTGGCGACCACGCTGCCCGACAAAGAGCTCTCCGTGACGCTGCCGACGAGATCCGACGGTGCCGCCTTCGGTACGCGCGTGGCGATTCAGCGCGGAATGATCTTTGCCTCCGCGACCGGCCTCGCGAACGTATCGCTTGGCGCGGTGTACTCGAGCACGTTTGCAGACGAGTGGTCGAGTCCCACGTCCGTTCTCTCGGGAAGCGACTGGCGGTTCGGCCGCGACATGGCCATCGACAATCTGAATGTCGTCGCCTCGTCGGCCGATACGCGCAGTGCCTTGTTCGGTTGGCGCAACGGTGCCATCAGCATCGGTGGCGCACCAATGAACACGGGGCTCATCTACTCGGCTCGCCCCACCGGGCAATACATCCCGTCGGAAAGCGACTGGGGACGGGCCGTCGCAATGTCGACGTCGTACGTTGCGGCGTCGGCACCGGCGATCGGCCTCTACACAACGCCAAGCCCGGTCGTTGCCATCATGTCGTTGACCGATGCAGGCGCGAACGCTACGACCGTTGGCCCCGAGGGTGTCGCCACCAACGGGTCGTTCGGCGTCGCGATCGACCTCGACGACGACACGCTGGTCGTCGGTGCCGACGAAACCTTCGGTGGCAAAGGTTCGGTCTTCGTGTACTCGCGATCGGGGGCCACGTGGTCACTCGCCCAGCGACTCGACGGTGCAGCGGGTGAACGATTCGGATCAGACATCGAACTCGCCGGCGCACGAATGATCGTCGGTGCACCGGGAAGTGGCCTCGGGGCGGCCTATGTGTGCGAGCGCGCCGGGTCGACTTGGTCGTGCCCCGTTCGACTCGACAATCCCGATCTCGCGGCAACGGGCACGCCCGCATTCGGTGCGGCGGTCGGACTCAGCGGCGACGGCTCGGAGTTGATCGTCGGTGCGCCGCGCGGCCTCGGAGAAACCTGTTGCCCCGGAGCGGCATTCACCTATGAACTTCGGGATGCGGCGTGGGCACTGTCCCGCACGCTGCAACCGACGAATCCCTCGAACAACGACGCGTTCGGCTACAGCGTCGACATCGACGGCGGGGTCGCCGTCGTCGGGGCACCGCGCGCCGATCCCGACCTCGGCGGCGCTGCGTCGACCAATGCGGGCACGGTGTCGATCTTCGGTGCACCCCGAGCGGCCTACCGCGCGGTGGGCTTCTCCATCAACTTTGATTCACCCACAGTCGGCGCACCGACCATCTCACAGCTCACATCGAGCGGTGGGGTCGCAACCGGGTACTCGGGCTCGATCGAAGCCTGGGATCGCTCGTACAACAGATGGCAGCTCGCGGTGAACCCATCGTCGGGATCATTCGGCGGAACGTGGCCGAACGCAAGTTCCTTCTACGGCAGCCTGACCGCCTACAACTCGAATGGTTACGTCACGAAGTCGATTGCAGGTTCGATCGCGTCACCCGTCGCCACGACCCAACCCGCGACCACCACAATCGCCCCCGTCGGCGTCACCTCTCCGTCGTTGACTCCAACCACGTCGACTCTTGCGCCGCAGGCGACTTCGAACACGCAGAGCCTCGCGCCACCGACAGCACTCGAGAACAACCCGCAATCGATCAGCCCGGGGATTTCGGCCACCACCTCTCCACCAGCGACGGCAAAGTCGACGCCCGCCACGACCAATGTTCGGCCGGGCACGTCGGCTCCGGCGAACACGACCGCAAACACTTCACCGGCTCGTCCCGGTGCCGTCGCAACATCCGAGAACACAAGCCCCTACACGACGAATCTGAACGCCAGATGTGTCGTGTTGAAGCCGTGCAGCGTCGCGGTGGCGGCACTCAGCGGGATCGAGAGCACGACCGTTCGCGGCGCGCCGAATGGCATTCGCTTCGATGTCCGTACGACCAAACTCGTCGGTGTCGTACGCAAGAAAGGCGTGTTCAAAGTCGTCATCACCGGTCGTCAGAACAACAAAACCGGCTCCGTGACGGTGAACCTGACGGTGCGTTGACTCAGCCACACCCCGGGGCTAGTTCGGTTCGAAAAGCGTTTCCGGTGTCGCCAGGCCGAGATTGTCCATGAAGGCCCACGACACGCGGTGAACCGGCGACACGCCATGCGTACGCAGACCGTCGCGGTGCTTCGGACACGGATAGCCCTTGTTGCCGGCGAAGTTCCAGTGCGGATGTTCGACTGCGAGTTCACGCATCATGCGATCGCGCGACACCTTGGCGAGCACCGAAGCGGCGGCGACCGAGGCGGACACCGCATCGGCCTTCACCCGCATCACGACCCGCGGCACCAGCGGTGACACGAAGTCCCATTTGCCGTCGGCGACCACTGCGTCGACTTCGACGCCGATGCCCATGACCGCCCGCTTCGTGGCGAGGCGCTGCGCATTGCTCATTCCGAGGCGATCACATTCATTCGCACTCACCACACCGAGCGCCCAGTGTGCGCATTGCGCGGTGACGGTTTCGAAGATCGTCTCGCGCCTCTTTTCCGACAGTGCCTTCGAATCACGCGCCACGAGTTCGTCGACTGCGACGTCGGTGCGCACCACCGCGGCACACACCACGAGCGGTCCGGCCCAAGACCCTTTGCCGACTTCGTCAACACCCGCGACGACACGTGCGCCATCGGCGCGGAGTTGCTGTTCGATTTCGAGCGTTGGTGCGGGCTTCACGCCTCGAGCGCGATTCCGGGCGCGCCGGCCTCGACGAAGCCCGCCCGCCACCATCCCTGCGATGCGAGCTGCGCCTCGCGCGCGGCGGGCACCGCCGCAAGCAGCCCGCCCGAGGTCTGCGGGTCGAAACAAAGTGCGGCGAGAGAATCGGGGGCGTTGATGACCGCGCGCCCTTCGACGTAGGCGCGGTTGCGCGGATCACCCCCGGTGCGCAGTCCCTCGGCGGCGGCTTTGGCCGCACCCGGGTAGGCGACGATGCGCGACGTTTCGATGTGCAGGCGCACACCTCCGCGTTCGGCGACTTCCCACCCATGGCCGGCAAGGCCGTAGCCGGTGACATCGGTGACCGCGTGGACGTCGTCACCGAGTTCACGCAACTGATCTGCCGCGCGCCGGTTCAGCACACGCATACCGTTGATCGCCGCCCGTTTGTCGGTCGAACAACCGCCGGCGAGCGCCAGCGCCGTGCCGATCGGCTTCGACATCATCACGACGTCGCCCGGACGCGCGCCGCCCTTGCGCCAGACCTTGTCGGGATGGACCACACCCTGCACCGCGAGACCGAAGATCGGTTCGGGGTTGCGAATTGTGTGGCCACCGGCAATCGAGCCACCCGCTTCGGAGACGACCTTGCTGGCCGCGGCGAAGATGGCGGTGATCGCCTCGCGCGGAAAGTGCTCGGGGAACGCCGCCACGTTGATGGCCATCACGACGTTGGCCCCCATCGCGAACACGTCACTGCAGGCATTCGCCGCAGCGATCGCACCGAAGTCGTCGGGATCGTCGACGAGGGGCGGAAAGAAGTCGGTGGTGCTGACGAGCGCGACGTCGTCGGTGACCTTGTAGACGGCCGCATCGTCGAAAGGTGCAAGCCCGACGAGCAGCGACTTGTCGAACGAGCCGGGCAGTTCAGACACCAGTTCCGACAGCAGCGATGCCCCCCACTTCGCGGCGCATCCACCGCACGACGTCCACTCGGTGAGTCGCAGCGGCGCATTCATGGGCGGAATCCTACGAAACGAGCCACAGGGCCTCACCACCGGCGGTGCCGGCGTTCGACCACGTCGCATCGACTCCACTGACGAGACGCACATCGGGCGACGTCGACTCCCACAGCACCGCCGCGTTCTCTCCGTGCCAACGCACAGCGAACCCGACGCGCACACCGTTGGGTCCGCACAGACCGTGCGCCTCGAAGTTGATGCCCTTCCATTCGTCGGGAACGCCACGTGGCAAGAGCACGCCGGTGTTGTCGGGTTGCACCGCGAGAAGCGACTGCTCGACGTTCGCGATCACGATCGCAGGCGTGCGCGCCGACCAACCGGACGAGCCCGCACCCTTGACCTTCGACCAGGCTTTCGCGACGTCACGAACGGCACGCGGTTCACCGGCCTTGGCAAGAACGAACTGCAGGCCCGCAACGGCCTGGGCGAGCATGAAACGCGGATGGTCGTGCGCATTCGCAAGGCATCGCTCGGCGAGCGGAACGAGTTCGTCGATCCAGATGTAGGGATTCTCGCCGAGCCGCACGAGCTCGATGCCGCCGATCAACGCACCGAGCGGGTCGTCATTCGGGTTCGGGATGCCACAGACCAGCAGTTCACTGCGCGCGGCGTTCACTTCGTCGAATGCGGTCGCGATCGGCGCATCGGCGCAGACAAGGCGCGAAGCCACCTCCACGGCCTGCAACCAACCACGCGACACCTGCACGGCCGACGGCAACGCCGTCAGGTCGAGCGGGCCCGTGTCGTCGCCGAAGGGAAGTGCAACACGCAGCGTCGAACGGTGAGCCAATGGCAAGGCGATACTGCCCACGGGAAGTTCGATGCCGGGAATGGGCTGGTTCGGCACCGGCCGCGACGTGATCACGTCACCCCGCGTCAGTGCGACGGCAACCGACGCGGGCGAGTCGTTCTCGAACTCGACCACGACGAGCCCACCGTGGTCGGCGACGGCCCATACCCGCTGAACCACGTCGCCGCCCTGCACACGCATGCGCGTCTCGACCACGGGTGTGCCCGCAAGAACCGACTGCCGCAGGCCCTCGGCGGGATCACTCGCCGAATGCCAGCGCTTCTCGTCGGCAACGTGCCACTCGAGCACCGGTGTTCCATTCGTCAGTTCGATGCGACCGACGTCGTCGACCGAGGCGTGGTGTTTGCCACCACGGATGCCGACGTGAATCATTCCAACTCCGAACGGCCGCCACGGGCCATGAGGTTGGCGAGTGCATCGCGGGCCGCCACACCGTTGTGACACACCTCGGCGACTTGCTCGCAGATCGGCATGTCGATGCCGTGGTGGTCGGCGAGGGTGCGCACGGTGTGCGCGCTCTTGACTCCTTCGGCAACCATCTTCATCGCGGCCAGCACGTCGTCGATCTTCTCACCCCGACCGAGGGCCTGACCCACCTGGGTGTTGCGGCTCTGCTGCGACGAGCACGTGGCAATGAGGTCACCCATCCCGGCAAGACCCGCGAACGTGAGCGGCTGGCCGCCGAGCACCGCGCCGAGGCGGGCCATTTCGGCGAGACCTCGCGTGATGATCGTGGCTCGCGTGTTGTCACCGAAACCCATGCCCGCCGCCATGCCCGCCGCGATGGCGATCACGTTCTTCACGACGCCACCGACTTCGCAACCAACGACGTCGGGGTTCGTGTAGATGAGAAGACGCGGGTTGGAAAAGATGCGCTGCAGTTCGCGCGCAATCACGTCGTCGTCGATCGCGACGACCGATGCCGCCGGTTGGCCGTCCATGATTTCCTTGGCAAGGTTCGGTCCCGTCAGCACCGCCGCGGGGTGTCCCGGCAGTTCATCGGCGACGACCTCGGTCATTCGCTTGCCGGAGTCACGCTCGAGGCCCTTCGTGAGGCTGACGATGGGCACCCACGGACGCACGAGGGGCGCCGCGTCGTGCATCACCTCACGGAAGCCGTGCGACGGCACGGCCATCACCACGACGTCGGCATCACGCACCACTTCTGCCAGGTCACTCGACGCTCGCAGCTCACCGGGCAACTGACGGTCGCCCAGATACGTCGGATTGCGGTGCGTGGAGTTGATCGTTGCCGCCGTTTCCGCGTTGCGCGCCCACAGCATCGTGGGGGTGTTCAGGGCCGCCATCGACGCGACCGTGGTGCCCCACGATCCGGCGCCCACCACTCCCACGCGAATCGGCATTGGCACAGCGTATTACCCGCCGCCCTCGTAGGCTTCCGCCGTGGTTTCGTCGGCGGCGCTCGTCATGCCGCTCAAGTCTTTCGGCAGCGGCAAGGGTCGCCTGTCCCCCGTGCTCGACGCAGCCGCCCGTGAACGCCTGTCCCGCGAATGTGCCGAGCGGGTTGTCGCTGCGGCCGCGGGTCTCGCTGTCGTTGTCGTCACCGACGGGGCGCACGACACCGCAACCGACGTGCGCGAGTGGGCCCGCTCACGGTCGGTCGCATGCATCTCCCAGTCGACCACGGGTCTCAATGGTGCCGTCGTCGACGGCATCGCCTGGGCGCGCGAGCAGGGATTTGCGAACGCCGTCGTCGCGCACAGCGACGTACCCCTCGCCTGCGACGTGCACCCATTCATCGACGAGGACAACATCGTCATCGTGCCCGACGCCGCACACGACGGAACGAACCTGTTGTCGCTGCCGACGAATACGGAGTTCACTTTTCACTACGGCCCCGGCAGTTTCCGTCTGCATGTCGACGAGGCGATGCGTCGTGGCTTTGCGCCGCGCATCGCATTGTCCGACGAATGGTCACTCGACCTCGACAACCCCGAAGACCTGAACGATGAACGAGTACGGGAGGTGTTTCCATGGCTGCCAACGAGCCCGGCCAGCCCGCGCTGAATGTCGTCGACCCGTCGACCTTCAGCACCAACCACGGTGTCCCCGCCCGCGCTCTCGCGGTCGGTGCGCACCCCGACGACATCGAATTCGGCTGCGGTGGCACGCTCGCCAAGTGGGCGGCCGCGGGTTGCGTCGTGCACTACGCGGTACTCACCGACGGCTCGAAGGGCACGTGGGACGTGAACGCCGATACGGCGGCTCTCGTGGCCGCTCGACAAGCCGAACAGCGCGAAGCAGCGCGGCGTATCGGCGCCACCGGGAGCGTGACGTTCCTCGGCGCCATCGACGGCGAACTGGAGAACACCCACGCCCTGCGCGATGCGCTCAGCCGCCTCATCCGCATCGTGCAGCCCGACGTCGTCCTCGGCCACGACCCGTGGAAGCGATACCGCCTGCACCCCGACCATCGGGCCGCCGGCTTCCTGCTGACCGACTCGATCGTGGCGGCACGCGACCCGCATTTCTTCCGCCATCACTTCGACGTCACCGATTTGCAGACGGGCCAGCCCCTCGCCCATCACCGCCCGTCGGCGCTGATGCTGTGGGAGGCCGACACGCCGAACCACGTCGAGGACGTGTCGATGACGCTCGAGACGAAACTCCACGCCCTCGAGGCGCACGCAAGTCAGTTCGAGTCGACGATGAAGGCGACCGACGAGACCGCTCTCGCCGCATTCCGCGAACGCATGCGCACGCGTCTCGGGTTGCTCGGTTCACCCCACGGCTTTGCCGCCGCCGAGGTGTTTCACCTCATGCGCGATCTCTAGCGCGGTTGGCGGCCGGGACCCGCAGGACCCGCGAATGCCTGGGCGATCGTGGTCCACTCGCGGGCCAATGCACCGGATGCGACGAGCGCGGTGTCGTCGACGTGTCGACGCTGCGTGACCAGCAGCGCAAAGTCGAGGGCAGTACCGATGATCGATTCGGGCGCATCGTCGTTGCCCCACGTCCACGTCGACCCGTCGGGAGCAACAAGGCGCACCGCAATGTCGGCATCGGGCACGGGAAGGTTGCGCGCACGGTAACTGTTGGGTCGCGCGAGAAACCCGATGTGGCACACGTGCTTGAGGCGCGCCGATGTGACGACGGCTTTGCCGAGTGCGTCGGCCACATCGACACCGTGGGCCCACGTCTCCATCAACCGCGCCGTGAGGAACGATGCAAGGCTCATCGACGGGCCGTACCACGGCACGCGCACCGATGCGTCGGCGGCACGCCCGGCGGCAACCAGGGCTGCACTGTCGCCTCGCCAGTCGGCGAGAAGTTGCGCCCCGCGGACCGCGCGACCGTGCGCAACAGACGGGTCGCCACCCTTGGCGAAGTTCGCCATCATCTCGGCGGTGTCGCGGGCAAAACCCTCGTGGTCACGAATTGCCAGTGCGGCACGAATGTCGAAGAACCACAGGTGAGAGATGGAGTCGGCAACGTCCCAGCCCTCGGCCGGCGTCGCGGTGCGCCAGGCGGCCTCGTCGATGTCGGCGACGAGCGAGGCAAGATCGTCGTGCTCGGCCGCCAGGTCTGAAAGTACGCGCTCGACGGCGTCGCTTCCGGGTGGATTCGCCATGGCGCGACCCTAAATGATCGTGCCCGTAAATGACGACTGGGGGGCTTTCGCCCCCCAGTCTCAACACTCCGAACCGAAGCTTTATCGCTTGGGTTTTATTACTTCTTTGCAGCCTTCTTGCGGGCGGCCTTCTTGCGCTTCGGAGCGGCCTTCTTCGCGGCCTTCTTCGGAGCTGCCTTCTTGGCGGCCTTCTTTGCTGCCTTCTTGCGCTTAGGGGCTGCCTTCTTGGCTGCCTTCTTCGGGGCTGCCTTCTTGGCGGCCTTCTTAGGAGCTGCCTTCTTTGCTGCCTTCTTCGGTGCGGCCTTCTTACGGGCCTTCTTTGCTGCTGCCACTGTATTTCCTCTCTCTTTTTTGTTTACTTACGGTTTGGATTCAACTCTGCCTTGAGCGTTGAGCTCGCGGAGAACTTCATCGCGGTCGAAGCCGGGACCGTCACTGCTGCACCCGTTTGCGGGTTGCGACCAGTACGTGCCTTGCGCTTCGTGGTGCTGAACGAGCCAAAGCCCGGCCACGCAACCTTGTCACCGCTCTTGGTGATCTCGATGACCACATCAAAGAACGCTGCGACCGTCCGTTCGGCGTCTGCCTTCGAGACATTCGCTTTCTGTGACACCGCATCGATGAGCTCTGCCTTGGTCATGTTGTTACTTCCTCCTCGGAATCGGAGCGTTGTGCAACACATATCTGAATACGTGGAAACGGTGATTACAAGCATTTCCGCGGTTCGGGGCGCGTCGGCACGCGTCCGAAACGTCGTTCGACGCATCCCAAAAATTGGGAACGCTGCCATGCATCACGATGTGCGTGCGCGCTCGTCACGGCACCACCGTCGAACCGGACACGACGACCAGACGGCGTAACCACGCTGCCCGCGAAATTCGGGAAACCCTTGTGTTACAAGGGTTTGCGGTTGATTGCCGAACCGTTCATCGACGTGCTGCGCGGTGATTCAACGACGCTTCCACGTGTGCGACCGTTGCGACTTCGACGCGTCGCATGGCGCCACGAACGACCGGAAATTTCCCGTCGCGAGCGAGCAAAAAAGGGCGTCCAAAAAATTTCCGAAAAAAATCCGTGGAGAGGACCCTCGGAAGTCGAAATTCCGGTGAAGGGGCGGGTCCCGGCGATCGGCAACCGTCCACCATTCGCGGGTCGCGATCGGCAACACTACGCACGTTGCGTCGGACACTCGCTCTGTCAGAAAGGGGTGGCGATGACTGAGACGCGCCACATGGCCGGTTTCAATTCATCCCCCCTCGAAGAAGAAAGAACAACGAGACAACGCACGCGCGTCGTCCTCGACACATCGGTTCTCATCGGTGACCCGTCGAGTCTCACTTCGTTTCCCGGAAGCGAAGTCGTCGTGCCACTCACCGTTGTCGAAGAACTCGACGGTCTGAAAACACGACTCGACGACGTTGGTCGTGCAGCGCGCACAGCGTTGCGCACTCTCGAAGATCTGCGTCGACGCGCAGGTGGCGTGCTCGACACACCGCTCGAGGTTCACCCCGGCGCCGAGGGCGGGAGCGTTCACATCGAAGTGAACGGTATTCAACGGCACCTCCTCGTCGAGCACGGTCTCGACCCCGAAATCCCCGACAACCGGATCATCGGCGCGGCCCTCGGCCAAGCCCGAAACGGCCGTACCCGCCTGATTTCCAACGATGCGGCCCTGCGCATCAAGGCCGCCCACCTGGGTATCGAGGCCGACGAACACCAGCCCGCGGGGCGGTCCGCCTCGACACGGCCGATGGGTTGGGTGTCGCTCGCGGCGCCGTACCAGGTGATCGACGATCTCTATGCCGCGGGTGCCATCCCCGCCGATGCGGTCGAGCACGGTGAACACCAACCCGAGAATTCGTTCGCGGTTCTGCGCGATGGTTCGCACTCTGCACTCGCCCGTCGCCGACTCGACGAATGGGTGCTGCTGCCGAACAACCCTGCCGAGGCGTGGGGCCTGCGCGGCCGCAGCAAAGAGCAGCGCTTTGCACTCGAACTACTGCTCGACCCCGAGGTGACCGTGCTCGCCCTCGACGGTCGCGCCGGCACCGGCAAGACCGTGATGGCGATTGCTGCCGGCCTCGAACAGGTTGTCGAGCGTCGGCTCTACGAGCGTCTTGCCGTCTACCGACCGCTCGTTCCCGTGGGTCGCGCAGAGGTTGGATTCCTTCCGGGCGGCCTCGACGAAAAGCTCGACCCGTGGATGTCGGCGATCCACGACTCGATCGTCGCGCTGACCGACCAACGTTCGAGCCGCGATGCCCGACGCCTCATCGATGACCTCATCGCGCGCGGGCAGCTGTCGCTCGAGTCGGTGACGTTCCTGCGCGGCCGATCGCTGCAGCGCCAGTTTGTCGTCGTCGACGAAGCCCAGAACCTCGAGCCGACCACTCTGAAGACCATCCTCACCCGCGTCGGCGAGGGGACGAAGGTCGTCTTCACCGGTGACACCAGCCAGATCGACGCCCCCTACATGGGTGAGTCGAACAATGCCCTGGCGGTCCTCATCCAGGCATTCGGCGGCCAGGAGTGCTTCGGCCACGTGACGCTGGCCGCCTGCGAGCGCAGCGAAGTCGCCAGCCTTGCAGCTGAGCTCCTGTAGGCCC
>Ga0222713_10004017_pt1 | contig 14914 bp, 18 predicted proteins | sample C33_649DmetaG_FD_165061 | JGI IMG/M metagenome (GOLD analysis project Ga0222713, IMG submission 165061) | Estuarine water microbial communities from San Francisco Bay, California, United States - C33_649D | ecosystem: Environmental > Aquatic > Marine > Unclassified | place: USA: California...
GAGGACGAAATCTATGGGTCGACGCTGCCTCTGGGGGGCGACGTTAACCATCTGCTGGGGCGTTTGGGCTGTGGCTGATATGCTCATCTGCTGGGACGGCGCAGCATGGGGAAGCTGCAACGGCTGGGTCTCCTCCTCAACGGCCACGACGGTAGCGTCGCCGCCGTGGTCGAACAGGAACTTCTTGTTCTTGAGAACTATGCCGCCCTTGGTTTCCTTGAAGCTTATTTGCTTCTTGCTTATCTCGAATACATCCACCCCGACTATAAAAATGTCCCTTCGGGCGTACTGACCCATGACTGCGGCAGCAAGCTTCTCAAGCGGGACGTCCTCCAAGGGGTCCCCGACCTTCCTGGAGAAGGTCTTGACCTCGTCCCTGTTGTATTCGTTGTCCACTTTTTCGTGGTAGCTGAACCTGCACTCGTATCCCACTGACTCCTCCGTATTATTTCTGCACCAGACCCGTGCCGTATCTCGTGGGGAACGTGTGGCCCCTCCTGTTTTTGCTCTCGCAGAAGTTGAGGAATCCTTCGGAGCAAAGGCGGTTTTTATTTACATTTTCGCAGACAATTATACCATTGTCGGATATGTGAGGCCAAACGAAGTCCAGATACTCCAAGAGCTTATCGGAATCTGGCGCGTCAGTCACCAAGCCCATATCGAAATTCGTGCCGGAAAGCAGACCTTCGAATTCCAAGTCATATAGACCGCCCACGTAGAAATCACGCCTCCCCTTCATTGCGCGCTTGATATTCTGCCTGCCCAACCTGACCGAAAAATAGTCGTCCCTCACCTCCCTGAATCCCAAAAACCTTGTGGGAGTCTTGCAGGAAATGCACATTGCGCCTGCCAGAAGCCCTAGGTCGAACCCCAATTCCACGATTGAATCGGGGTTCACCCTCTTGCCTAGCTCGTAGTAAAAACCCGAATAGCGGTGGTCAAGGTAAGAGGGGGACTTGCGAGACATCTCGTCTATCACGCAGAACCTGTCCAGCAATGCCTTGCCAGTGATTTTTGGGCTTTCCAGAGCGACCAAGAGATCGCTTTTGAACTCCTCTATCCTTGTCGAAATCATCGATACCCTCAACGGCTACAGGATATATGAGTAATGAACGCTCTACATGTTTATTTCGAAACAGGGGCAGTAGGCGACACCGCCATAAACCTGTGCCGATACAACCGTGCGATGCTTGACGGCGGATACGACTGGGTCGTGGTGCACACGAGCAAGTTCTTCAGGTACTCGGACCCCGACAGAATCGGATGGTCCAGCCCAGTCGTGAGGGAAATACTCAAGAGGGCGACCTTCATACACGAGGTGGTATATGACATCGACTATACCAACCCGTCCACATGGACTAAGAGCAGAAAGTATGGCGTCCCGATCCAAGAGCCTTACGCCAAGTCGGATCACAACGACATCAAGAGGCTGTGCGACCTAACTGAGTTCATTCCCGACCACGAGCCCGGGCCCCTTCGGGCCATAATTCACCCGGTAAGCCTGAAGTACAAACCGCTGACTCACCTCGACGACTACGTCCCGACATGGGACAGGTGCGTCGGCATGCTGAAAGAGAAGGGTTACGATGTCGTGCTGGTAGGCTCGGACGAAGATCCCGTGCATCGAACGATGAGGCCTGAAACCTTGGATTTGTGCACAAATATGATCGGCAAATGGACCTTGCTGCAGTCTCTAGCGTATGCGATCTACAGATGCCAATGGGTGGTCGCATGCGACAGCTGGGCATCTATATGGGGACCGGCGGCCAAAGTGCAGACCGTCTGCGCCTGGGGACATAGGATGGAGTACGGCCAAGACTTCTTCATAACCGATTTTCTGGGCAACCGTGACTTTTATAAGCATGGGTGGTCTTCGCAGAAGGAATACTGCGATGCGCTTTTGGCCGCACACATTGGCGAGAAGCTGAGGCAATCGGGGCAAATCGGGAGCTGACATGAAATACGACGTGATGGTGGTGGGTGCTGGCTTCTTCGGCGCGACTTTTGCGCGCAAAATGACAGACGCCGGCAAACGGTGCCTGGTCATAGACAGGCTGCCTCACGTCGCAGGGGCATCCTTCGACAGAAAATGGGACAACGGCATCATAGTCGGGGAATATGGGGCGCACATATTTCACACACAGAGCGAGGAGGTCTGGGAGTTCATCAACAGGTTCGGCACGATGGAGAACTTCATCAACAAGCCGAAAGTGCTCTCCGGCGGCAGAGTATACTCCTTCCCCATCAACATGATGACCATGCACCAGCTCTGGGGCGTGGTGACTCCGGCAGAGGCTTGGGCAAAGATACAGAGCGTCAGAGTCCCATGCGAGAACCCACGAAACTTCGAGGAGTGGATTCTCGACAAGGTGGGAAGGGAACTCTATGAGATGTTCTTTTATGGATACACGAGGAAGCAGTGGCTCAAGGAGCCATCAGAGCTTCCGGCGTCCATCATCCAAAGACTGCCGATTAGATTGACATACGAGGAAAACTACTTCACGACGAAGTACCAGGCCATGCCCAAGGACGGTTACGGCGACCTCGTGTCGAACATGCTGGAGGGCATCGACGTTCACCTCGGCGTGGACTTCTTCGACCTTCGTGATGACTGGAGAAAGAATGCCCACATGCTCGTCTACACGGGACCCGTGGACAAGTACTACGGATACCAGCACGGGCGGCTTGAGTACAACACGCTGCGATTCGAGCACAAGACCTACCAAGGTGACTTTCAAGGAAATGCCGTGTTTAACCACGTCGACCTCGGCGTCCCCCACCTCCGCACGATCGAGTGCAAGCATTTCCACGACAAGCGTTTGGCCAAGCACTACGACCCGAAATCGGTGGATTCGGGCGACACCGTCGTGACCTATGACATCCCGATCAGCTTCAAAGACCACCCCGAGCCCTACTACCCCATACGCGACGACAGGAACAGCGAGATATACAACCGCTACATGGACATCAAGAAGGGCGAACCTGACGTGATTTTCGGAGGCAGGCTAGGCGAGTACAAGTATTTGGACATCGACCAGACCATCGCCTCGGCTCTCACGAAGGCGAAGAACCTGCTGGGGTACAACCAGTAAAAAGGTGCGGGGAAGGCTTCCGTCTCCGGGCCTTCCCCGCCTGCCTTGGAACGGCCTTTCGGGCCTATTTGGGCAATCCCCGGCTGCTGCCTCGGGCATACCAGCCCCGCACTGGGATTTTACCCCGCCGCCGCCTGCGATCCGGCCTCCGTGCGGGCAGCCTGAACGCTCAAAAGCGGCAGCGTGAGATGAGGGTTTCCAAGGACGAGGTATCTATGTTCCGTCTAGTCAAAAAGAAGGACCGCAGGCCTGTCACGCTACGGGAGCACCACTCCAGGAGGGATCGCGTGCTCGTGAAGAGGAGGGCCGGAGGATTCGGCGACATCCTCATGCAGAGGATGATGTTCGAGGACATGTCTAAATGCTTTGCAGGGATGCAGCTTGACTACTGCTGCCCCGACTCGTTCATCGAATTCGCGATGGAGAACCCCTTCTGCAGGACAATCAGGCTTAAAGACGCCATCGACAGGAATTACGGGGCCGTCTATGACATCACTACGGCCTGCCGAGTGCATGAGTCGAAATTCGGCGGGGACAACAGCAAGCATCGCAGCGACATATGGGCAGAGCACTGCGGCGTTGTCCTTGAGCGCCATGAGATGCACCTGCCTTTGAACGAGTCGCTTGTGAAGTCTGCCAATGCAACCCTCGACGAAGACAACTACGAGTGCCAGCCAGCCGTTCTCCTTGCTCCGCAATCCACGCTTGACGACTTTGGCGCTAACAAGAGCCTGACGGACTGGCAAATCAAGGGTCTGGTGAGCAGGCTAAGGGGCATGGGGTTCTGGGTTTATTCCGTGCACAGCAGGCACATAGACGCGCTGACGGAGCTGGGGGTTAAACAGTTCGTCAACGTAACATGCGACTCCTGGAAGTACCTGACGGCAGCGGCCGACTATGTGATATCAGTAGATACAGGTACTTTCCATTTGGCTGGAGGGATAAGGGCGCCGCTGGTCGGGGTTTTCACTTTCACGGACGGGAAGGTTTACGGCAAATACTACGACTTCGTACTGGTTCAGAAGCACAGAGACAATGGAGACTGGGCCTGTGGCCCATGCTTCGTGAAGGATGCCTGCCCCAAAAGCAAGGCGGCCCTGAAGCCATGCCTCACGGAGCTCTCGGTTGACTCAATCATGGAGGGGTTCAGGAAAGCGCTGGTGAAGTGGCCTTCTGAGCGTTCAGCTCGTAAAGCCGAAGCAGCACGCCTGCCTCTGTGAACAACTGCTTTGAAAGATCGAAGTCGTGCTGCCATCTTGGGTTGTCGTTCTGGGGAGCGACGACAGTAGTGATTCCCTTCTGTATTATCATGCTTGCGCAAGCAGCGCATGGCATCATAGGCCAGACGTAAATTGCACAACCCTTGAGCGAAGCAAGATTTGAGAACATCAGCGCGTTGCGCTCTGCGTGGACAACCATCTTGTACTTGATGTCACGGTTGTGCAGCCTTTCCTCGGTATCCTCGACACCTCGTGGGAGGCCATTGTAGCCCACCGAAACGACCCTCCTGTCGGGGTCGACTATAACGGCGCCAACCTTTGTGGATGGGTCCTTGGAGGCGGTGGACACATACTCCGCCAAGCCCAGATGCCACCTGTCCCAGAAGAGAAGCCTGCTCAAGAAACGACCTCCAGCCCGTACTCGTCGATAGAGAGCTTTTTCAGTCTAAACCTGTACCCATCATGATCGGGGCCGAAGTGGTGATGCTTGATGCCAGTCGCAAAAAAACCGAGACTCTTAAAGAACTGGTGCGACTCTAGCTGCCTATCGCTCACCATGACCTCTGTGAAAGCCGGACCGTCCACTTTGTCCATCTTCTTGAGAAGGTGCCGCACCATCTTGGAGCCAAAGCCCATGCGCCTCTTGGAGGGGTGAACGACAACGCTTACCAGACCGAAACGCCCTGGAGAGTGGGTAAACATCAGGTGGCCTACGACCTCGCCATAGTACTCCACAACGAAACCATTGCTGTTCTTGGATCGGAGGCAAATCTCGAAGTCCTCTGCCTCCCAAGGGTTCTCTATGCAGGCAGACTCGATGTCGACCATCCTCTGGATGTCACGGGACATGCACCAGCGAACTTTGCCCTTTTGCTGCCTTACCACTATTGAGGGACCTCATGCGTCTGGCGATGTTGTCAATCTTGGCGACGCTCGCGTCGCTTTGGTCTCGAAGAGAATAAACATTCCAGACGGTTAAATCAAGGTCACTGGGCTGAACGCTGAAGAGATCGCATATCGAGAGGAAGGCGCGCTCCAGCTCTGCATACTTATTTTTGGACGGTGATGACTTCGGCACATCGAACCCGCAGTCGCCAAGGAACCGGAGCATATGGACATCAAGCCCGGCGCACCTGAAGCCGGCTCGGCTGTGCATCGCAAAGCACCTTGATGTCTTCGGGCCGATGCCGGGTATGGCTTCCAGTTGCTTCAGCGAGCAGTTGCGAAGGTCTATTCCTGACGCAGCGAGCGCCGTGAAAGTCCTGCTCTTATTGCGCCAACAGCCTATGCCTGCGGCGCGCATGGCCTCCGGAAGGGAGCCTGAACGCACAAGAGCCCTGATCTTTCCGAAGGGGGAGTCACTGGCAACTGAGCAAAGCAGCCTGTCCAACGCTCGCGCTGCGGAAACGCCGTTCTTTCCTGCGGCGCATACCCAGAAAAGGATCACCTCCTCAAGGCCATGCGTGTCGAGGTCGTAGTTGGTGACCTTGGTTGGATCTACAGGCACTTAGTTGTTCCTGAGAAATTCCTCTGCCGAGGAGGTGTCGGGCAATCCTGGCGACTCGTAAATGTCCCTGTTGAGTATCTTCATCTCATGGCGCAGCGTGTGGCCACGGTTCTGGGCGTTTTCGTGGTTCTTGTCCCACGCGCGAAGGTGAGCCTTGATATGCCCGACCGCCTCCTTGCGCTCGACGACCCTTTTGCGAGCAGCCACGACATCGACAGAGGCCGTCGCAAAAGCCTTGGCGTAGTTGTCGCTGTTGCCTTGATCCTTGGACTCCATGAACTTGAGGCTGTAGAGAGCCTCGGCGTCGATGTCGGCCTCAAGCATCTCCTTCTGGGCGTGCTCAAGCTGCTTTCCGAGGTAGTCAACCCAGCCGTACTCGTGACCCATGTACTCATGCAGACTGTTCTCGCTGTACCGCATGTTTGCGGGGTCGAGAACAACATCCCTGTTGTTGACCCTTACGGTCACCTTCTCCAAAGGGGCTTCTTTTGCCACGACATAAACTCCTGTTTGGGATTACTCAATCACCTTGAAATCGCCGCTGCCGATAACTTTCCAAAAGTTCTCATAAACCTCATCGTAAAGCGACTCCGGAATCTCCTCTACGTCCTCCGACAAGCCGTCGAAGTCGGCATAGTCAAATGAGACGAGGTTCTTGGGCTCGTCAAAGAAACGAGCCAATGATGGATCGCCCTTGGCGATACCATGAAAGAAGGCGCCGAGGTCCATGCTCCTCTCCTGTGCGGATCTCACGGCAAGCTGAGTGAGGGGTAGGGTCACGGAACCAACGAATCGGCCGGGAACCTCTCGCTTGTCGATGTCGCTCATGGACCCCGTTTCGTATTCCTTGACATATGTGAAGTTGAGGCCCGGCGGCTTGAAATTGACCTGGAGGGCAGGCTTGCTGCCCACACGCATCATCGCCTCGCAAAACTGCTTAAACGTTCTCACGCAACACCCCCACGATCTTGCATTCCCTGTTGGGAAACATCACCCTCGCCTTCTGGGAGGCGGCTGCCTCGTCGGCCGCATCTACCACGGCCAGAACGGATTCGGTGGGGTGGTCCGTGTACTCGTTCAGGACGCACTCCACAATCTTGTACTGCTTCATTTTCAAGCCTCGTAGTTGTTTTCCTGGTCGTCGGCCTCAACGAATCCCTTCTTGCTCCGCTGCTTCTTCTGGGGGGCCTCCACGTTGTCCATGGATACCTCCTCGGCCTTCTTCTCCTGCACCAGGTTCATCTTTTCACGGTATCTATCCTTGGTGATCTCAAATAAATCCAGCGTGCCCTGCCTGTAATCCACGCCGATCTTGAAGGCGAATCGCGACTTGCCGTTCCTGTGCTTGATGACGAATACGCGCGCCACCTCCGCCTCCTTCTCTATGACCTGCTGGTTGAGGCTCCAGAAGGCGTCGAGGGGCTTGAACTGGTCGAAGCTCGTGCCGATATTCGATTCGTCTATGAACTGCCCTATCTCAAGCTTTGCGGCGCTGGAGTTCGGCTGGACGCAAGTCAAGGTGCAGTGTTGCTTCTCGACGCCGAAGCCACGAAGGTCGCGAAGTATCCTGTAGGCGGACTCATACTTCTTGACGTTGGGGTCGTCCTTCATCTCGCCGACGTAGTCGACGATTATGAGGTTGGGCTTCCAGCCCCTGAGTTCCAACTGGGAGACATATGCCCTTATCCCATTGACATCAAGCATACCGCCAGGGAACTGCTTGATGTGGAGGAGGTTGGGGTCGGCCTTGTCCCTCTTGAACTCCTCGATCTCACGGATGATGTCATCCTTGTTCTCGCGAAGAGCGTTGATGTTCCTCTTGGCGAACTGACTGGTGAAGCGCTGCGATATGCCAAGCTCATCCATCTCCATGGTGAGATACAAAACCTTGTGGCCAAGCATGACATTTGCGACTGCGGCCTTCACAAGAGCCAGGGACTTGCCCGTGCCCGGCAACCCTATCCAGCTCCCGATCTGGCCGGGGAAGAGACCGCCTCCCGTGAGGGCGAAATCTATGCTCGGGAATCCCGTGGTGAACCTGTCCTTCCCGAGGAACACCTCCTCCATCCTTCTGAACATCTCCTCGATGTTGTTGAAGTACTCCAGACCGGGCTCATAGTTCTTCTCTATCGACATCGCCGAGCGCATCGACTCATACACGAAGCTCCACGTCTTCTCGTCCTCCGGTGCAGCCTGCATCTTCTCAAGGCAGTTGTGAAAGGCTATCTTCACCGCCTGCACCTTGGCGAAGTAAGTCACCTTGTCAAGCAGATAATCCCTCGTGTCCAGCGCAGGGACGTAGTAGTCGTACAGCGACTCGAACTCTGCGAGATGGCCCAGCCGTATGCTGCTCTCGCGCTCCTTGAGGGCCTGCTCCATCTCCTGCTGCAGGACGAACCTCGGCGGTATCGCCTTGCGGGTGTTGAAGTAGGCCATGAGCAGCTTGCAAACGAGGACGTGCGCCTCGTGGGTAAAGTACTCGGGCTTTATCTTGTCGGCGGCCTGCACGAGCATAAAGCTGTCAGTGAGCAGCATCCCGAGCAGCTTCTTCTGGAATGTATCGTCCCAGGTATACTTGGGCTTGACGACATCGCCCTGCGTCATCGCCTCAAGTTGAGCCTGCTCTTCCGGTGTCAGATCGCGCATGTAGTGGGCCTCCCCCGACATTCTAGACCGTCGGGGGGGCTATGCGCAAATCAGGCAGAGAGCCCGTGGAGGTTGGCCTTCGCCTTGTCGCCGCCGGCCATGATCTGGTCGAACATCGTCATGTACCACTTGGTCAGCTCGGGCAGCATCTGCGGAGGCAAAGCCCCCGGCTTTGTCCAACCCTTGGAGGCCATCATCTGCTGCAGCTCGTCGGCGAACTTCTTGCCCATCCTGACGCCGTAGGAGTCCTGTCCCTTGTCGACGCCCAGGTCATGTGTGCGCTTGGAAAGGTTGACCTTGTGCTTTGCAGCCCAGCCTGCGACGGCCGACTTGACCTCGTTGATAAAGTTCGTCGTCGCCTGCTTGTCGGGGCCGGCCTCCAGGTGAACCACGAGCCTGTCGTTCTCCTCGACGTACTTCCAGAGGTCGGTTGGAATCTTGAAACCGATCTTGAGGTTGCTCTTGAGCGCGACCCCTTGCAGGGTCATGAAAAGGTCCCTGAAACCGTTGAGCATGCCTATGATGCTGTCTTTGTCATGCCCCGGGGTGAAGTAGAGCTTGGGGGTTTCCGGCTGATTGAGGAGGTTGCCCTTGCCTGCAGGATACCACTCCGCCCATGAGCCTGCCTTGTCCGGCGCGCTCGCGATAAGCTGCTCCCAAGCGTTGTAGGCGGGCGTCCACTTGTCGCCCATCTGCGCCCTAACCTGCTGCTCATCTGCGGTCGAGGCGTTCTTGCGCATCTGCATATACGTGTAGTCGCCAAGGCCCTTGAAGTTCAGGTCCTGGATATACTTTGAAACGTGCTTCGGGTTGAGCTCAATGCGCTGCTCCTCGGAGAGGAGCCAAGTCTTGAATCCGGCCATCTAAATCCCCCTGTGGGAATATCTAGGCCGGAAGAAGCTTTTTCTATCCTTGGCCCGACTGGAGGTAGTCGTACTCGCTGAGGCTGACCATGCCGCTGCGAATGGCTTTCTCGCGCGTGATTTTCTTGCCCATGCTCTTCTGCCCGTTCCACACGATGGCCTTGCAGTAGGTCGCGAACTTGGCATCGAGGTTCAGGGGTGCGGACTTGTCGGGTCGCTCGTGCTTGGGGACTATGGACCTAACAAGCTTGTCCAGCAGTCGCTCCTGAAACTTCCCGTACTTCTGCCTGTTCGCGCCGTGTCGGGTGCGGTTCTCCCAGAGCTTCTGGAGCTGCTGCACGATCTGAACGACGAACTTGTCCTTGGCATGGCGATTCACGGCCTCGAAGCACTTCTCGATATAGACTTGGCGCTTGTAGTAGGAGCCAGCGCGCAGCATGGACATCTGAAGCTCTTGCTTGATGTCCTCGGCGTCCTCAACCAAGTTGTTGTTCGAGTTCTTGTGCTTAAGCTCGTGGGCTGCGTGCCAGCACAGCTTGCTGAACTTCTTGTCTAAATCCTGGAACTCCAAGTCGGTGATGGGGAACTCGCAGATGATCTCTCGCATTTTGACCTTCCGGATAATGTTTTCAGGTTTTTGGCCTCACGGGCTTGAGCTCGTTGAGGTTGGAGCCGGCCTTGCAGCTCACCTTGAGCTTGAGTCCAGGCCACAGGTCGCACTCCGAGGTTAGGACCCCGTGTGCCCTCGCCAAGACCTCACGCCAGACGCCTTTGTCGACGTAAAGGACGTAGCCGTCATGAACAGTATAAGCGATATGCGCCTTGTCGTTTATAGCGAAATATAGGTTTATAAGCTTCTCAAGGCATATCGCAGAGGCTGGTGACTGCACGGCGAAGTTGCGGGCAAGGTAGCTCTTGCCCTCGGGGAAGTTCCGCCTCGCCTTGCCGAAGACATCGCGAACGCAGCCCGAGCCTTCGAGCTGCCTTTCGTGCGACAGCACGAACTCATTCGCCTCGGCGAATTCCGACCGTATTCTGCGCACGATTTGTTCTGCTTTGCCGTGGTCAATCTGGCACGAGCGTGCCAGCGAGGAGGGCCCCTGTCCGTATATAACCGGCAAGAACATTTTTTTTGCGAGCTCGCGCGATCCATCCACGCACTGCTCCCCGACCACGGCCTCGTATATCGCGCAGTAGATGTCCGGGTTCAGGCAGAGATTCTTAAGCTTGGAGTCCCCGCTGACGTGGGCGAGGGTGTACACCTCCATCCCACGGAAGTCGAAGGAGAGGAAAATCTCGTCGTAGGCGATTGGTCGGAGGTTGGCCCTGAAGTCTGGCTTCATGGCGTGGGGCACGTAGCCCAGAAGAAACGCGTCGGAGCAGCGCAGGCGGCCGTTCTCCTGGCCGTCGATCTCGTAATTGGCATAAACCTTGGCGTCCCGTGCCTTGTCGAGAATTCCCACCGTCTCAAGCCTCGGGATGACCGTGGTGGTGAGGGGCAGAAGCACGTTCCTGTAAATCTTTTCGGCGAGCTTGTAACCCCCCTCCTGCACCAGCCTTCGCAGCCTTGACATCGCCTCGTTGAAGGACTGTGGCGGCTCGGCGCGCACACCGTTATAGGACTCCAGCAGCTTGAGGTCTATGAGGCTGCAGGACACGGCGAGTGGAACGCCTGTCTTGGCCAGCACGTAGGAGCAAAGTTGCTTAAAGTCCCAACACAGCAGCTTGCGGCCCTCTGCGAGGACGGTGATCTTGAGAAGGCTCATGATGAGCGGGAGGTTCGCTCCCGAAAGCGCTACCGAGAAGTTCTCGCCGTCCTTGCAGAAGAACTCGATCCCGCAACTGAGCTGCTTGTCGGTGAAGTCGAGAACGGATGGGAATGTGCGAACGAACACTATGTCGTGAGCATGCTTCGACAGGAGTTCGGGAAGATCGTTTTGCATGAGGAATTTCTACCCTCGGCTGGCCGACGGACAAAGAGCAGATTGTTCGAGATTTTAACTTTAAAATCAATTTCCAGACCGAGGGGCTGACTTCAAGGAACCCTCACTCATTTGGATCCCCTTTCGAGGATCCAGTCTGGAATAATCTTTCAACGGAGGTTTCGATGTTTAAACCTATCGTCTCCGTTGTAGACCTTTCAGACAGAGAGAGAACCTTAGGAAGCAGCGACTACCAAAGCGCTTTCTTGTCCAGCGTCCTAAATCAGAGCGGCTCGCGTACTTGTCTGCTTACGCGAATCAGCCATTTTGTGGCCACTCCGAGCTTACCTAGCTGGCTGCGGGATCAACACCTCTCGTAGCGGTGTTCGCCTAAAAAGGCTACAAAGACTTACCCCGGTAGGGGCCCCGTCAGGTTTTTACGAATGACACTTCCCAGGCAGCGCATTTGCCCAGTTATGGCACAAGTGGAGAGAGAGCTCCAGTCTCAGTGTGTGTGTAGTGCTGTGACAAACATGCTTTCTGCCGGAAGACAACATAGCCGACCTTTTGCAGAAACCGAAGCAATCCTAAGCCACAGTTCACCTTCATTCAACCTCAAGGAGAAACATTTGTTCTTCGCAGCCTCCAGGTCTTCGTTATCGGACTTATAATTCTGCATGAAAAATGAAGAGCTCCTTCGCATCGTCGATGACTTATGCCCTGAAAATGTGGCTTCCGTCATAAAGTCTTCAATTGCGTCATGCTTCAATGGCAAGGACCTGCTTACAGAACTAAGCAACGAGCACGGCACAGACAAAAGTTCCCACCACAGGTATACCCAGCACTACCACCGACTTTTCTCCCCCATCCGCTTCGACAGACTGAGGGTTCTCGAACTTGGTATTGGGGGCTATAACCACAGCTCTGGCGGTGGATCGCTCCGAATGTGGAAGAGGTATTTCCCAAATTCTCTAATTTACGGTATCGACATAGAGGACAAGAGGCATTGCGAGGAAGAAAGGGTAAAGGTATTCGTCGGAAGCCAAGACGATGAGGCATTTCTCAACCGCTGCCTGTCAGTCATCGGACAACCGGACATAATAATCGACGATGCCAGCCATATCAACCCGAAGACCATCAAGACATTCAGCCTTCTATTTCCTCACCTCAAGATCGGGGGTTTCTACGCAATCGAGGACCTCCAGACTTCATACTGGGAAGATTTCTGGGGCGTGCAGTGGTTTGGGTCAACAGACGTAAACGCGAGGCACACCGCTATTGCTTTCCTCAAGTCTCTCGTGGACGGACTGAACTACGAAGAGTTTTTGGATAACCAATACAAGCCTTCATATTTTGATAGGCATATTTTTGCCATTCATTTTTATCATAATTTGTGCATCTTGGAGAAGAGGGAGAACATGGAGGGCAGCATCATCGTTCCCCCAAAGTCCCTCTAGGTGAATTTCATGGCAAGAGTACTTTTCTATGACCCTCATGCCAACGAAAGAGGCACTTCCACGGCGCTTTTTGAATATGCAATCCACAACCAGTCGATACTGGGAAACAAGTCGCATATTTGCGTTGGAGCAAAAGGACCTGGCTACGACAGGCTCGTCCAGAATTTCGACGTGTCCCATGTCTCTCAAATGAACGTTTTGAACGATTTGAACGATTTGGTCGTTTCTACAGCATCCACACATTTTTACACACTCAAAGCCGGCTTCAATGATGGCATCCTAGTGAACTCTGCAAAAAACCTAGTTCACTCAGTTTTCCCAATTTATGAACCTCATGGCGATGTGTACGCCTATGTTTCCGACTGGCTTGCAAGGGAATGGGGGCAGGGCAGCCCTTGCGTTCCGCACATAATCAAAATCCCTCATTTCCAGGGCGACCTCAGGGAAGAACTCTGCATACCCAGGGATGCGTTCGTCTTTGGTTGGTACGGAGGGAGCAACTTTGAGATTCCCTTCGTGCGTCGAGCGGTCAAGAAGGTGGCTTCTGCGCGAAGCGACGTCCGCTTCCTCTTCATGAACTGCGATAGCTTTACCGACAACGACAAAGTCGTTTTCCTTCCTTGCTCGACCGATCCGACTATCAAGGCCAAGTTCGTTAACTCATGCGACGCGATGCTGCACGCCAATTCGCGTGGCGAAACATTCGGGATCGCCGTCGGTGAATTTGCAGCCAAGGGTAGGCCCGTTATCGCATACGACCTTTCAAGAACCGACTGGGAGCGACCCGGCAGAGCTCACCTTGATCATCTGGGTGACGCCTGCTTAACCTACTCTGACTACGACTCGCTTTTTGATTTGCTGATGACCTTCAGTCACTCAGACGTCAAAAGGAAGGGCTGGGTCCGATACGACCAGTTCACGCCCGAAAGGGTCATGGATATATTCGACAGGGTGTTCCTGTCATGCAGGGAGACCGCATGAAAACAGACATCATTGAGTGCGAAGAAGGCAAGTTCTCGGTCATTTCAAACGACGCAATCGCCGACCGAATAAAGAGCTCTGGCTGGTGGGAGAAACACTTCTCTGCTGTCTGCCTGTTGATCAGGGAGGGAGCGGTCGCAATCGACGGAGGCGCGAACTTCGGCTACAACGCCGTCGTCATGGCGAAACGCGTAGGGGTCTCAGGCAAAGTCCTCTGCTTCGAGCCACAGCCGATAATGTATGACAGACTCAAGGAAAACTTCCCGCTTAACGGACTGACGAATGGTGATCTGCGGATGCAGGCCCTGTGGGACAACAACTGCATGCTGAAGATACCCAGCCTGACAGGGCATGGCGAAGGCTTGGTGAACTACGGAGGGGTCAGGGTTGGTCGAGGCGTATCTTGCGAGGCGGTAACCATCGACTCACTTCGAATACACAGGCTTGACTTTCTCAAGCTGGACCTTGAGGGAGAAGAGGCTCGGGCGATTCGGGGCGGAATGGGCACCATACGACGATTTATGCCGGTAATGCACATCGAATATGACAGGAACTTGCAGGGCTCGTCAACGGAGGCGCTAGAGCTGTGCAAGGCCTTGGGATATAGGGTTTACCACATATCTACCGACTACCCGTCTGACCACCTGTGCATGCCACCCGGGGATGAGAGACACGAGCAGCTCGGGTTGGTTCTAACCCCCGTCTAGGGCGCCCAGCCATCGCTGCCCACCAGCATCTGCCAGTTCCTCGGGAGGTATGGATTCGACTTCGGATCTACCAAATCGAACTGGAGTTCCCTCTCGAATAAATCCCTTCCCTCGCGAATCTTTTCCCTGACCACTTGGGTCGCCGTGTACTTGGGTTGGTCATACTCGGAGTGGGCAAATGCCCCTATCTTGTTCGCAATAAATTCGGGGCTTCCGAAGTAGCTGAAGTGCCAGCCTCCCCTAGGAAGAACTGCGCAGCGCTCTCGCCTCGCCTGCTCAACGCTCCCTATCTCTGTCAGCCGCCACATGGGCATCAACTTCGCCATCCGCCACTTGATGGACGAGCACCTGCAACTCAGGTTGTAGTAGTAAAGGTCTTGCTCAAGGGAGTATGAAGCCTGGCTGCGGGAGGACAAAATCTTCCTAAGCGTGTCTCCGTCGGGGATTTCGTCGGCGTCTGAAATGTGGATAAGGTCAGAGGGAGCCGCCTCAAGGTGGTTCAGGCCGCAGGATATCTGG
>Ga0222713_10004018_pt1 | contig 14909 bp, 14 predicted proteins | sample C33_649DmetaG_FD_165061 | JGI IMG/M metagenome (GOLD analysis project Ga0222713, IMG submission 165061) | Estuarine water microbial communities from San Francisco Bay, California, United States - C33_649D | ecosystem: Environmental > Aquatic > Marine > Unclassified | place: USA: California...
CCAGCGCTGGTCACATCCCCTGATAAGGATGGAACTGTAGTAACTGTTGCTGCATTTCCACTTAAATTTCCAATAAAGCCTGTTGTTTCTAAAGCTGTTATTTGATTTGCTACAATTTGATATGCTACAAAATTACCGTTATTATCTCTAGCTACAAGGGTGTTGGGAGTATTAACCGCTGTACCAGCATTTGCTTTTTGAGCTCCTAGACGAATTGTAGCAGCATCTATCCCATCAACAAATTTTACAGTGGTAGAAGTTTGATTACCAGTCACATCACCAGCAAGAGGATTTGTAAAAGCAGTTGCTGTTGATGCGTTTCCAGTCACATTACCTGTTAAAGGTCCTGTAAAAGTTCCTGCAGTTACATTTCCAGAAATGTTTAATTTAGTTCCAATAGCACTACCTAAGTTAGGTGTTCCATTCAAAATAGGATCGGTTAGTGTTTTATTTAATAATGTTTCTAGTCTGTCGCGATTGACAATGATTCCATTTGGAGGTAATTCAACTGTTGAAGAAGAGTTAGAATTTGCAACCAATGTAGTAACTCCCCCAGAACTTCCATTAAGTCTAAGAGTTCCGTCCGTAAATGTTTTATTACCCGTCACAGTTTGAGTTGATGCTAAAATCATATCGCCTCCCCCAGATGCCTTAAAAACAGGGAGTGTTGTTTCACCTGTTGAGGTTAATACGTAACCCAGTGGTCCGGTCACTTTGCTAATCGAGTTTGTTCCATCACCAGCCAATAAACTAGTAGGTAAAGACGCAAGCCCGGTACCACCACTTGCAACAGGAATAACAGAACCATTCCACACTCCAGTAGTTATAGTTCCGAGAGTATTAATAGAGGTCTGACCAATATAATTTGGAGATATATCTATAATTGGAGCAACCGAAGGGTTGCTGACAGTAATTCTATTATTAGTACCTGAAACAGATGTTACAGTTCCTGCACCTGCTGTTGACCAGGATGGCAAATTACCCGAGCTAACTCTCAAAACTGTACCGGGAGCCCCGATAGGTAACTTAACGAGTGCACTTGAAGTGCTAGCATACAGCATATCACCTGGAGAGTAAATAGAATGCCCAGTACCGCCATTAACTGCTGCTACATTCCCAGTTACGTTAGTGGCAGAACTAGCATTTCCGATTAGTGCCCCTCTAAAAGTAGTAGTGGTTAATTCGCCGGTAAGGGGTATGAAACTTAATTTGGTGCTTGCAACCCGTGGAGCCAAGGGGCCCGAATTTGCCGGCACGAATGTTGGAAACATGGTTGCCGGAGCAATTACATCGTCAGTAATACGAATATTCACTGTATTCTGTGCATCTATTGATGAACTGGCATTTCCAATTACATCTCCAGTTAGGAGTCCGTTAAATCCTTTTGCCGTTAATATCCCGGTTGCAGGTACATAGCTCAGATTACCGCTACTGGTTCGCAAAGGCTGGTTTCCGGGCGTAGAGTTTACAAATACAGGATAAGTTGTTCCAGGATTTGCAATATCATTGATTACGGCCGAATTATTAGAATTTGTAGCGGTTGTAGCTAAAGTAGCAGTGCTGGCATTACCAGTCAAAGGACCGCTAAAGCTTAATGCAGTAACCGGACCATTAACAGTCAATGAGTTAAATATTGCATCACCATTCATAGAACCGGTAATGTATTCCCATTGATTGTTTTTACGGATATAAAGCCCAGCAGGATCTGTGGTTTTATAGATCATCATCCCATTAGGCGGGTTTAATGCATCAATGGCGATGGTATTAGCCATACGCGGCAATAAAAAACCCTGATTAGCGCTCTCAAGCTCCAATAAAGAAGCTGGAGCAATGATGGCCCCATTGGTTCCAATTTTGATTTGAGCTGTTGCCTTACCAAGGAAGCATATTCCTGTAAGCATTAATGCAATGGATAGTAATTTTATTGGACGCATATTGTTATGTTTTATCTGGTATGTTGTCTGTTGTCTGAAGCATGAGGTATGAGGTATGAGGTATGAGGTCTGAGGTGCTACTATGAAATGAAGCTAAATTATCTCAATACTCAATACCCACTACTCAATACTTATTACTTATTACTTATAACTTATTACTTATAACTTAAAACATATAACTCGGCATCAATTCATCTTTATCAAACGGAATATGAAATCGTAAAATGATTTCATGGGTTGCTTTTGAAAAGTTGCTTAGTCGGCCGAGATTATAATCATACGCATAGCCTACTCTTAAGGTCGGTAAAAGTCTAAAATCAATTAATCCAACCAGCGCACTATGGCTACGATAGGATATTCCGCCAGACATGATTTCCCTAAAGAACAGGTTTGCATTAATATCGTAATTTAAAGGAATACCTTTGACCCCTCTTAGGAGGAATGAAGGTTTCAAAACAAAATTATCATTGACCGTGATCAGGTAACCTGCATTAAGATAAAGGTGCATATCTTGCTTGACCATGTATTCTGACAAGGCTACATCAGTTTTCCTTAAATGTGTTCTTACTAAGTTGGGTGATGAAAATCCGGCAAAAAATTTATCGGTATTGAAGTAAATCCCAGTACCAAAATTTGCTGCCATGGCATTTAAATTCTGTGCAAATACCGGATCGCCAGCATTGGTAATGTTTAGTTGACTAAAATCTGTTTTATTGTTTAAAGCACCTAACTGAAGCCCGAATGAGAGATTGGAATTATCGCCCTCAATACGATAGGACATAGATACCTGGGCACCCAAATTTTGTATTACTGAGACCCGGTCGTCCACAATTTTAAGTCCGATACCCAAGCGTGTTTCACCGATTGGCATATCACCAGAGATCATTGCTGTTTGAGGTGCAGTTTTAATTCCGTTGAATTGTTTCCTAAAAACGCTTGTAAATTGCATAGACTGCTTAAACCCAGCATAGGCTGGATTGATCTCCAGGGTGTTAAACATATACTGCGAATACAAAGGCAGCTGTTGTGCACTGAGCCTTGAGCACAGTACGGTTAAGAGCATGAATTGTACCAACAGGTATACTTTCTTATTCATATATTATCTGTTAATGATTAGATATCCCGGAATACCTTTTGCTCCGTTCACGCTGATCAAATAATAGTAAATGCCATCGGGAAGATTATTGCCCATAAATCCGCCGATATTTCCGGTACCATTGAAGGTATTATTATAATCAAAATCTTGGAAAACAAGAACCTGATTCCGACTATATACTTCAAAACGAACAATGTCAGTAGGTAAACGTTTAACAACCTCATATACATCATTAAAACCATCCCCATTTGGAGATATAGCATCTGGTATATTTACTGGTGTATTTTCGTCGATATCCGTTTTGATCACTGACTTTGAGAAATATTCAATTTGTTTGATGGCGGCCACATTCAGGCGTGTATTCATATAGGCACTGAAAACTGCGGCACGTTGAGTAATGGATCCCGGGGTGGTGGTTGGAACTAGGGGTAAAACATCCCACAGACCTTTTAAATTAGAATCATACCTGGTAACATAGGCCTGATCGCGGTTTCTAAAATATTCAATACCTTCTTCTAATGAATTATGCTGGAGTGTAATATCTGCTTTAGCTGAAGCGTCAACTACGGTGGTTTTCATGATCCAGGTCTTATTTACGTATTCGGGGAAGTTCAATTTATTATATAAATTATCAGCAACTCGAAATTTTATGGATTGAGGAAGTCCCGAATATTTGATAGTCAGTGGAGTATAACTGCCTAGGTTGGTCCCGATTGGAAAATCAAGTGAGATGGGTACACCTGCAGTATTTCTAATCAGCCCGCCACCTGTCATGGCTGAACCTGTTACAATAAAGTTTATTTGACTAAAACCGGTGATTGTACCTGTTCCCTGACGACCAACGTTTACATCCACATTGTTAAGAATCAAATTCCCTTTAGCAAAGTCAAGGTTATTGTTAATATGTAGATTCCCAATATCTGCGGTAATATTTAAAGAATTATCAAGTCTAAGATTTGGAAAACCATTAAATGGCTGGGAGTTCAAGCTGTTGATGCGCTGTGGTAGTTGCAAGAGATCAGAAAACCTAAATACCCCTCCTATTCCGTCAATACCGCGGGCACTTTCGTCTGGTAAACGACTGCCCGCATTATTCTGCCAGATGCTTGAATAAAAATTGATCAAAGATGTTTCATAGGATACAAATGTTCCTGAATGAGAGATATCTGAGAAAATACTAAGGTTTGAATTGGGATGGGCATAAATATTTGCCGTGGCTGAAATATTTACCTGATTTACAGCCTGAGAATGCCCAGGTGTGGGCATTAAAAAAAACAGACAAAGCACAAGTTTTATTACTAACAAAAAAATCGCAGATGGTTTATTGGGGATCACAAAAATTAGATTCGTTAAATAGAATATACTATTATACGAGTTTTTATGAAAAATGTTAAGAAAGATTTGAAAAAAGATCGTAAAAAATATGAAAAACATAAAAAGCTAACCAATAGGCTAGCTTTTTATTATTTAAAGTAAATTTACTTACACTTTAATTTCAACCTCAACACCACTTGGTAATTCAAGTTTCATTAAGGCATCTACAGTCTTAGAATTAGAGCTATAGATATCAAGTAAACGCTTGTAAGCGCATAATTGAAACTGCTCTCTTCCCTTTTTGTTCACGTGCGGTGAACGCAAAACTGTGAAAATTCTCTTTTCAGTTGGCAATGGAATTGGCCCACTTACTACTGCACCCGTAGGCTTAACAGTTTTTACGATTTTCTCAGCAGACTTATCTACCAAGTTGTAATCGTAAGATTTTAATTTAATTCTGATTCTTTGGCTCATTATTGTTTGTTTATGGTTAACGTTAGAGCTATTAGTAACGGTAACCGGTTAAATATTTGATTCAAGAACCAGGAACCAAGATTCAAGACGATTAGTCTCTAGTCTTGATTCTTGGCTCTTGATACCTGATTCTTATTATCCGTTCGCTTTCTTACCCTTTACCTTAGCTACAACCTCTTCCTGAACGTTTCTTGGTGCTTCAGCATAGTGATCAAACTCCATAGTAGAAGTAGCACGACCTGAAGTAATTGTACGTAACTGAGTTACATAACCAAACATTTCTGAAAGTGGCACAGTTGCTTTGATAACCTGAGCACCGGCACGTGTATCCATTCCTAAAAGTTGGCCACGACGACGGTTCATATCACCAATCACATCACCCATGTTCTCTTCAGGAGTTAAGATTTCGATCTTCATGATTGGCTCCATCAATACCGGCTTACATTTTGGCAATGCTTCACGGAATGCAGATTTAGCACATATCTCAAAAGATAATGCATCTGAATCGACTGCGTGGAACGATCCATCAATCAAACGAACTTTCATATCCTGTAAAGGGTAGCCTGCAAGAACACCATTAACCATGGCAGCAGCAAATCCTTTCTCTACAGAAGGAATAAATTCACGTGGTATAGAACCACCTGAAATTTCATTCACAAATTGCAAACCGGTTTTACCTTCATCATTTGGTGAAATAATAATCTGAATATCGGCAAATTTACCACGACCACCCGTTTGTTTCTTATACGTTTCACGGTGCTGGGTAGTACCTGTAATTGCTTCTTTATAAGAAACTTGCGGAGCACCCTGATTCACCTCAACCTTAAATTCACGTCTCAAACGATCAATCAAAATATCTAAGTGAAGCTCGCCCATACCAGAAATAACGGTTTGGCCAGTTTCTTCATCAGTTTGAACACGGAATGTAGGATCTTCTTCAGCTAATTTACCTAAGCCAATTCCTAATTTATCAACGTCGGCTTGAGTTTTAGGCTCAATTGCCAAACCGATAACAGGCTCTGGAAAATTCATTGACTCCAATACAATTGGATGCTTCTCATCGCAAAGTGTATCTCCTGTTTTGATATCCTTAAAACCTACTACCGCAGCAATATCTCCTGCTCCAACATTCGGGATTGGATTTTGCTTGTTAGCATGCATCTGAAAGATACGAGAAATACGCTCTTTATTGTCGGAACGCATATTATGTACATAAGAACCTGCTTCCAGATTTCCTGAGTAAACACGAATAAAACATAAACGACCTACAAAAGGATCAGTCGCAATCTTAAATGCTAAAGCTGCAAATGGTTCTTTTTCACTTGGCTTACGCATAACTTCTAATCCAGTATCAGGGTTAGTACCCAAAATACCTTCAACATCCATTGGAGATGGCAATAATTCCATCACATAATCAAGCATAGTTTGAACACCTTTATTCTTGAAAGATGAACCACATACCATTGGTACGATTTTGGCATCAAGAACCGCTTTACGCAGGGCATCAAGTACTTCACGCTCTGTTATTGTTTCAGGAGCATCGAAGAATTTCTCCATTAAGCTTTCATCATACTCAGCAACTGATTCAAGCAATTTTTCTCTCCATTCCGTCGCTTCTTCAACTAAATCATCAGGAATTGCAATCTCAGTAAAGGTCATCCCTTTATCGTGCTCATTCCAAACAATTCCACGGAAGTTGATTAAATCAACTACACCTTTGAATGAATCTTCAGAACCAATTGGTAATTGCAAAGGAACAGCATTGCTTCCAAGCATATCTTTAACCTGCTTAACAACTTTTAAGAAATCAGCACCTGAACGGTCCATCTTATTAACGAATCCGATACGTGGAACGCTGTAATTGTTAGCTAAACGCCAGTTAGTTTCTGATTGTGGCTCAACACCATCAACTGCTGAGAAAAGGAATACCAATCCGTCTAAAACACGTAATGAACGATTTACCTCTACGGTAAAATCTACGTGCCCAGGAGTATCGATAACGTTGATATGATACGTATCACCTCTGTATTTCCAGTTTACTGTTGTTGCTGCAGAAGTAATGGTAATACCACGCTCTTGCTCTTGTGCCATCCAATCCATGGTTGCTGCACCATCGTGCACCTCACCAATTTTATGGCTTACTCCTGAATAATAAAGGATACGCTCCGTTGTAGTGGTTTTACCCGCATCAATGTGGGCAGCGATACCGATATTTCTTGTATATTTTAAGTCTCTTGACATTGTAATTGTTTCCTGATTAGAATCTAAAATGAGAGAATGCTTTGTTGGCTTCTGCCATCTTGTGCGTATCTTCTTTCTTCTTAACTGCTGCACCTTCACCCTTAGAAGCTGAAATAATCTCACCTGCTAATTTTTCAGTCATCGTTTTTTCACCACGCTTACGGGAATAGTTGATCAACCACTTCATTCCTAAAGCAATTTTACGCTCAGGACGAACTTCAGTAGGAACCTGGAAATTTGCACCACCTACACGGCGAGATTTAACCTCAACAGCAGGCATTACATTATTCAGGGCCTTTTTCCAAGACTCTAATCCGTTTTCACTTGTTTTTTTCTCTACTAACTCAACTGCATCGTAGAAAATAGAGTATGCGATAGATTTTTTACCGTCATACATCATATTATTTACAAACCTAGTCACCATTACGTCGTTAAACTTTGGATCAGGCAGTAAGATTCTCTTTTTTGGTTTTGACTTTCTCATGTTGCTTTCCTCCGTTTAATTAATTCTTTTTACCTTTTGCACCCTCTGCTACTTGTCCTGGCTTGGGTTTCTTAGTTCCGTATTTAGAACGACGTTGATTACGACCAGCTACTCCAGAAGTATCTAAAGCTCCACGAATAATGTGATAGCGTACACCAGGTAAATCTTTAACACGACCACCACGTATTAAAACGATGGAGTGTTCTTGCAAGTTGTGACCTTCGCCCGGAATATAAGCATTCACTTCTTTTCCGTTTGTTAAGCGCACACGTGCAACTTTACGCATTGCTGAGTTTGGTTTTTTAGGGGTAGTGGTATACACACGTGTGCACACTCCTCTTCGCTGTGGACAGCTGTCCAACGCTGGCGACTTACTCTTGTCAACCAGAGCTACTCTACCTTTTCTAACTAATTGTTGGATAGTAGGCATTTTTTCCTTTTAGTGTTTAAATATTTATAGTCCCTGTAGCAAAACTTTTTACAGTTTCCATTTAGGGACTGCAAAAGTAGGATTTTATTTTGATTTTCAAGGGCTTGAATGAGAAAAAAAATTGAAATTAATGCGATTTTGATCTGATGTTTGCTTTTTTGTCTTTAAAGCGATATCCTACTCACCAGATAAGACACGTCGTTGCAGAAGAACACCCCCTTTCTTTAGGTAATGCTTTCAGGCGGGCTTTGGGCTTAATAATTAATAAAAAAGTTTGCCGTTTTACCCTTTAATAGAAAAATACTACCGTTTAAACATCCTATTCCTAAATGCTATTGCTTCTTCACAAATTCATCATACTAATAAAATCAAAAGAATAAAGAGTATGAATAACCCAAGGCAAAACCAAATGCATTTGAACAACAATCCCGAAGAAAATATACGCATGGAAAATGAATTTCTGCAATTGAAACTCAAGGCAGAACTAGGCGCAGAAACTTTTATCGCAGGCAATTTCCCACCACAAGTTGAAAATGAATTCCTGAAAAATGTACTTGCATTTGAAAACAGCTTTTCAACTACTCCAATGAAAACAATTTACGAGCTGCTGGAAAAGCCCAAGCATAAACCGGAAATTGAGTTAGACGATAATGCTATAGAATTAGCATTAGAGGTTCTGTTTACCCTGATGAAAAAGAAACAAATTACTCTTGAATTTTTAGGAGCCTACAGCAGCCGCACTAAATATAAATTTATAACAGAAGAGTTTTTCAATGAAGCAGTTTCAGAAAACAGGATACCAGGGATGATCTGGGATTTAAACTATGAAGAGTACCACCCTAACCATAAAGTAGAGATCGAACAAAAAACTATGTCTTTTATTACAGCATGGATTGATCAAAAAATTAATAAAGATTACTTTGGTCTTGCAGACACCTTTATAATGCCGAATGGTCAAATATTTGGCAAAGATGAAATTTTAAACAAAATTAAAAATATTTGCAAGAGCTTCCCTGAATTTAAAGATTGCTCATACACAATCGAAAAGGTTGACTATGAACTACAAAACAATATCGGCATGGGGTTTTCCGAAGGGATTGTAAAATATATTGCGATGTCAAGAAGTCAGGAAAAAATCACTATTGAAGGTCAATTTAAATTATATTTCACTTTAGAATTTAATTCTTGGTCTATCTTTTACTTCATATTTCCAGGATTTGAATTTCCTTTTATGGTTAAATGATAATTTATATAAAGTGATTGAAGCTATTGGTTAATTCATGAAAATCCCTTAATTTATTTATCGAATTAAGGTTTATAACTATTAATAGATAGATTAAGATGGACATCGCATTGTTTGCCGAAAATTGAAATTATCCATTCAATATTTTATTAAAAGCAATTAATAAATCAATAAGGGTAGATCAATACTTGTAAACAGTATTCCTCTTAGTATATAAGATTTTAATCTTTATCTTGCCAGCATACCAAAAAATGTCAAATAATACCCATGGAGCAGAATTCACAACTGGAGCTCGCATTTAATTTTGTTCAATACACAGACAAAAATATTTTTCTGACAGGAAAGGCCGGAACAGGCAAAACAACATTCCTGCACCAGTTAAAAAAACAAACGCATAAACGCATGGCGGTAGTAGCTCCCACCGGAGTAGCTGCTATCAATGCCGGAGGTGTTACAATAAATTCATTTTTTCAGCTTCCTTTTGGCCCTTATATACCCGGAAATCCAGGAAATGTTCAACATAAACGTTTTAATAAAGACAAAATAAATCTGATAAAAAGTCTCGACCTTTTGGTTATTGATGAGATCAGTATGGTTCGTGCAGACACCCTTGATCACATCGACGAAGTATTAAGGCGCTTTAAGAATCATACTAAACCCTTTGGTGGAGTTCAGATCTTAATGATCGGCGACCTACACCAATTATCGCCCGTAGTTAAGGATGAAGACTGGTTAATACTTAAAGATTACTACCCAAACCTCTTTTTCTTTGCCAGCAAAGCACTAGAAAAAACCAACCCAGTGAGTATTGAACTAAAACATATTTACAGGCAGGTTGACTCTCAATTTATTGACCTGTTGAATAGCGTCCGAAAAAATGATATCGATGAAAATGTTCTCAGAAAGCTAAATTCAAGATATATCCCGGATTTTAAACCTGCAGATGAAGAAGGATATATAACACTAACCACTCACAATAAGTCTGCACAAGATATCAATGAAATAAAACTTGGAGAATTAAATGATCCTGCTTTCAGCTTTAAAGCTGTTATTGAAGGCGATTTTCCAGAATACTCTTATCCCACTATTGCCGAACTTGAACTAAAAAAGGGAGCGCAGGTAATGTTTGTAAAGAACGACCTGTCAAAAGAACGTCTTTTCTTTAATGGAAAAATAGGCATGATCACCCGAATATCCAATGATCAGATTAGCGTCAAATGCCCGGGTGATCTTTCAGAGATCATTGTAAACCCGCTTACCTGGACCAATATCAAATACGAGTTAGATACTGGAACCAAAGAAGTCAAAGAAAAAATTATTGGTGCATTCACACAATACCCACTGAAGCTGGCATGGGCTATTACTATTCATAAAAGCCAGGGATTAACTTTCGAAAAAGCTGTAATTGATGCCAATCTAGCCTTTGCCCATGGCCAGGTTTATGTTGCTCTAAGTCGGTGTAAAAGTTTTGAAGGCATGGTATTGAGAAGTCCGATTTCTTTTAACAGTGTTAAAACTGATGGAACGGTATCTGAATATACACGAAATGCCAAAAACAATGAACCTGGCGAACAACAATTGATAGAATCTAGAAATTCTTTTCAGCAAACTTTACTATTTGAATTATTTGACTTCAACACTATTAAAAGTTACTTTTTCCAAGTCCGGAAAATTGCTGAAGATCATCATAATATACTCGACACCAAAATCATTGATGATTTAAAATTAATTCGTGAACAGTCTGAAAAAGACATTTATGAAGTTTCAGAAAATTTTAAAAAACAGCTAAATAGCTTTCTTACAGACCTCTTGCTGCCTGAGGATAACCAGGAATTGCAGGAGCGCGTTAAAAAGGCTTCAGCCTATTTTATGGATAAAGCTGAATCAGTATTTAATGACCCGCTAAAGAAATTAAACACAGATTGTGATAATAAAGCAGTAAGAACCAGCTTAAAAGATGCTTTAGATAATTTACAGAAGGAGATCACAGTAAAAAAGGCATTAATGAAAATTTGCCAGAATGGTTTTTCTACTTCGCAATACCTACAAACTAAATCAAACGCAGAAATTGACCATGTATCTGCAAAAGTCGGAGCTAAAGAATCTGGTAAAATTGTAGCCAACATTCCGCATCCTGAATTATATAAATCACTAAGACAATGGAGAGACTCCCTTGCTGAGGAATGGGGAGTTCCGGTGTATCTTGTTCTGGCTCAAAAGTCGATCCTTGAATTGATCCAATCATTGCCATCAAACCTGCTTGAACTTGAAGGCATTAAAGGTTTGGGGAAAACCAGAATAAAGCAATACGGGCAGCAAATTATTGAGATTATTACTAATTATTGTGAAAACAATGAGGTGGAAAGGCAGGCCATGGTCATCTCTTTTACGGAGAAGAAAATTAAAATTGATACAAAAAAAGTTTCTCTAGATCTGTTCAAATCTGGAAAAACAATAGCTGAAATTGCCATTGAGCGAGGCTTCACCCCAACCACCATTGAAGGTCATCTAGCTTTTTATATCAATTCAGGCGAGATATCGGTTTTCGAAATCGTATCAAAATTGAAAGTAGCAAAGATCATGGCTTTCATTATTCAACATCCTGGAAAAGGTACCGCCGAAACTAAAAATGCTTTAGGCGATGATGTTTCTTTTGGAGAATTAAGAGCTGTACTCAATCATCTTGCGTATGTCAAAACAGAGGAGTCTTCCTAATGGGTCTTAATATCTAAGAATAAAAGGTTAAAATGGCAAAAGGTAATATAATTCAATTATTTAAGAAGCTCTGAAAGCTGATCTTCATTGAATCCAAGAATTATTGTTCCTGAATCTGTTTCAATTACTGGTCGTTTAATAATACTGGGTTTAACCTGCATCAGCTTGAATGCGTCTGCTTTACAAACAATAGACCTTTGAATATCAGCATCAAGCATTTTCCAAGTAGTACCACGCTTATTAAGAAATGTCTCCCAGCCAAGCTCATCTGCCCATTCTTCTAGTTTTTCACTACTGATTCCCAGCTTCTTGAAATCATGAAATTCATAATCCAACTGATGAAGCTTGAACCAATCGAGGGTTTTTTTGACCGTATTACAATTAGGGATACCGTAAATTTTCATTTGAATGTTCAATAAATTCGGTTTGGATTTTCAGAAAACTAGTGTTTACTTGTTAAAACGAGTCATTGTTAGTTCAGTGCCGGCAGTAACAAAACTTTGAATAAACTCAATAGATTGATCAATAAGTGCAGGAAGTTCTTTTTGCTCATCTGGATCAAATCCACTCAGCACAAAATCAACCTGCCTTCCTTTTGGAAAGTTATCTCCAATCCCAAAGCGTAATCTTGGATAATCTGCACTTTCAAGCATAGCTTCAATGCTTTTTAAACCATTATGGCCTGCCGGACTACCTTTAGGCTTTAGCCTAATCGTACCAAATGGTAAGGCCAGATCGTCAACAACAACTATTACGTTTTCTTTAGGAATTCCAAGCTCTTGCATCCAATAATTTACTGCCTTGCCACTCAAATTCATAAAAGTAGTAGGTTTAATTACATAAATATTTCTGCTTTTGTAAGTGAATTCCGTATAATATGCAAGTCGCATATTAAAAAAGGAAGAATGCGCTTGCTTGGCAAATTCATCAGCCACCATAAAACCAATATTATGCCTGGTGTCGGCATACTCTGGTCCGATATTACCTAAGCCTACAATCAAATACTTCATGAAGAACAAATATGGCAGAAAGCTTTGAAAAAAAGCTAATTGAATTATAAAAAAAAGCAGCGCAGGTTTTTCCTGCGCTGCTGATCAAAAAATTAATGCAAATTATTTTTTAGCATCGGTTTCAGCTTGCTTTAATGCACGAGACATTGTAACTGAAACGATAGTATCCTCAGGGTTGTTTGTGATTTTAAAGTTATCGAACTTCAACTCTCCAACAGCAACAGATTTACCAACTTCAAGCGCGGAGATACTTACTTCAACATTTTGAGGCATATCTTTTGGCAAAGCTTTAACACGTAGTTTAGTTAATTCTGAATTAACTTACCACCAATTTTAACACCTGGTGAAGTACCGGTTAGTTTTACAGGAATCTGCATAACAACTGGTTTCTTTTCATCTAACTCTAAAAAGTCAACATGTAAAGGTAAGTCAGTTAATGGATGAAAATTAACATCCTGAATAATGGCCTGTGCTTTCACACTACCAATTTCCAAAGCAACGAATGAAACATCTGGTGTGTACACCAAAGCTTTCAAATCAGCCGCAGACACAGAAAAGTGGATCTGATTTTTTCCACCATAAAGAACTGCAGGAACTAATCCCTGATAACGCAGCTCTTTTGCATCTCTTTTCCCTACGTTCTCTCTTGGAGAACCGCTAATAGCAATTGATTTCATAATTATTTATTTTTATTTGTATTTAGCTGTTAGAAAATCTAACATGCTACTATTTTTAAACTTGACCCGATACTATCGAATCAATATTCTTATTCTATCTTAAACAACTCACTGATTGATCCATGCTCATTAACATTAGCAATGGCTCTACTAAAAAGATCTGCAGTTGATAATACTTTAATCTTAGGACTTGATTTAACAGAGGCAATGGTATCTGTAACAATCAACTCTGTTAAAGCCGACCCCTCAACTGTTCTATAAGCATCGCCTGATAAAACAGGATGGGTACAAACTGCTCTGACACTATTGGCACCATTTTCCATGATTAGTTCAGCAGCCTTAGCCAATGTTCTGGCCGTGTCACAAATATCATCCATAAGAACTACATCTCTACCGGTAACATCACCAATAATAGACATAGATTCAATTTCATTAGCTCTTTTTCTTTGTTTATCACAGATAACAACCTCTGCATTAAAAAATTTCGCGAATGTTCTTGCTCTGTATGAACCACCCATATCAGGTGATGCAATAGTAAGATTGGGAAGATTCAAATTTTTGATATAAGGAACAAAAATTACAGATGCATCCAGGTGATCAACAGGTATATCAAAAAAACCTTGAATCTGAGCAGCATGAAGATCCATTGTCATTATTCTGTGAGCCCCAGCTGCAGTAATCAGGTTAGCCATTAATTTTGCTCCTATGGCAACACGTGGTTTATCTTTTCTATCCTGTCTTGCAAATCCAAAATAGGGAACAACGACAGTAATATAATGAGCTGAAGCTCTTTTAGCCGCATCAATCATCAAAAGAAGTTCAACAAGATTGTCATTGGGCTGATTGGTAGATTGTATCAGAAATACATCACAACCACGAACAGTTTCATTAAAATGAGGTTGAAATTCACCATCACTAAATCTCGATAAAGAAATATCGCCTAGTTTAATACCATAACTTTCACCAATATTCTTAGCGAGCTCTAGTGTTCCAGAACCAGCAAATAACTTTATAGGATTGAAGGATAGGGCCATTTTTTTGAAATTTCGAACTAATAATTTAGGATTAATGCCTAAAAGGACACAATTATATTATAAAAAAAAATCGCAATGCGATTTTTAAGTGTGCAATTCCGAAACTCGAAATTTTAATTAGTTGCCCGACCAGGATTCGAACCTAGACAAACTGCACCAAAAACAGTTGTACTACCATTATACTATCGGGCAATCAAATTCAAAAAGAAGCTCCTTTTGAAATGGAATGCAAATATAGTGGGATATACTATAAAGTG
>Ga0222713_10004026_pt1 | contig 14895 bp, 7 predicted proteins | sample C33_649DmetaG_FD_165061 | JGI IMG/M metagenome (GOLD analysis project Ga0222713, IMG submission 165061) | Estuarine water microbial communities from San Francisco Bay, California, United States - C33_649D | ecosystem: Environmental > Aquatic > Marine > Unclassified | place: USA: California...
AGAAAGTACTTCAGAGATTGAATACTTTAGGCCAAGATTTACCCCCAAAGGCGTATTTAAACCGGGTCAAGAACCTGCTTATGGCACTTATGCTCAAGGCGGTGCGGTTGAGTTTGACTATCCAGATAACTTCCAAAACTACAACGATGGTGGAGCAGTTGCCTTTGCTAAAGGTGGTCTAGAAGATGGAGGGTTTGTAGTCCCAGCCGATGTGGTATCTCATCTTGGTAATGGTAGTAACGAAGCCGGGCAGGAAATACTTGCCAAGGGGTTAGGCGCTAAGCCCATCCGTGGTGACGGTGATGGTATGAGTGATTCAATTAAAACCACAATTGAGGGCGGACAAGAAGCCCGTGTAGCCGACGGTGAAGCCTATATTCCTGCTGAGGTAGTTAAAAAGGTTGGGCCACAACGCCTGTACGCTATGATGGAAAAGATACGTAAAGCCCGTACCGGTAAAGAATCACAGGCACCTGAAATCGAACCAGAAGAATATATGCCCGCATGAATTTAAGAGTTGAACTCGTACCGCTGTCGCTTATTCATCAAACATGGCCTTTAGTAGAGAAGTTTATAGAAGATGCATTACAGTGGGGTGAGGACGACTACACAGTCGAACAGGTAAAAGTTTTTATAACTAAAGGCGAGTGGATGCTTTTGGTAGCTGTAGATGAACAAAACGTTGTACATGGCGCAGCCGCAGTAAATATTTACAACATGCCTAATCACCGTGTGGCATTCATAGTGGCGATTGGTGGAAGGTTAATTAGTAGTCCTCAGACGTATGAGCAGTTATGTAATTTGTTAAGAGGATTTGGGGCAACAAAAATACAAGGTGTCGCTAGAGAATCAATCGCAAGGCTATGGAAGCGGTATGGGTTTAAAGAGCGATATACATTAGTAGAGGCAAAATTATGAGATATGATCATTTTTCAATGCTACCGGAACGGGCTTTTCAGCCCCGAGGTCGTTATGGCATGACCCTTGAAGGCGGTAGTGGGGGCGGTGGTGGTCAACCTGCTAATACAACACAGGTAACTATTCCTGAATATGCCAAGCCCTACATGGAGCGGCTGCTTGGTAAAACTGAAGCATTAACTGACGCAAAATACCAGACCTACGGCGGAGAACGCCTTTCTGGCGCTACAGCAGAACAATTAGCCGCTCGGCAGGGAGTTGCGGGATTACAGACCCCCGGTGAATTTGGTGCGGCATCTAACTTAACTGGGTTAGGTGGTCTTTCTTCACTTATGGCAGGACAACAATACACTGGGATGGTTACAGATCCTAGTCAAGTTGGGGCTTATATGTCCCCTTACATGCAGAATGTATCGGATATAGCGAAACGCCAAGCCGCAGAAGATGCCCGTAGGGTACAGATGGCGACCAATCTAGGCGCCGCACGACAAGGTACGTATGGTGGTGCTCGTCAGTTACTTGGTCAGATGGAGCGTGAGAAAGCCCTTGGTCAAACGATGGCAGATATTGATGTTAAAGGACGTCAATCCGCATATGAGCAGGCTATTAGAAATATGCAGTTCGGTGCACAGACTGGGTTGCAAGGAGCACAGCAAGCCGCTCAAGCAGGCGCAACATTAGGTCAATTAGGCACGGCTGGTCAAGCGGCAAATCTACAACGACTTCAGGCTCAAGAGTCCGCAGGTGCTTTAGGCCAGAGAGATGCCCAAGCCAAACTTGATTTGGCATATCAGGATTTCTTAACCCAACAACAGTATCCATACAAACAGTTAGGCTTCATGTCTGACTTGTTACGCGGTTCCGCTAATCTTGCAGGCACCGGGGGTAAAACTGTATACGAAGCGCCTCCTTCAATGGGAAGCCAATTACTTGGTCTGGCTGGAACACTTGGTGGTTCATATCTGGCGGGTGGTGGTAAGTTCTTTGCCGAAGGTGGTGAGGTTAAAGGTCTGTCGGGCATAAAAGGTTATGACGATGGTGGTAAGGTTATTGCCAATATGGTTGATGTAGGCAAACTTACGCCCGAACAGATTCAGGATACCCGGCAAAGTAAGGCTAGATCCGACGTACCTGATTATGTTTTAGCAGGTCAATTAGATGCAAAAATTGCTAAGATAAAAGAACTACAGGCAAATATGCAGGCTTCAGATACCACGGCTGTTGAAGATATTCGACAAGAAGCCACGCAGTTAGCAGGGCTTGACGCCATTTCTATCCCTGACGACTACTACCGTTCTGAAGAAGAAACAGCCCAGTTGGCTGGCGGCGGTATTGTGGCATTTGCTAATGGTGGAGTTCCTTATATGGACGGATCAGTTGGTTACCCAATTGGAGGTCTCATTGGCCCGGCTATAACTGCAGGCAGAGCAGCATTAGGTTACTTAGGTCGTGATGTTGGTGTTAAAGCCGCTACAGGTGCAGCTACAGGCGTGGGGCGTGCTGGCTTAGGTTTAGGCAAAATTGCTGCTAGAAACCCAATAACTACTGCTGGCACTCTTGGTGGTTTAGGTTATGGAGCATACGACTACGTGACTAGCGAAGGTGAACCCGGGTCATCTGAAGCCGCTGCATTTGCTGACACCCAAGATAAAGAAGCGGGTGCTGCTCTTGCCCAACAAGGTAAAAAAGTAGAAGTATCCGATAAGACAGTTAAAAAAGTTACAAAGGCTGAAGATGCTTACGAGAAAGCCTTAAAGAAAGAACTTGATAAGACTGATATGTCTGATGATGACAAAATGCAAGCCATCGGCTTTGCCATGATAAAGGCTGGCGCTAAAACTATGCAGGGTAAGTCCCAATACGCCTTACAAAATATCGGTGAGGGTATTGAGGCAGGTGCTGATGACTACGTTAAGACTCTACAGCAGGCCAAAAAAGACAAGCGTGAACTTACCAAGACCCTTGCCGAGTACGGTTTGGCTAAAGAAAAACTTGGAATCATGCGGGAAGAAGTGGCGGCTAAGCGTGAAAATACAACAGAAACGGCTGGTTTACGTCAAGAAATGCAAAGAGAAGCTTTAAGACAAAAGTATTTTGATGCATATCAGAAACAAGTTGGAATGCAGCCGCGTACTCTCAAGGATGGATCACCTAATCCAAATTGGATGTCATTTGGTGACTTCTTAAAAAGATCAGGAGTAAATATTGACGGTGGTGGCCCCGCCTCTTCAATTGCAACACCGGGACAAAGACCTGCACTTAGTTCCTTCCGAGGATAAACATGGCAAAATTTGATGTTCAGAGCGCGTTGAACTCTGGATATTCTGAGGCTGAGATTGCTGATTATCTTGCTAAAGAAGAAAAGTTCAACCTAGCCGGTGCCCGTGAGGCAGGCTACTCTGACTGGGAAATACTTAGTGAACTCACAAAACCTACACCCGGCGCGGCGGCTGCTGCCTATGGTGGTTTCCGTCGTAGCCTAGGTGAGTTAGGTGTACTGGCTGCAGATACTTTACCGGCCTTAGCCGCAAGTGCTTTATTACCTGAAGAAAAGGTACGCCCGTTTGTTAAGCGGCAGTTAAGAGAAGCCGCACAGACTCGTGAAGAACTTGAAGAAAAATATCCTACCGTTTACAAATCTTATAAAGATGTAGAGGGTGTTGGGTCTGGTTTTGGATATGTATCCGAGCGGTTCGGTGAGTTGCTACCCGACATACTTCCATCAATTGTTTCAGGTGGTATTGGCCTAAAGGCTGGTCGTACACTGGCAACTAAGGCTGGTACAGAGTTAGCGGAGCAGGTTGCTGGTAAGACAGAACGTGAGTTGATGGAACAGGGGCTTGAGAATGTCACGTCTGCAGAACTAAAAAATATTGCCGACAGGGCAGGGCGCCGTGCGGCTTTAAAACTTAGCGATGACTACGCTAGGGCGGGTGTGGGGGCAGGTGCATTCCTTGGCTCGTATGCACAGAATGCCCCAGAAGTCTTTGAAAATATTATTGAAGAGACAGGTGAGATCGCACCGGCTGGTGCGCTACTGTTTGGTGGCTTATCTTCAATGCTTGACTCATACCTACCGGCAAAAATTCTTGGAGACCTTGGCACTTATGGTAAAGCCAAATTAGTTTCTGAAATGCTTAAAGACTCCGGTGCAAATCCGGCAGTGTGGAAATCGGTGCTTAGAGAAGGCGGTAAAGCCGCTGCTAGTGAAGGTGTGACTGAGGCCGCGCAAGAAGCCATTAGCGTTGCTGCAGAAAAGTTTTATGGTAGTAACAAAGAATTTTTTGGCCCTGAGAATGTTGAGCGCTATTTAGAGTCGTTCTTTGCCGGAGCCGCAGGCGGCGGTGCCTTGGGTGGCATTTCAGGTGCTAGTCGTGGCATTCAAGAAAAAGCCGCTAAGCGTGAGGCTGAAGCCGAACAGGCTCGTATCCGTCAAGAACTTGGGATTATTGAGGGTGAGACTGGACTAGAAGAGGCTACTGTAACGACGCCCCCACCACCTCCACCACCTACACCCCCGCTTAGTGGTTTTGATATTAGTAAAGCTGACCCTGCTAAAGTTCAAGAAGCAGAAAAGTTTTTACAAGACTTTCAAGCCAAAGCCTTAGTTAATGACCAAGGCCAACCCCTTTCTAATCTTGACGCAAATAAACGATTACAAAAGGTAATTAGAAGTTTAGGCATATCTCTTAAAAAAGGTGATTCCAGAAAGACACCTGATTTAATATCGTTGCTAACGACGGCATTAGCAGGAAAGGGAGTAGCAGATGATACAGGATCTCAACAGACATCAACTGGAGTTGGCGCTGGCGTTCCTAGCGGATCCGACCAAACAGGAACCCCCGGAGGAGTTAAACCACCTGAAGACGGGGGAGTGGATGTATCTAATACAAGTACTACAGGGACTGGAGTTGGAGAAACGGGACAGCGCGGTTCATTAGATGATTTATCTAATGATGCATTATTACAGCAACTTAAAGACTTAGAAGCTAAGCAAAGCGGTACTTTAAAGATTGGCGAAGACGGTGACATTGCCTCCCAGATTGCCGCCATTAAAGCTGAGTTGGCTAGACGCGGAGTTCAACTTTCTGACCAAGCAGTGGCACAAGCAGAGGCAACCGAAGAAATCTTTCGTACTGAAGAAGACCTTGATGCCAAAGAAGCAAAGGCTGACTTTGCGGCACAACGCCAAGAGTTAATTAATAACTACGAAACAGGTCGTCAAGAGTTATCAAAGGTTCGTGAGGGGGAAGAAGAGGGTACACGCCGGGCTCTTCCTGAGTGGGGGGAGCTTAGCGCCGATGAAAGAATGGTTTTTGAAGATGCCCTTGGCACTTACGGCGGGGTTCTTGAAGAAGGGCAATCAATAAATGATGTAATCAATGAAGCCCTAGAAGACTTATTTGTTTATCGCCAAGCCAAAGGTAATCAAAAAGGGCAGAAAAATACAGCCGTCGGTGCATATGAGATTAACCGCCGTGCCGAGAGTCGTGTCCGTGATTTAGACCTTCCGACATGGGCAGCACTTCCTGAAAAGGCAAAACAGGCTTATTTAGATAAAGTTTACTCCCCTAATGAACGTACAAGAGACTACCCGGGCCCAAGTTATGAAACTCAACAGGCTGGATTTGATGCTGTACAAGAAGCTTTAGGGCCAGAAGCCACGACAAAAGGTCGTCGTATGGCTGAAGAAGTTAATTTGGCTCAAAGCGATGCTAGGGCAAAGCGCGCCGCCCGTGAGCAAATGGAAGAAGATCAGTTAAGTCTTGGTGCCAAACTACCTTCTGAAATTGTAGAAGCGGTCAAAGCCGGGGACATTACAACAGTTTTAGAGTACTTACGAGACAACGCTAAGGGACTAAAAAATAACAAAGTTTCCCGTGTAGTGAACAAGATTGTGGCTGAGCCGTTGGCTAACTTGTTAGGCGGCAATAAGTACAATTTACCGGCGGTCAAACTCGTATATGACGAGACGCTGCCTACCCCCGCGCAGTATGACCCTAAAACAAATACCATCCTTGTCGGGCCGCGTGGGCTAAATGAGGTGGCAGTTCTCCATGAGGCAGTGCATGCGGCTACAGTCCGTGTGATTTACACATACCTCAAGGGAAACAAAAATCTGCTGACAAAGGAACAGCGTGAGGGTGTAGAGCACATCCTGCGTATTCGGAATGCCACCCGTAAGGCTTTGTCTAGTAAATATAAAAACGCATACGACAACATTTATGAGTTTGTGGCGTATGCCATGACTGATCCAAAGTTCCAGCAAGACCTACGGAACGTAAAGATTGATCCGGCTCAGCGTGAGTCTTTAGTTAAATACACTGATATCCCAGAAGCCGAGATTGGTACGCCCCGCCCTGCAAGTATGTGGGATGCCATGGTTAGCGCCATGGCAGCGGCAGTCGGTCTTACAAACCGGGTCGCACGGATAGTCAAGAACTTCTTAGTTTCCTATAAAAAATCATTCCGTACTCCTACGCCTTCATATCAGCCTTACAAACCCGGTCAACAAAAGAGAACCGAAGACGAGGCCCGTGAGTTTGATGAACTCATGCAGGCTTATGAAGACCAGACAGGTACAACACCTGAGTATGGCAGAGAGGTAACTACCGAGGGTCTTGACCTTGGAGAAGCCATAAAGGAGCGTAATAAGGCTCGTCAAGAATTTAAGAAGATATCTAACAAATACAAGAATCAGACTGTAGAACAGTTAAATCAAAACGAAGATTATGTCACTGCTAAGGCTAAATTAGATGCTTTAGAAAGAGATATAGCCGCAGCAAAAGAAGGTGAGCCTGACCTAACTGACAAAGGTATTAGTTACTACAGTGAGCCGGGGTACTTAGGCAATTTATTCCTTGAAGTAACGGGCGCGTTTAACAATATTCTGTCTGCACCTCCCGAGGGCGGTATACCACAGTTTGGTCAGAGTCCGCTTTACATTGCGGCACCGGCTATTAACGACACAGCAGACAGTGTAGTTAACCGACTACAGGACAAACTTAATAATCAGAGCGCTGGCAATCTAAGTAAAGTTGGTCAAATCATTAAGAATTTGTTCACAGATCGCAACAAACGGGCTGGCTATGCCACTTACATGATTCAGAAACTCCAGAACTCAAAAATCTGGTTTAATAAGTTAGAAGATTTACTGGCTAAGACTAACCGGCTTATTAGTGTTGGATCGTTTGACGAAATTAATAATATAGCCACACAGATGGAGCGTGCTACGTCTCTGTCTCAAAGTTATTACAACTATGAGATTAAGGGTCTACGCGACGAAGCGGCTGACATAATTAAGCGCATTCAAAAAGCCAAAAATATTGATGAGAAAAAGTTGTTGGCTGAACTCCACGGATACATCATCGGATTGCATGACCGTGAGCGTAGAATGGAAAAATTTTATAGACAGGTAGGCCTTAAACCTGAGAAAGATACAGAACGAGTAGAAATTTATCGTAAGTTGGCTAGTCAAGAAATGATTGCCCTACGAAATACCGATCCTAATGCAGCCGATTTAGAAATAGCCAAACTTAGAAAACAATTAATTGATCTAATAATGGATCCGGCTAATCGTTCGTTACCTAACCCCAACGAGTCTAGAAACAACCCTGACAGTTCTGACTACAATGCTTTGGGTGTAGACCGTGATGTTGCCATAGAATTGTTAAAACGCTACAACACTGATAAAAATAAAGCCGATATTGATGCCCTATTTAAGGTGCTCAAGCAGATTGAGAAGAAGACTGAAAAACTTAATAGGATGGCTAACTACTTCTCGCCCGGTGTAGAAAACGTAATTAAATTTTATGGATGGCAAAACTACTTCCCATTTAAAGGCAAGCCCGATCCAAGCGGTAGCACGGCTATGTTTGACTTAACCGGCGAGCGGCTAAGTGGTGACTATGCTCAAGGCGAATACGCTATGACAGGCCGACAGTCAGATGCTGACAATCCGGTTCTTCAAATTATGACCGACGCTACTCGTGCGGCTATGCGTGCTGGGCACCGTTATGTACCCCATGCTATGAAAAATCTTTTACAGCAAGGGATTGTGCAAGGTAGTGTTAAACCTGTTAAAACCGTGCTGTTTAAGGATCGTTACAGTGTTGAGTTTGACCCTAAAGATATTAAGAAAGAAAAAGCCTTCTTTGTCTATAAGGACGACGGTAGTATTGATATTTATCAAATAGATAACCAAGACATACTTCGCGCCTTAAAGGGCATCTTTAAACCTGAAACGCCTATCATCGACTTGGCAAATAATGTGACAAGTTTCTTTGGGCAGATGCACACCCGCTACAACCCTGCTTTTGCTCCCCTTGATTTTATTCGTAACTTGATGACCTACGCAGGTTTGATTAGTGCTGAGTTTGGTGTAAGGGCTGGTGGGGATGTAATGTCACAGATGGCTAAAGTGCTGGCTGATGGCGGTATGCATAAGACTTTAAAATTTACTATGGCCTACAACCGTGGGGATCGTAAAACAATTGAAGCCTTAGCCAAGGCTGATCCTGACGGTTTCTACAACGATATTCTTAAATATTATGACCTTGGTGGCCCAGTGGCCTACATGCAGGGTTTAACCTCGACTCAGACTCTTGAAGGACTTTCAAACAAAATCAATAGCCGTGGCGTGTTTGGCATCACTAAAGAAGACTTTGCTAACTTCTTTGATACGTGGGTGGCTATGTTTGAAACATCTTCGCGGATTGCCGCTTTCCGTACAGTTAGAAAGCAGTTAAAAGCCGAAAACATGTCTGATGCTGAAGCAGATCTTAAGGCGATGGCGTTTGCTAAAGACCTAGCCAACTTCCAGCAAGTTGGTGATATGGGTAAAACCCTTGGCGCTCTCTACATGTTTTGGCGTCCTGCGGCTACAGGTGCCGTTAGGGCTATGCAGGCTTTGGCTCCGGCATTTGATTTCCGTTCTAAAGAAGAAATTGTTAAGTACTACATGGAGCAGACCCAGTTTGGTAAGGTTACTCCAGAGCAGGCTGAAGCCGCGTATGAGAAGTTTAATAAGCAACGTATGAACGCTCGTTACACTTCCTATGCCCTATTAGGCGCAGGCTTTATGACTTACATGATGGCCTACATGCTGGCAGGGGACGATGAGGAAGACCGTAACAAGGTGGCTATTGATGATATGGCTCGGTGGGTACGGTTTGCCCGGTTCAATACAGGCATAGAGGTAGGTGGCAGGGATCTAGTGTTCCAGTTGCCATGGGGATTTGGCCCCGGTATGTTGGCTTCTACAGGGGCGCAGGTAGCGTCAGTAGCGATGGGTGGTCAGGATGTAATGGCTATGGCATCAAACATCATGGATGCTGGTTTTGAGTCTTTCATGCCTCTGCCTACCTCCAAGATTGACAAGTTTGCTAACCCGACAGCGTGGGCTGTAGACAGTATGGCACCTTCGGCACTCCGGCCTTTGGTTGAGTTCGCCATGAACACGGACGGTCTTGGTCGCAAGATATACTCAGACCGTCAATCCCGTTATGCTGACTCTTTCCTTGGTGGGGACAACGTCCCGGCTATTTATAGCGATGCCGCAAGGGGAGCGTTTAGCGTATTCGGTGGTCAAGTAGACATGTCGCCGGGTACCCTGTATTTCTTTGCCAATAACTATTTTGATGGAGCCAGCCGCATGATCTCCACGACCTATAACTTAGGTCAAATAATTGCTGGCAACAAAGACTTTGACCCCCGTACCGATGCATTCTTCTTAGACTCATATCTAAAAGCGCCTTCAAACTACGATGCTATCCAGTTCACTAAAGCCGAGAATAGAATTAAGGACATTGAGAAGAGGCTAAAGGGACTTGAGGGGACACCTGAGTATGGTGAGTACATAGCCAACAATCCCAATGACCCACTAGTTGTCAATTTTTATAACACTACAGTTAACGGGCAACTGAGGTCTCTAAGGGAAGCGGCTAACCAAATACGTAGGGGAAACCTTCCTCCCAACGAAAAACAGTTCCGACTTCAACTATTGATTAAACAACAGAATCAAATTAAGTCTGCTTTCAATACGGCATTGACTGCTTATTTAGACGACTTTGCCCCATTTGGCTATGAAGATTAACTGATTCGCCACGCCCTGACGCCTAGGACATCATCTTCAATGACTGTGTAGATCTTCATTACTACACCAACTCTCTTTGAAGTTATGTCAATAATGTAATGTCCATAGGCTGGGCGGACTGTAGGCATGAAGAAACTATCCCCCACCTCCATGGTTAAGTAGGGAAAGATCCACTCCGGCTCACGGAAGTCAGTCAGTAGATCCTGTTTCTTCGCCATTTATCACATCAGAAACGTCAAGTTTGACCTCGTAACACCACAGATTCATAGCCCCGATAGCCGATTTCCATCCCGCCGCCATCTTTTTCTTGGCTTTGCTGTTTAGCATTACGCCCTTCTTCAGGAGTTCTGACTCAAATTGGCTTACATTGATCTGCTTCTCATGCAAGAACTCTTTAATAGCAGTCTTGGCAATCCAAACTTTACCCTCCGTAACCTCTGCCCGTGCGACTAAGTCTTTGCCGCGTGGCTCAACCGACACCTTATCTGACTCGTTGAAGGCCAAGATACCGTTCATGTTTATGGATAAGAACTCACTGAGCAGATCCTCAAAGTTAACACCAGCGCTGTTGTATTCGTCATGCAACCTATGTAATTCTTCTAAGAGATGCCCATAGATACGTTCGTAGTCGAGTGCTATGATCCCTGCCCGTTCGGCAATCTGCCCTGCCGCAAGACATGCGGAGACGCCACCGTTCCAAAATGTGTAGGCTGTATCGTCATGAAACTCTTGCCGTAGTCTGGTCTGCCACGTTTTAACTATTCGATCTACTTCGGGGATGCCTAACTTATAGCAATACTCAATAAACATTGGCCCAGCATGACCATAGTTTTCGTTAAACGGCTCAAAAATTTCATTACCAATACTGTCCTGCATCTTGCCTGAGTGGCGAAAAAGATCTATTTCTAATAGCCGCCGTAGTTCACCGCCGGGGTCTCCCTTTGCCATAAACATTTTGTCTTTGTTAGACTGGTTTGTGGTTAGTAAAGTGATATTGACTGAACCCTCCCTTTGCTTACGCTCTACGTTATAGGACGATTGCTCACGGATTTTTCCTTGGTTGTTCATTGATCCTTTATAGATGACATCTGACAAACGCTTGGGGTCGGCATTTGAGGTCTCGTCAATACCCATCAGTAGGCTATTTAAGGTTGAGGCGCGATTCCAAAGACCATTTATTGTTGCCCCATCTAACGTAACAATCTTCTGTTTTTCAGGATTACCAAAAACTGATAACCCTGCATGCATAGCCGCTGTCTTGCCCGCACCTTTTTTGCCGCAGTAACTAAACATCAAGCCAGTAGCATTTGTAAAAGGCATCAAGGGGGAACCAAGACCCATCAACAATCCTAGGGCGTGAAACTCTAGGTTGGGCTGGTTCAACATATTAGCACTCTTTCGCCATACGTCGTATGACCCGGCTTCGTGAATCTTATCCGCCACGTTTCTAGCCGCAGGAGTTACCGGACAATCAAACCTACCGCCCGGATTGATCTCTACTTCACCCGCGACAAAGGAACTATATGTAGAGTCAGTCCAACCCATAGCCATACGCATGTCGTCGGCTTTCTGATACTGCTTTAGATATTGTGCCCACTTCACAAGATAATCCCTCAATTTATCAATTAATGTTAACGTGACTAACACACCACTCCTAGCCACAAACTCTTTAAATTTTTCAGGCGCATACACAGCCGACATCGGTAGAATAAATTCACGTATTCCGTCGTGTGGTAGAAACAGCCGCATATGCAACGTCTCTCCATCTTGAGGACTGTAAAGACGTTTTATAGGAACAAAGTCTTGATTCAAAATCATTACCGGATCTTTCTTGATGACCGTCCCATCTTTCTTATGCTCACTAGGGGGCTCGTACCATACCCCACCCGACACAGGGCGCACAAACGGATACAAGAACTGCGGAAAAGTTATGAATTCTTTCGGGAATTTATTCTGTACAGTCCTGTTTTCTTTACCTTCTGTATCGCTAAGATCCCTTGTTTCGGAGGTTCTTGTGTCGGGTATGAGTGCATCGTCAGTCCCCGGCTCCGCGAGTCGTAGCCGCTTTCCAATATGGGTCGGGTAGGATATTTTTCCCTTGTGCGGACATCCGGTACATCCTCCGGGGTTGGCGTTTTCGAAAGCCTCACAGGAGTAAGACCACGTTGCTTGTAAGCAGTCTCGGGCTTTCTTTTCAGTTTCTGCGTGGCTGTACTGGGGGTGCTCTTCGGACATGGTATGTATGGCAGTATCGCCATCAACACACCTAATGGCGACAGATAATCCAGCCTTCCACAATGGCTCCGGACAACTAGCGGCGTTTTCGAGCATCCATTTAATTTGGTTACATCCTCGTCCTTCGAGGGATTCAAAAGCGATTGTTTGGAATACGTATTCATAGTTATCTAACCCCAACATTTTTCGGGTTTCTTCGTCCAAGCCTTTCTTGACTTGAGACAGGTCAAAGGAGGACTCTTGCTGAACGCTACCAAAGAAAGGTGTCAGTTCATCTAAGCCAAATAATTTAATATCATTTAGGAACGTCACTTCAATGGGCGCCTGCCCCTCTTTGACGTTGTAGTTCATTGTGTAAGGCACACGGAGAACCCGTGCCGCATCAGCAGGTACGGCAGGGTCGATCACTAATCCATGATCTACACATAACTTCTTGAAGCCTTCGGCATAGGGCTTCCATGTCTTGGTCTCAATCTCTTCCTTGAGTATCCAGTACACATGTAGTCCATTACCCGAGTCAATGATGGTTGGCTCAGGCATGCGGGTGTTTAGTAAAAACTGTGCTAACCCGGCTAGGGCTTCTTCCTTGGTAGCGTAACTATTATGTTCTTTGCCTACATCAAGATCTAGGAAGAAACTCTTGATGTAAATGCTGTCTACAGCCTTCCGTGAAAATCCTTCAAACGTGGATAAAGCAAAATAAATGTTTAGCGGTGATTTCTTTTTGAAGTCCTCAATGATTGTGTATGCATCTTCTAGACTCTCTGCATACTTTTGCCGCACATCTTTTTTATTTTCTGCGTTTATCCCTGTTATTACATAAGTACCTTCTGACGGCAAGACTGTCTCAATAAATGTTTTATACATGTGTATTAGAGACAATAAAGGCAGGGCACCAACCCTGCCTGACGATAATCCGCTTATGCGGGCTCTTTATTCAATAAGTTATATATGTACTCTTTTGCCGATTTGAAGTCCGCCAAGGGGAGAACCCCTTTAGCGGTGTCTTCTTCTATTACTTTAAGAAATGTAATGACTAGTCGCTTTCGTCCTGATTGAATCTCACCCCCACGAAACCATGTGTGGACAGTCATCCTAGATACACCTAACGCTTTGGCTACCATTTTGAGAGGTAGGTTTGATCTGACACAAGCCTTGGCTAAAACAATACCAAGGTTATCTGCCATCACAACGGCATTGAGCATCTTCACATACTCAGGACTATACGACTTAGGCATTACTATTCCTTACTTCTTAGACCACTTCTTTACAAGGTCAGCGGCGTCACCTGTTGGTTGAGCAGCCTCAGACTTCTTGCTCTCTTGCTTTACCGGCTCTTCAACAACTTCCGGTGCTTCGCTTTCAGTGCCACCATCCGTTTGGAAGACGGTGAGTTTAATTGCGCTTTCAGCGGCGGCTGACTTACCTTGCCTACGAACAGTTTCAAAATCACCTGTATCGACTGCCCCTGCTGGAGAGAACAATAGTCGCGGTGTAGGCGACTTAGTATCAAACTGCATTTTAGTAACTACTGCACTAGCGCTTACATTATGTGTAGCAAGCATTTGAACATACGGACGGAAAGGCCAACGTCCATTATCTTCTTTACCAAACGCAGACGTAGCGGGTAGGACTAACTGATACACATTACCGTCCAACTGCCCCGGCAACACAACTGCAGTACGCCACGACAAACGGCATGCGGTGCCTGTGCCACCTTGACCTGAACCCTTAACAGAGTTCGGGCACGACTCGCAAGACGGAGCAGGGGGCTCTTTTACTGCAGGGTCGGGTGACTTAGCATCGTTAGACCAACAAGCGGGGGACAACTTATCACCCTCTTTGTAAGCCTTGGCATACCATGTACGCGACGCGTTATGAGCCATCTTTACAATTACGACGTTCATCGAACGATCTTCGTTCACGGCTTGTTCCTTGCCGTTGACCATCATCCGAAACACACCACCTTTGATAGAGATGCGCTTACTGCCACCTGCCATACCACCTGCAACTGCAAGTGTGTCTTCATCCAAACCTGTGTTAACTAAAGCCGGATTGTTTGCGAGGATAGTGCTTAGTTCATTACTCATGGTATTACTCCTTAACTAGATTAGACTGATTCAACTTCATCAAGCGATACTTCTTTTCTGCTTGGCTTGCGGACGGTTATTGTATACTCCCGTGCCACATTTACACCCGGAGGTAAACCCTCATGCTTTCGCTCAGATGTAAATTCTTCAAAGTTACCCTCATGCACACGCTTAGTGAGTAACTGTGGGGCTTTGTGTTCAATGATGTAATCGTAGAAAGAATCCCAATCAATCACATGCACCCGCGCTTTGATATTGCGCGACACTGTCCCGTATTTAGTACGCATTAAGTCCACGTTCTGCTCTGAGCAAATCCTGAGCAGTTCGCGTTCAAACACTTCCATGTCTGCCTTTAGTTTCTCATCCTGTAACTTATACTCTGCGGATAGTTTTTCTCTTTCGATACGGACGTTCATATAGGCATTTGTTAATTCTTCTGCGGTCATTTAAGCCTCCTCAATAATGTTTCGATATAAATCAACTAACTTCTCATGGATGTCAATCTTGCCTTCCAGCATCTTGTACATCCGACGCTCGACCTCCGATCCTTCCAAGTGA
>Ga0222713_10004027_pt1 | contig 14891 bp, 12 predicted proteins | sample C33_649DmetaG_FD_165061 | JGI IMG/M metagenome (GOLD analysis project Ga0222713, IMG submission 165061) | Estuarine water microbial communities from San Francisco Bay, California, United States - C33_649D | ecosystem: Environmental > Aquatic > Marine > Unclassified | place: USA: California...
AATAGTTGTGTTCTAGTATAGGCCACATTTCACATAACATATCTGATAATTGGTCATGACTCATATTGGAAAGTCTTTTATAAAGATTAGTCAACATGTTAAATTTGATACGTGGGTCTTGTACACAATCGTAGCTTTCGTCCCACCACTTGCTGAATGTTTTGTATCCTCTACTATGCAGATATGCAAGTGTGCCACTCTGTCCGAACACAAAGAAGGGTTGTAAATAAGCTATAGGTTTAAACGTTTTCTCACTGATATCTAATTCATTCGGTCGTGCTGTTATGTATGTTTCAGCAACACCATTTATGTAAGTGTCTAGGTACGCTTGCTGTTCTCTGCTAGTTACGTCAAGTAACATTCCCTGTGGGGCGTTAGAATTTAGTTCAATATCATAACGCCATGGCAGTGTGTCAACAAATTCTTTCCATTGTGGATAATTACTGCTAGCATAATTTTGCGTCGATGCAGTTATATTTTTGCCCAAAGTGACTATGTTATCCTCTCTGAGATTGTTTGTGTAAATGTAGTGTGCCAGGTTAGCTCTGTAATTTCTCTCTTTGTGCATGAACGTGAGTATCTTTTTTGGTCTAGATATTTTATTAACTATCAGAGCCTGCTGTTTAAGAAAAAAATCACTGTCGCACGGCCGTATCAACGTGTCACTCCAGTTTTTGACTGCTACAGAATATCTGTTGCTGTCAACAGTTTTGTAATTGCCTGTGATCAATATTGCATCGGTTCTTTTTAACTGATAATATTCAATTGTTCTATTCACAATGTGTGTAGTAGCAGGATTCTGCTCAGGGAAGTCAACAACATTAAAATTTTCTCTACTGTGGTCAAACAATATTTTACACCGATTGCTGCGAATATCTGTTAGTACCTGATCGGGAATGTTTAGTGTCAACTGATTTAAAAATTTACCAATGTTGTCGGTTATGTTTATGTGACAACAAAAGTCTACTCTGATAGGGAAAACATAACAACCCTCAGGTCGCTCAGTTGATAACTCAAATGGAAAATAAGAAGGATTGCACTGTAGCATTTCAGCTGTGTACATAAAATCTGAGCCAAAAAAATCAAAATTGTTATCAGTAAAACCATTAACAAACCAATTGTTATTTCCTGCATGAGGAATCATATACATCTGCATGTAGATATTTAGCAGTCAAAAAAAAAGCCCCCGCTGTTTCCAACGAGGGCTCTTCTTTTCCGTTAAAGATTAACTTACTGGAATGTTACGTTTGCAAGTGTGATTGCATCTACGTAGTCTGCTGCGTTACCAAGTGACGATGCAGTATTTGTCAATTCCTTATAACCATAACGTGTCATGAATGATACGACTGGCTCGAAGGTTGACGGATCCATTACTGGACCTGTGCTCATCAATGGAATGTATGGGCAGTAGAATGCAGGAGCATCTGTTTCGCTTGAACCCTTGTAACCAACAAGTACCTTAGTACCGTCTGCTGCGTAGTTGTCTACGAACACACGGATTGTACCGTTTAGTGTACCAACGAACTTGGTGTTTGTTGGGGCTTCAAAGCTACCTTCAGTTGTGCGAGCAAATGTTGATGTGCTAGCTGACTGTAGGATTGTTAGTGCTTCTGGGCTTACTACGATGTAGTTACCAGCGCCACGACGTGTGCGAGCCGCAATGCGGTTTGCTGCACGGTTGATTTCAATTGCTAGTAGAGCATGACGGTCACCAATATATGTTGGTGTACCTACTACTGAACCACCTAGGAAATCTAGTGTTGTTCCTGCACCAGCAAGTGAACGTAGTGAACCGATAATTTCTTGGTCGATTTCAACAACGATTTCTTGTGCAAGAGCTTGCATGATTTCAGCTTCTACGTCTACGCCATGCATTGCTTCTGCGTCTTGTGCAGCCTCAAATGTCCAGCGAGCGCTTAGACGTCTTGTCTTAGCTTCTACTGTTTCCTTGAGGATCTGGATGCTCATCTTACGACCTGGTGTACCTTCAGCTGCTGCTGTAGCATCTGGAGAACCTGCATAAGTTGAAGCTAGTTTGAATGGGCTTAGAGCCTCATCACCAGCTGTTGCACCGCCACCTGTTTCTGCGTAACGAACGCGGAGAGTGTGGATCTGGCCTACTGGGCCAGTCATTGGTTGTACACCAACTAGTTCGTTTGCAATAACGCTTGGCATTACACGACGGATTAGTGGTAACATTACTTTGTTTAGTGTTGCTACTGAACCAGCTCCGGTTGCACCTGCTGTTGCGGCCTCTGACAAATATTTTTTAGTATTTTCGAGGACCACATTTAAAGACTGTTTGCGATTACCGCTTAAGCCTTCTAGAAGTGCTTCCTTAGTTGCTGACCAGTTGCTTTCAAATAAATTTGCCATTTCTTAACTCCTATTATCTCGAAAGTCCGGCTAGTTTGCGGATTTGTTCTAATTCAACGACATCCGCATTGTCATCGGCCTCTGCCTTAACAACAGATGCCTTATTACCAGTGTGCTCTTTAGTCACTGATTCTGTTAATGTCTTTTTAACTCTTGATGTTTCACCATCCAAAACGCTAGGAAGATACTTGTTAAAGGTTTCTTCTAGCTTTTCTGTTTTAACACTTTCGAGTAAATCAGACATAATTTCTTTCTTCTCTTTGCCTAGTGGACGCATTAACTCGTCAAGTTTCTCTTTACGAGCATACTTGTCTTGTGAAATGCGTAACTTGCTTTCTGTTAGCTTAACTGCTTCCTCACGGGTAGCAATTTGCTCTACAGCTTCAGCAAGATCTTTTTTCACTTCAGCTAACTGCTTCTGGACCTTTTTGATTTCCTTTGCTTCGTTTAAGTGGCTTACGCCAAATTCACTTGCAAATGCTTCAAAAATTCTACGTCCAAAATCGTTCTCGCGAGCCGCGGTGATGTCATCACGGAATGATTTAACTTCTTCGCTGATAACCTTATTAATGGTTGTCTCGACTGTGTTAGCAGCCTTACGAATGAAATCTTTCTTCGCTTCAACAAGCTGACGCTTGCCTTCACGAACCATTTTGACCTTCTGCTCAACAAGTGCTTTCTTGTCTTCGTGGAACTCTTTAAGTTCTTCTGCTAGCTGTTCTGTAACAAAATTATCTAATTTTTCTACATGTTCAGCTACACGACTACGGTCTGCACGTAGTTCCTTAACTTCCTTTGCAACTGTTGAAGTTACAAACTTGTCAAGTAGTTTAGCGTGTTCACTTACGGCCTTGCGATACTTAACTCTTTCTGCTGCGAGCGCTTTCTTATCTTCAGCTAATTCTGCAATTTCAGCTTCAACTTTAGTTGTGATAAAGTTATCAACAGCTTCTACGATTTGATTTTTATCATGCTCGTAACGCTGTGCAAACTCTTCACGAAGTTCTGCTGTTAATTCTTCTTTAGCTTCAGTAAGACGTGACTCCCAAGCTTCTTGAATGGTTGAACGAGCTTCTTCCGATAGCCCCGCACCTTCAAGTAGTTCATTAAATGTCACTGCCATAGTAGTCTCCTACTTACCTTAGTTTAAGTTCTTGAATCAAGCCAGTGATAGCTTTCATCAAATGCTTTTCTGCACTTTTTTCGTGTGTTACTGCGGCTGCTGCTCTGTGAATAGCTTCGCCGCCTCTCATATTGAATAAACTTTCATAGATTGTCTTTGGATATGCATCTGGCGCACTGGGCTGGGCCACAATGTCTACAGTAATAATGTCGAAATCGCTTACGCGACCACTTTCGTTAACATTACCACTGCCACGACTACTAACGCCCAGTTTTGCTCCTGCCTTTAATAAAGCTCTCGCAATATTTCCCATCGGTGTATCTATGATTTTTAATTTACCCATACCGTTCGAACCGTCACAGTGCATATCAGTAATGATATGACTTACACGGTCTAGATTGATTTGAAGCTCTTCTGGGTGGTCTAATTCGCCCAATACAGTTTCGCCTTTGCCTAATCTAGTTCTTACGCTTTCAACAGCACGCTGAATTTCACCTTTTGGATATACTCGACCGTTTTGGTTTTGTACATCACCTTGGATGAATAGTCCCTGCATAAACAGTTCTTTACCGTCTTCGCTTTCCATGAGCTTGATACCGCCCATTTCTGCGTTTATAAATTCGTAAAGTTTACGTGCCATTTTCCGCTACTCCTACAATTATGCCTTAGGTGCATTTACCTTGGCTGGCTTAATGCCGATGTTGCTTGTAGGTGTGTGATCTTTTGCTGAGTTAGCGCCTTTGTTGCCTTCGCCGCCATCTTTAGCTTTTACTGGGCTACCGGTTTCCCAGCCTGCCTTGTGCTTTGCTACAGGTGATGTGCCGTTTGAAGCGTCAGCAATTGGTGCCTTTGGGGCAGCAACTTTATTGCTTAAATTTGTAGCTTCTTCAACAACTTCACTGTCTTCGTCGTCAGCGTCTTCGTCGAGATCATACTCTACTGAGTCCATCATCTCGTCTTCATCGCCCATAACGTCGTCGCCAGCTTCTAGATCAGCCATGTCAGCGTCGTCCATGCCCATATCGGCATCGTCTTCGCCTGTCATTAGCTTTTCGAATTCTGCACGTAGGTCTTCTAGCTCTGCTTCTAGGTCGTCAACCTTATCTTCTAGGTCTTCGTCGCCTTCTTCGCCAGCTTCTTCTTCGCCTTCTGCACCTTCTTCGTCTTCATCTTCGTTGAAGCCTGCTTCATCTGACATAATTTCATTTTCGTCAGCAAGGATATCATTTTCAAAGTCATTGCTTTGATCAATAGTTTCTTCAACAGCTTCTTCATCTTCGCTGTCTACTGTTTCCTCAACTTCTTCTTCAGCTTCGTCAAGCACACGCTCATATTCAGTGCGAGCCTTAGAAACTACATATTCATGTAGCATTTCTTCAGCTTTTGCGTTGTCTTCAGCAAGAAGGAGTTCGAGAATCTGTTCTAATTTAGTACGTGATTCTGACATTGTGGCCTCCAATATATTGATTTACGAACAGAAACGGCAACAGCCATATCTGTCTACATTAATACTTAGTGTTAAGTGGAGTTTTATGTATGATTATGACGTGATTTTGACTCTTTTTGTGTCAAAATGTGTTTGATCCGGATATTTAGTAGCACAATGAATAGTGTTTTGTACTGTTTTAAGTATTACATTCCGGCGTCTTGTGCAGGTGCAGCGTACATAACTCGTACAAACTTATTATGTTCGATTTCTTCAGCACGCTTGATTTCACGAACTTTTCGTAGCTTATTAAGCTGCTCAAGGGTAAGCTTCGGTTTACGAGTATCGCCTTTATTTCGACGCTGCCATGAGTCATTCTCAGGGCTATAAAATTCATTCAAACGCATTATACATTACCCCCTGGTGGTGTAACTGGGCCGCCCGGTGGTGAAACTGGGCCTGCGCCAAGATCTTCTGCTCCTGGCTCTAGCGGCTCAATATTATCTAAGCTTGGTTCCATAGCTGTATTTACCGCCGCATCAGGTGCTGCTCGTATTCCGATATTTTTAAGACCAATCATTTGATCAGTGTCAACAAACTTTTCGTATCCATTTTCAGCACGCCATAGTGCTTCGTTTTGTTTCATTTCATCTTCAGTTAAACCTAGATACTTCTTAAGTTTAAACTGATTTGAAAGATGTGGAATACTTTGTACCTGGCCGTAAAGTGTAGCACGTTCTGCATCTATTTGCAGTTCTCTATAGCTGCTGAAGTTCATTGGAGGAGTAAATCTAATTTTAAACTCGCTCGGATCTATTTCTATCCCTCTGTGTTTGAGGAACATCTTAAATTCAAAATCTAAATCTTCTTCTACCTGCTTTTGTAAACGCTCTACGTAACGAGCAAAACGATATTCTTGAATGTATGCAATGCCTACTTTACCGTCGTTGTACATAGCACTGCCATCTTCAGGACCTGATGGCAAATAGCTTGATGGAATACGCAAACCACGTAGCAACTTGTTATTGAAATATCTCAAGTCATCAATTTGACCTAGATTTTCGCCGCCTGGTAGTGTGTCAACTTTACTGCCTCTACCATCTGCGGTTTGAGCAAAGAAGTAGTCTTCCAACATGCTCATCGGGTTATATGCAGCATCAGTTACGCCACTGCCATTTGCACCCTTGTTAGGTACACGCTTTTGCTGTACTTCGTATTTTACTTGTTCTAGATATTGGCGTGCTTTGTGCGGAGGCATGTTACCTACGTCAATAAAGAACACACGACGTTCTGGCGCACGGTGAACACGATAGATAATAATGCTATCTTCTAGCAGTTCTTTTTGCTTGAATACTTTAAAGATTGGCTCTAGAATACTTACGCCAAATGGCCAAGCTGTGTCCATGCCTTCAGTTAAACTGATATGCACAACATGTCTTGCATCTACGGGTGATCCTTGATCACTACCGCTGATAGCACCAGTCAAGTAATTACTAGCCGAAGTTGATACAGGACTCATTACACCTGTTAGCCCTTGACCACTTCCATAGGGTCTAGCATGTAATGCTGCGGAATCAGTAGCAGTTAGTTCTTGTAAATTCTGTTCTAGGTTTTTGATGAAATACGTTTCAATCTTTTTGCCTTCACTTTCATTGACAATTACTTTTTCAATGTTAGCAGGGTCAACCCAGTATAGTTCGTATGTTTCTGGATCGCGAATAAAGAATTGATCACCGTACTTAATACTGTTACGAAGAATACGAAATGCACGTTTGTGAAGTTGGTTTACACTACACCATTGTGTGAGAGTCTTTAACAATATCTTTTGTTCAGTATCGCTGGGTATACCATTATAATCAAGCATCATAGGTAGACCAGTACTCTCATCTTCTTGAGTACCGAACTCAGCAATTGTGTCTAGAGCAGCGTTAATTTCCAAGTCCTGATCCATTTGATCGTACTGGATATAACGCATAAGGCGATTAGGTGAGCCAGCATACACTTCTGGTAGCCAACTGCTGTATCTGCTTGTAGTACTAAGCCCGTAATGTCCGCCGCCTGTTTTAGGCTGCACATTAAGTGGTAAACCACTGTTGTCAACGGGGGTAAAGTGTTTTCTCCAGCTCATAATGCTCTCTTGTTAAGTAACTTAGACTATTTATCTATTACTTATAAGATGTCGTGTGCTAAAAGTTTTATTTTGATTTAGCCTTCGATAGCAGCATTAGTCGATAGTCTTAATACCATTGAGTCTCATCTCACTTATAAATGGAATCACGGTGTCACGAAAATGACCATTCAAACGAATCATTTCCGATTCTATATCGCGCATTTTTTCGTATGGGTTGTTATATTGCATATTATTAGCTGCTTTGTTTACTTGATCAGCAGGTGATTGTTGTTGTCCTGTTGCTGATGTTCTAGCAGGTTGTTCAGGTACAGCAGCGTAGCCTGCCATACCTGCATTGAATGCCATAGTAGCTTGTGCTGCTTTTAATAACTTTTCAGAATCAACTTTGTCAGCAAAATTGTTTAATACTTTAATGATATTTTCTGTGTCGTCTTGCTTACCAGTAAAGGCATCGAACGCTCTTGTAAAAAAGTTACTAGATGTTAAATTTGCAAAATCTCGTAATGCTAATGTTAATGCACTAAATGTTGTTGCTAATTTTTCAATTTTATCAATTGGCATAGAAGTAATTTTTTCTGCCAATTCTCCTAAATATTGAGTAGTTATAGGAAGTTTTAAACCTTCAACATTTAATCCTGTAATAATAGTAAGCAGTTTTTGGAAACGATTATTAACATTATCAACAAACGCTACTCTGATGCCTTGAATTGTAGTAAACATTGCTTGTAAAGCAGGATTAAATGTTGCTAACCCTTTTGATATGTTAGCAACTGAAGTCTTATTAAACTCTGTTAACGCAGCCGAAACTGCTCTAATATGTTCAGGATCCATAGCCATTGCAGCTAGACCTTCTTGTTGTAATAGTTGTTCTTTAGTTGCAGCAGCTACTTCAGTGCTGCCTGCTTCAGCTTCATCATCATCAAAGAAACCGCCGATCCAGTTTCCTGCCATATTACCTAAACTAGCACCAATGGCTACGCCAACAGGGCCGCCTAACAATCCAATTGCGCCACCAACAACACCGCCAACAACGCCGCCAATATCTTCACCTTTCATTTCTTCGCCGGTTAAATATGCCTTGCCTACATCATATGCATCTTTACCTACCATTGCGGCGGCGCCAATACCGCCAGCTGCGGTAAGAGCTCGTCCTGCTAGACCTGAACCTGGAATTGCTTTTAACGCTTGTGCGCCGGAAGACAGCATTCCGCTACCGCCTGCTCTACTAGCAGCATATGCTCCTGTAGTAGCAGCTAATAAGCCGCCGCCTGTTGCGGCGCCGGCTGCGGTTGTTGCAGCAGTTGCAGCAGGTGCCGCTATCGCAGGTAAAGCTGATCCAGTCATTACCCATCTAAGCAAACTGGTGACGCCTGCTGCTAGTGCAGACTTTGCTGTGGATGCTGCAAATAGTCCAATAATGCCTAATGCTAGTGCATCAATTACTGCTGGAGAAGAAAACAGTGCTGATGCTGCTGCTTTAGCAGTTTCTGTTAACACATGAATGATACCAGGTAATGCTTTTGCAAATAGTTTTTTTGCTGCGTCAGCTAGTTTTTCACCAAATGTATCACCTTTGAGATCGTCTATAAATTCAGAAATATCTGTTAAAAATTTATCAATATTAACAACAAGCATGTCAATAAATTGTCCTACACTGTCGCCGGCTTGATTAATGGTAGGAAAGAATTTTCTCATAAAGGAATCAGCTATTTTTGTAAGACCATCATACAAGGTGTCTGTAACTGATTTTTGCCTTAACGCAGCAATTCTTTGAGCTTTTTCATCTTCGCTTAAATTTTTATCAGCCTTTATAGCCGCTTCTCGTTGCTTGTTATGTTTTTTTAAATCGTCACCCGACAATGCAAATTGATCAAGCATTTTGGTTAACGGTTCAGCAAACTGGCCTAGTACATTATTTCTAACTGTGGTAAACGCACCCGAAAGTCTATTCAATTGATTTTGAAAGTTTACTCCGGCTGTAACCATTGCATCATTTGCTACCGCGGCCTTCTTAAATGCCTGTTGTTGATCTGCTGCACTTTTTGACGCGGCTGTTCTTGCACTAATAACCATCGCAGCAGCAGCATTTCCTGACTGGGCTTCATATTGCAACGCCGTAACTGTTGCATTGTCAATAGCAAGAAGACTTCGATTAATTCTTTTTATTGCTTCCTCACCGTCGACTTGACCTGATTGAATTTCTTGGCCTATTGCCAAAGTATCACTATATAAACTACCAACTAGTGGACCAAGATCTGCGATAGATTGAAGGAAAGGATCCATGATAGGCAATGGTGCAGCAGCAGCATTTATCAGTCCTTTTGTTAGTGATTCATATGCACCAGGGATTGCTGCTGCTGCACCTATCATAAGATTTAATTCAGCATTTAATCGCTCACCTCTTGCTCCAGAAAAACGCATCATAAGTGCATCAATGTTTGCATTATCTTGGAAAAAGTCTTTTTTGGAATCGTTAATATCTTTCATTGAACGACCCATTACACTAGAAAATCTCTGTGTTTGTCTTATTGATTCTTCAACCGTTTGTCTATTCGTTGCAGTTAGCTGAAAATCTTGAGCCAATCCACGCTGTCTAATACTCACTTCTTCGGCAGCAAATTCTGCTGCTTCTTCTAGTGTTAAACCTAGGTTAGCTGCAAATGAACCAGCATTAGCTATCCCCGAAATAAACTTTGCAAAATTAGCTTTACCCAGCATTGCACTAGCTTGCCCAAAACTAGTAAGTAAGCCAGCAGCTTCACCTGCACTCATACCTAAACGAGTTAATTCGGCAACTGCATCCTGTGCTTCTGTACCACTGGCACCTGCGCCGCCTAGGCCGCTTTGAGCTAGACTTCTAAAAGCATCGCTGGTATCCATAAATGTTTTGTATAGTAATCCAGCACCGGCTGCTAATCCAACAGTAGCAGTTTTAATCGCTGCGGTAAGAATATTGCCGCCTGAAACAAATGTATCTCGCATGTCTTTACCCATACGATCAGCAAATTCTCCCCTAAAAGATTTTAATGCTTTTACTTGCTTGTCAGCGGAGACATTAAGAACCTTTTCAAGTTCTTCGGTTTGTTTTTCAGATGCTGACTTTCCAGCTTTAGCAGCATCAGTAGTTGCTGCTAGTAATTTCTCATATGCTTCTGCCTGCTTTGGATTCATTTTACCCAAAGCTTGTACACTTTTTATAAGCTTTTCCTGAGTAGAATCTAGTGCAAATCCAGGCAGTACTAGCCTAGACGAATTACCGTCGCTATCTACGATTTCTACATTGTATTTGTCAGTGGCCATTCAGAAAATCCATTATGTACAGTTTTTATGATGATAAATATGTGCAGCGGATATGTATCATACATATATTTATCTACTTAATTAACAGGAGTTTTAATATGGCTAAAACAAATAATCCACTCAGTGGTTATTTTAGAGCACCAAAGCTGTACACCAAGTTACCCAGTGGTGGACGCTTTTACACTGACGACATCGTCGAACTGGGAGAGAGTCGCGAAGTTGCAGTGTTTGCTCTTACTGCTAAAGACGAAGCAATTCTCAAAAACCCCGACGCACTACTAAACGGCGAAGCAGTTTCACAAATCATTAAGAGCTGTGTGCCTGCTGTGCAAAACCCAAGAAGAATGATGAGCAGTGATATCGATACACTGCTGGTAGCCATCCAAGGTGCTACCTACGGCGACGACATTGACGTAAAAGGTAAGTGCCCTGAATGCGGCGCTGAATGTTCTGGTATTGCCAGCGTTGAAGGCGCACTCGAAACAATGAACACATTGGAAGAATCATATTCATTCGAAACAGCAAGTGGGCTAACAATCGAAGTTAAACCGTTTAGTTATGATAGCACCATTAAAGCTGGTATTGCAAATTTCCAAAGTACTCGTAGTTTACAGGGCTTGTCTGCTATAACAGACGAGTTAGAACAGCTTAAAGCATTCAACAGCAGCTTTGTTCGTATGGCTAAAGTCAATTTCGATCTTGTGGTAGATTCTGTTGCTAGTATTCGAGGCAACGGTGAAAATGAGGAGGAGTTTGTTGTAACAGATTCAGATCAGATCAGAGAGTTCTTAGAAAATTGTGAAACCACAATTGGCAAAGAAATCGAAAAGACCATTGAGAAGATCAGCAAAATTGGCGTCAACAAGAAAGTCCAATTAGAGTGCGACGAGCACGGCGCATTCGAGCAGGAGGTTGGCTTCGACCCTGTAAATTTTTTCACAGCTTCCTAAGTTCAGCTGAGCCTGAAGAAATCGTTGCATATTTAGGCTCACTAAAAAAGGGAGCAGAAGAACTTCAAAAGAGCCTAACAGAACTAGTCATATATAGTGACGGTTCGTTTTCGTGGACCGAAGTATGGCACATGAGTCACAGTGAACGAGAAATGGCAGTTAAAGTACTTAACGATTATAGTAAAGCCAAAGCAGGAAAATCAGCCACAGAGTGGATGTAGTAAATTACCTAAAAAAATATAAAGAAAAAGCAAGCGTAATGCTTGCTTTTTTTATGTCTCCTATAATGTACACACTCTATATCATCATCATGATACACCTAGCTATATACGCTTATCCCTACAACAATTAGTAGACACTTCGTGTCTTATCTTACTGCATTCATTCACTTCGTTTCACTACGCTCATTCATTTGTAAGATATGTTTTTATTTGTTTTATTAATTACGAAGTTATCACGATAGTGGAGCCATAGTTCACCCGTTACAGGGTGAACAAAAAATAAAGCGTCATCACGATGAGCTTCACCATCTCCAACCCGGGTGCTGTTAGGAAGCAGAGCGCCTTCTCTCCCCATACACTACCGTCACTTGTATTCGCTCGGAAGCTAATATAATCTAGTGGAGTTTGATTATATTAACCAGCGGGTTGCTTTTTCTCAGTGCCCGCATTCTTTTAATGCCATAACGTTGTTTGCATCTTGCCGACTGCATTCCAGATCTGACGCCGTAACGAAATCGCTACGAAGACTCAAGGAATCCGATTTTTGGCCTCGGTTGGGCGGTGCAGTGCCTTATGTAAATGATTTAAACGAGGATTGAGCTATGCTCTGTGTTTGCCAGGTGTGTGTAAAACTGCCATATGATGCCATGTTTGTATATGTAATTATAGTCTCTTTAGTGCTTCACGAAGGATTTGTGAACCGCCTACTCTAACGTTTATAATGCCGTTGTAGTACTCGTCTGTTTCCAAAACCTTACGCTCAAATTGTTCTCTAGCTTCTAAATAACTGGCTACGCCTCTGCTGGGACAAAAGTACAGTATCTTTCGAGTAAAGTGTTCTGCACCTAAACGCAGAACATCTTCCTTTAAATGATCGTTACTGCCCCAATAGTCGCGCCAGTCACTTTCTACTGAGCTGCGTCTTTTGTTCTTTTTACCTTTTAGTGGGGGGCGTGTTTTTTTGAATCGGGCTAACTTTTTACCAACGTATTTTCTATCGTTGGTAAGATTAGTGATCAAATAAACAAACGCTTCACAGTCTTCGGGTAGTATAGTAACGGGTTCGCCATTATAATGCCATTCTGGTACCATCCATATACTTACCTACAGGTCCAGCTATGAACATATTTGTTTTGGCTAACTGCATATAAGTCTATATTATGCGTTATATGCCCTAGTGGCAAATAGCCAATAGCTAAACGACTGTCGCCCCATCTATATGGCAACTTGTGATGTATTTGCTTATAGAACTGGTGCATACTTCGCATTGCTCGGTTACTAAATGTAACGTCCTCGCCGAGCCAGCAATACACACAGCTTGCCATTTTTGATGTTAACTGTATTTGTTCGATCGGAATCTCAACATCGTTGTCCATCCACAGCTCAGTAAAGTGTTTACCTACATGTGGATAGTTCATGTACATTTCGCCCATTCTTTTGTGAGGAGTGAACATGTCATATGCTTCTTCAGGTAGAGCAACACCGCTATCATTTTCACATGCAAATAAAAATCTAGGCTGGGGATTGACGTAGCGTTTATTTTCCAAAAAGTGTATGTAGTAGTTGAATTGCCGCAACAGATCAAATAGTTCAGCATTACCGCTGTACAAGTTGTGGTACTTTGGAAAGTTTATATGCAATTGGTTTAAGTTGTCGTGGGTATCGTTACCTAATAGAGCAGGCTCTATTTGTTTAATCTGTTCGATAATACGAAGCAGGCCGTTTTCTACATCCTGCTTTGTTTCCCCTAAGTTGTAAAACTGTGTTCTGCTTACAACATTGTTCTCCTGCATACACATTCGATTATAGAATAACGCTGTAACACTATTGTCATATAATTCGTAAGTAAGACAAACTTCCTTGTTATGCCCTAGATGGATGTCAATTAACATATTCAGTATCGGTGTTGTAGCTGGTAAAGCCACCTTCCTTGATAACAGTTAGTACGTTGTTAACGCGACCAACAAGTTCTTCTTTGTGACTAATTAAGAAAATGTTTTTATGCTGTTCTCGGTTCATTTTCTTTAGAATAGCAAGACTGTTTTCAACACCCATTGTATCCATTCCGCTGTCAATTAGCTCGTCGATGCACATCAAGTTCATTGGTCGATTCAAGCTCTCGTAAATATCACGGAATGCCCAGCTTAAGCTAAGAATAAGTCTGTTACGCTCACCTCGGCTCAAGTTGTCAAAATCTAAGTCTCGACCATACTCAGTAATTTCAACACTTAGATCGCTGTTAAATTTAACGTCATGTGGCAGACCGATCTTGTCTAGGTAGTAAGCAAGACGATGATTTAGATAGCTGATGTTTTGATCAATGATGCGCTTCCGAATAAAGCTATCTTTACTGGTTAGCAGTTTGTGCAAGAACTCTTGATGTTCCTTGCGATCAGTTAAATCATTGATATAATCCCATGTGATATCTTCGAGGCCTGTTTTTCGTAGCTGCTCGACTTGTTCAATATATGGATTTGTTTCTTCTAACTTTTCGGCGTACTGGCTTGCTAGTGTATCTAGATTATGTTTATGCTCTAGCGCACTTTCTAGATCGTTATAATACGTATCTGTTTCGTCTGCAATATCTGCATACTCGCTCAGCGCAAGTATAAGTTCGTTAATACGGATTTCAATATCGTCATGATACTTTTGTTCTTCTGCAATCTTGTCAACTAACTCACGAGTATATTCTTCGTGTGTGCTAAGATGTGCAGTGCCTTGACCGCAAGCCGGACACATACCTTCCTGTGCTTTTTGTAGATTGGCTTTTAGCTCGTCTAACTTTTTCACACTACGATTAAAACTGGTGTCACTGCGATCTTTTTCTTTTACTAGAACAGCTTTAGTGTCATTCAGTTCTTTTACAGTTTGATTGTGCTTGTGATTAGCAATTTCTTGCTCAATGTTAATTTCGCTCAATGTGCTAATAGTTGTGGCCATATCGGCAAGTTTATCGCTTTTGGTCTTCCCCCAAGCTTTGCCTCGCAGTTCGATGTCACTGATGTTTTTCTCAATGCGCTCGTTACTAGACTTCACTGCTGCAATACGTATTTCTTCCTCTTTGATACTATCCTTAGTATTTTTGAGAATTTCTTTAAGTAGGTCAGCTTTTTCACTTAGCTCTGTGATACCAAGCAACTGTTCAATCATGTTGCGCTGGTCGTTGGCCTTCATGGCCAAGAACGGCTCAGTGTACGTATTCAGTGCAATGATATGCTTAAACATTTCATGTGGGAAGCCCACAATCTTTTCAATCGCTTTTTGTGTTTCTCTGCTGTCGCCTTGTGCGTCATCATCTTCGTTGCTAGCTTCACCGTTGTCACTACCGTCTACAATAAGACGCAGGACATTCGGTTTACGACCA
>Ga0222713_10004028_pt1 | contig 14889 bp, 23 predicted proteins | sample C33_649DmetaG_FD_165061 | JGI IMG/M metagenome (GOLD analysis project Ga0222713, IMG submission 165061) | Estuarine water microbial communities from San Francisco Bay, California, United States - C33_649D | ecosystem: Environmental > Aquatic > Marine > Unclassified | place: USA: California...
CCCTGCCTCAATGAACCATCAAAAAAATCTGCATTGACTAAATTATTTGGGTTGATTGTTTCTGATGCTGCAAGTGGCATCCTTCGGTGAGCGATAGCAAATCGCAATGTGTCATCCCCACCCGTTAATGCTTGAATACGTGGGTTGCCTAAACGGTTGATCCATGCCGCCAAAACATCGTCATTGACTCCACCTTGAGCGATGCGAACAATGTGATGTCGACCTGTCGTGACATCAATGGTGTCCAATCCACCTTCAAGATAACGACGCAATTTGTCCAATGCGGCTACTGCTTTAGGGTCATTGTTGTTTCTGAACCAAGCAACCATTTCATCTTGTGGGATGCCTTTGGCTACGGCGTTGTTAATTTGATCTTGTGAAAGTCGACGCAGTTCGTCGTATACGCCTTCTAGGTATTGTTCTTTGTTGCCTATCTTGTTGACCGTGATGAAAGCACCGTTTCGGATACCGCGTTCGTAAAGTTTCTTGGGATCATCAAGGTTGCGACGGATTCCGAACTCTAATGCTTCTTGGAATTTGCTTGCATACTCATCAAAGTTTTGGGCTGTGTCAATGAAACCTTCATCCATTTGGCCCACGCCACCACGCATAAATCCTTCGGGTAGAGTTTTGTTTAGAACCGTCATCATGTAGCGGAATGGATGATTAAAGAAACCATTTCGACCTACGGCTGCCATACGAATTTGTGCGTCAAACATGTTGCGCATCACATAACCACCGGTCATCAATGTCAATGGTTTCCAAATTTCGTTTTGCAAATAATCGCTGAGTGCTGTGACTGCACCTGGTTCACCTGCTCGTCTAGCAACATTTCGACGCACGAAAGGATTGCTTGTCAAACGGCGTACTGAACGAATATCGGGCAATACTTGTATTTTGTCTGCCAACTCAACCAAAGAACCTGGGCCTGCAAGAACTAGATTTCTTATGTTGTTCGGATTGATGTCGTCACCGACAACCAAGTTGCCAGAATCGTTAAGAGCGCCAATTAAACCAAAATCGTCTGGGCTTCCACTTTCGTTGATGAGGTATGTTTTTATGTCGTCACGCAAAACGGCGACACGCTCAAATAAAGTTTTGGCGATTTCATCTGCGGCTTCTCTTTCCAACCCCAAAACGCCTTTTGTCAAATCGTCAACAACAACTCTTTTAACCGTTGTTTCAAACAGGGTGTTTATCGCCCCTGAACCGGCAGCAGTTGGGTCGGCAAATACTCGCATGACTTCCCTCATAAAGTCTCTGCCTTCGCCCTGCGTCAAATCTAAGCCAATAGTTTTTAGATAATTACCGTAAGAGTTGACTGCTTTAATGCTGTCTTCTGCGCTACCTGAACGAATTACGTGGTCAGGTATTTTCGTCAAAAGTTTGTGGTTACGCCAAGTGTTGTAGCCAGGTAGACGTTCACGGGTTTTCACCAATTCACGTATATCTTCAGGGAACAAACCCGACAGTTGGGCATCCATACGGTTTGTTTGTTCGCCGATGATTGCCAAAACTTCGTTACGGTTTGTTGTTTGTGCTAAACGATTGGCTGTAGCAACATCTATTTTACCTTTGAATACGTTGCTAAAAATATCGTATGCGTCATCACGCTCTACAACCGTGTCAATGAGTCGTTGTGCTTTGCCGTTTGTTTCAAAGTATTCTCGAAACTTTGATCCGTTCCATGCGATTGTTTCTGCATCCGACAAACCTGCTGCCGCTAATTCGCCTTGTCGTGCGACTTTGGCAAACGCAGAAATTTCTTCGGCAGTTTTCAAACCTGGAATTGTTGCGGCGGCTGTTCGTACACCCTTCAATGCTTTGCCTGCGACAAGTGTTGGGTCGGCAAAAACATTTACGGCACCATCAATGAACCCTGAAAGAATTGAGTAGGGTTTAGTGCCTGGGGCAAATACAACGTCTGCCGCGCCACGGCCCAGAGTCCAAGCATTGCCGTTTATTGTTCCTCGTACGCGACGGGCACGTTCGGCTTGTTTTTCTAAAGCGGTTCCACCCAAAAAGAAGCCTTCACCTGCGGTGATTGGTTGACCTGTATTCGGGTCAATTTCTCCTTTGGATGCGGCAATCATTGTTCCTAAGGATGTTGATTTGAAAAATCCATCAAAGCCTTCAGGGTTATCTGGGTTCAATGCTTGTGATGCAACATTTTGTGCTAGTTCTGGTGCAAGATTGAGGGTTGCAAACGTGTAACGTGCGGCTGATTTCAAAGGATCGTAAACGTTACGTTCAATCCAATTTTTGTTTTGAGGTTTGTTCGGTTCAAGACGCACATTGAGTTGTTTGCCTGATTGTGTTGAAGCCGCATTTACAAGTTGATCTGATGCGTTTGCTTTTGCTAAAGCAAGAATTTCCCCTGGTTTCATCCACGGGTTTGCTCGATAAATGTCGCCGATTCGTTTTGCTAAATCAGGGGTTGCCTGATTTGCGTACTGTTGACGGTTGTTTGTTTCTGTCTGTATCTGTGACAGTATCCGTTGTTCATCAACCTTTTCGGGGAAACCACCGTATGACATCAGTATCCTTCACGGATAAACGAGTCCAACAAATCGGCAAGGTCATCATTAGGGAACACTTGATAAATTGCTTTTAATTCTTCGATAACATTGTCTCCCCCTGGCGCCATCATTGGGATACCTGCCGCCATTGGGCCTGGGCCTTCACCGAATGGTGCGCCTGCCGTAATCGGTTCAGCAGGTCTTGTAGTTGGCGCTGTTAAAGAACCTGATGTTGCTGGCTGTGCGCGTCGTGCCTGTTGTTGTGCGCGTTGTTCAGTCGGCGATTTGCCTGTCGGAACTGCCTGTACGCGACGTTCTTGTGCAGTCGCTTCACCGTATGTTTGACCTTTGAATTGTGGCTGAACCATTTAACCCCCCAACTGTGCAAGTAGTTCTTCCAATGGTGGTGGCCCTGCTGGGCCTGCTACTGGTGCTTCTGCACCCATTCCTGGCATTGCGAGTCCTGGCATTGTTTCTGGTGCGCCTGCTGGCATTGCTTGTACTTGTCGATCTTGTGCGCGTTGCTGTGTGCGTCTAACCGCCTCGTAAAGTGGCACGTCTTGTTCCAACACGAGTTTAGTGAGATAGGCAAGATCGTCTGGTTGATATGGGCCTGCTGGGTTCGCTGCTTGTTGTTGGATGGATGAGAGTAGTGCGTCTTCTACACCTTCTGCGATGATCCGATCATGTTCGAAGTCTGGGTCGGAAATCAATGGGTCGGCTTCTCGTGCTGATTCTTTTGACATTAAACCTGTGCCGAGGCGTTGCCCTAATGCGACGATCAGGTTGTTTACATCTGATCCTGCTGCCGAATATGAAACATAGTGGAAGTCTGTTTGCCAAACTTTGTTCGGTGTGTACGATTCTTGTCCGACCGATGACCGTGACGGAATAAAGAACGTTTTTGTTACTTCGCCCCAATAGGCTTTTTCTAAAGCGATAGCAATTTTGTCTTCGTGAAGCAAGGAGTTCGCAAAAACTTCTTGGGCTTCTTGAACACGGTAATCAACGGTTGCTGACAGGACTGTTTCGCCTCGGCGACCGGTACGGATGTTTGTTGCCGATTCGCCACCGAACTCTGCTGGGATAGCACCCTCAAGTCGTTCTTGGCGTTCAAGTCTGTCTAATGCTGTATCTGTTTTGTAGCCTGGGTTTAGTTGCAACTGTTGAATGTCGCCACCTTTGACGACACCGAGTACACCGTTTTTGCCGTCAGCCATCTGGAGTATTTCAGGGTTCTCACCTGGTCGTGCGATCAGGTATTCTTCAGGGAAAATTCCGCGCTCGATAGCGATCTCTGTTAACGCCTGAAGGCGAGCGCGGGTATAGTACATGCCGAGGATGCCATCAAATTGTCCTCGTTGTTTATCTAAAGTGATTCGTTTCGGTACGACAGCGAGTGGCATACCTGTACGGTTCGGGATACCTTCCAACATGATTGCTTCTAGTCCTGCGCGTTCGGATTGTGAAAGCGCCGGATTATCTTCGGCACCTAGTACGACGAGTTGTAGTGATTCGTCTGAAACATATTCGAGCATTGTGTAACGTGAATCGGAATCAACTCTGCCGAAACGCAACTGGTTGCCTACAAGATCACCGTAGTTTCGTAACAGAAAGTTTGCTGTTACCCGTGACGTGAAAATACAGTTCTCTGGTACTACATCATCTTCGTCTGTTGGTGCAGCGAAGGTGTCTAACGGGTTGCGTACAACCCATTTTGGTGTGAGGGTACCGAAATCTGGTTTAAGGAAAACAGGGCTAGACGAGTAGGCGAGCAGGTGTCGGGCGCGGCGACGTAGTTTCATTTGCATACGGTTGTCATCCCAGAAACCGAGCAACGCTTTTTTGCGCATACGAGCATATTTTTTGGATAGTTCACTACCTTCACGTACAGGTGGGAAGAACGGTGATGGCATTGTGCTTGATACACGCATCGACATCTGATCTAAGCCTTGTACGAGGAGGTTCGCTACGTTTGTTTTGGCGTTGCGGTCCAGTTCGTTTAACGGTACAACAACGTCACCGTTCGCTAGATCGCGGACACGCCGCATCTGTTCGTGGACAGGGCCGAGTGCAAGTCGGCGCTGATGATAGAGTTCTACGATTTCGTCTAAGGAACGCAACTAAACCTGCTTTAAGTTTTGAATTATCGTTTTTTAGTACGAGAACCGTTTACCGATTTTGATTGACGCTTGGTTCGTTTTTCTGCATCGCTACGCAAAAATGCTGGAGTTGTAATGGTCCGACCAGCGGCCCCACCGGTACTTTTTTTCTTAAAATCAATAGCGAAAACTTCAGGCAAAGGTTGCCCAGGATGTACGTCAAATTTAGCATATAAATCTCTCCACGAATCCATGTGTGGGTTTGAGGATTGTCTCCAAGATTTATTTGCGTAATCGTATGGGTCGTCTTGTCGAACATTAGATTTCTTAACTTTTTTTGCTGCCATATTTTCTCCTATGCGTGGATAACCGATAAGAATAACACATCAAATCCAAGATGGTCGCCACAGGCGTGGCGGCGCCTTAACAGGACCCAAAGAAGGCATGTGTAACTCGGCAAACCAATGCGCCATCACAAGGTCGGTGCCGTTCTTTTTGTTACGTGTCCAAGATGTCATCTCCTCGATGAACGCCAACGTTTTCCAGTTTTCGCGCATAGTCGGCAACCTAACCTGACCGTTACGCCACAACGGCGGCAACAAGGCTTCCACACCCAGGTTTTCATCAAGTTTGTTCCGTGATGTAGTGTGGGCTACTACCATCACACTATGGAGAGCCTGCCACTTCCTGACGAAATCGTGAGCCAACAAGAACCGTTGCGCAGCGTTAACCTCAACAATCCAATGGGAGATCGGGTACCCCATCTCGAACGACCTGTTTTGCCATGTCTCCATTACGCCGCCGTACTCGCGGCTGCCGGTATCGAACCCTAAAAGTTCTTCGGCTGTTAAACGGGTTCGTTCAACGTCAATCAAATATCTGAGATTGGTTTCAGGTTGATACAGCCACCATTGGATCGCCCAAAAGTTTGTTGGTGACGGGTCAACTGTCGCTATAGAAATTATTGGCGGTTCAAGATTACTTGGGATGTACCCTGGGCGTCTATCGTTGTCGATGCACCCTGGATACAGCACCCCGTCAGGACCCATACCACCCGTAGCCCACACTCGTTCAATGAGATATTGTCCGACAGCCAAATCTTGTTGCTGATATATGACCTCAAATTTTGCTGGTGTCGAATGTTTCAGGTAAGACAAATCTTTCCAAGACAAACGGTACGGGTCCAACAAAGGTCCGTTAGGCCACGGCGGTGACGTAGTTTTTTTGCTGTCCCTACCTGTGTCCAATTCTTCGTAATAGGCTTTATACACAAAGTGGGTGTATTTAGATTTCTTTTCTGGTTCAATCGCGTCGCTGATATCGGTGACATCTGAACCGTCATAGGCGTCAGGGTCTTCTTCGTAAGTGATCTTTGACAGACAATGCGCATAAAGGTCGCCTGGTCCTAGCCGCTGCCCGATGACAGCAAGCAAACCACCTGGATCAACACGGGCTTCAGCGACAGTATCCCACCGTTCCAACAGTTTGTCACGGGCAACAGACTCTTTGGCGTTCTCAGGTGTAGCCACGTCATCAAACAAACATAGATCGGCGCGATGACCGATGAACTCTGAGTCGATACCGTACGAAGAAACGGTTGGTTCCTTGTTATCTAAACCTGATAAGTCTTCTTGTTCAACAATGAATTCTTCTGCCCGCCACAAAGCACCAGACGACGAAGGTTTGAACCGCCCATAGTCGATAGACAGGCAGGCTTCGGCTGGGATTGCTAAACCTTTCTCAATCAAAATAGGGTCAGGATGCAACGGAAAAGGGCGCTCTAACGTTTCGCGGATACGACGCGAATACATTTTCGCCAACGTCTGTGTAGCAGAACCGATAAGCACACGAATTTTGCGGTTCTTGACAATCATCCACACAGCAAAATCGTGAAACAGCGTCGACTTACCGGCACCAGGCGGACAGTTAATAACAATGAACTCTTTGTCAGGTGAACCTAACATTTTGACAATCTTGTATGCGGCATCAACCTGCCACGCTGAAGGAACACGACCCAAATATCGTTTCCTGAAATAATCGAAATCTTCTAAACCACGTTGCGCTTCAGGCGACAACCTATCGTAAGGGATAACAGGTGGCAGATCGGCGACATCCATAGACGCCTTCCAAGCATCAGCCTGAACACCACCCTGCTTTTTGCGTACTTGACCTATCTCAACTTCAGCCAAAGCAATCTCAGATTTTGCTTTACGCCGTTTAGCCTCCCACTTTGATGCCGTGTTCACATGGATGCCGGCTATACCTGCCGCATCCTGTATCGACATACCCGAAGCACGTGACTGCCAATATCGTGCCACATCTTGTGGCGGTATCTGGCGCCTCCCCGAACGGCCCGCTGGCATCAGTTTTCCGTGTTTTTAGTTTCGGATGCTAACTCGTTAGCAAATATAACCCAAAGCAGTTGGGTGTTATCAAAATCAATTTCTTCTGTTTCCATTAACGTTTTTTTGGTGCTTTATAGCCGGCTTTACGCAAAGTTTTGTTAATAATAGGTTTTATAACATCAATGTCTGAACCTATATTTGCTAATTTAATTTCAGAAACAACTCGTTGAGATTGCTTTGAAATAGCAGCGCTGGAAAGTTCTACGTCTGGTTTAAAAGAATTTTTAGGTCCTTTAACAACATATACACTTCCTTTAGGTATTGCATAACGTGAAGATACAATACCAGGAGAATCACCAAAACTACGATCTTTGGGATTTTCAAAAAAAGCCAAACGTGAACCTGTAGAATTACCCATTGGGCGAATTTCTTTTAACCCCGTGGTGGGCGAACCATGCAAATAAATTTCTTGTCCTTGAACTTTGTTGAGTATTCGTGCACCAACACCGCTTCTGCGCAAAGCCACACCAGCAGCAGTTAAACCGGCAGCACCAGCAAGACCCAAAGCCAACGTCGAATTAACAGCATCCTTCTCGCCGCCACCAGTATCGATCTGGATTTCATTACTGCTACCAGACTGCACCGTACCTCGATTACCACCCAACCAAGCACTAACATCTTTAGGTCTACGTGCAGTCATTATTTTTTCTTAATATATTTAAGCGAACCTTTAGATGATTTCATTGCTTCACTAACAGCACCACGTTGCATTTTAATAAGCGTAGAAGGGTCAACCGCATCATCAAATGCGCTTTGGTATCGTTGCATCATAATTTCGTTACGTTCAACTTTTTTCAAATTTTGAATCTTGTTCAAATCTTTACCAGAAAATTCTTTCTGTAACTGAGAAAGATTCTTTTGTTCTTTTTTAGCGGCATCACTCACGGTACGAACAATACGACCATTCCTCATCGCTGTACCACCCAACGCAACAGCCCCACCAGCAGTCATTAAACCAAGAACCAACGCTGCATTAACAGCATCTTTTTGCCCACCACCAGTATCGATCTGTGCCTCATTCGATGTAGGTCGATTATTAGATTTAGGTCTACGTGCAGCCATATACGTATGATACACTAACACACGTTGGCGGGTACCCTAGACCATCCCTTGTTGGTTGGGGAAAGAGTCAGAGTCACCCGCCAACACCATTTTTTCAAACAGTTGCAACAAACAAAACCATCTGCTACCATCACACCACTAAACCACGGCTGTACACCTGTTGCAAGGTGCGGGGCATTGAACACCAGGGAACTGGGGTAGATGATCCTGTAACGGGATCAAGCAGCGTGAACAACGTACAAGTTCAAACATGGTGTCGGCTAAAACAATGGCTAACGGCTACCAACTCGAAAGAGTGAAACGTGGGGGGAAGTACCTGTCGCACATACGTTTGACCTGACGCCCTCAGCATACGCTTCGGTTGTCCACCACCGACAACCAGCACCCTCTGTTCACATGCCTCTTTTTTGCCGTTTTTTCTAACCACAAAAATGAACACACAAACAAACACCTATACATATACATAGGGGCGGGTGCCTCGGCAGACCCCCCGTCGTGCGTCACGGTGCGTGGTGGCTTGACCACCGAACATTTGTTCGGGGTTCTGGCACGGTTGCGAACACTTGTTTGGGGTTGCAAGGGGGTGGGGGGCGAACGGGTGTTCGGTGGGTATGGTTCTGTTAGGTTCGCCTAACATCTTCGGCGGTTCGGTTGGTTTGTCAGGGTTGCCTAACATCAGTGTGACGAGATTCACATAAACAAGACTTGCTTTTTGGTTTTGGTTGAGGTACTATCTTCTTAGTGGTTCTTATGGTGAGAATCATTAGAGAGGGGGTTATGTGAGAGAGTTCAAGATACCGAAGAGGTTCATTGAAGACCACGCGAGTCGCGGTCTGATTGAACTTGATTCGGTGATGGTTCGTGAGACTAAGAGCCATTACTGGGTGAGGTTGTCTGAAGAGCAGGCTAGCGAGTTGCGTAGTGACGCAGATTTCTATGGTTGCTCCGATATGGCAGGCGAGTTCATTCAGTCTATGGGGGTAGGGTTCGTATCAAGCGCACGGGCTACCAAAAAGGCATTAGAGAACTAGACCGAAACCCCGTAGGGGGTCTCACCGTGACGCGGTGACTGATGAGGTCAGAAACTTAGAGAAAGGGCAACGAATGACTAGGAAAGATTACGACGAACTAGCGCAGGCTGTAAAGTTTGCGCTAGAAATTCCGTCAGATAGCAAGGATAGAGAGACATTTAAGTGGGCGTTTAAGTGTCTTTTGGATAATGGCGGTTTTGAGGATTATATGCGAGAGGATAATTCGCGTTTCGATTCTGAGAGATTCCGCGAGGCTTGCGGATTCTGAAATAGTAGAGATATCGCCTAGCCTCTTGGGGGTAGTCGCGTCATAGCGACACTAGGCACAAGGTAGCGATACCGAAGAACATCAACATAGGGAAAGGGCTAGGAATGAATGCAACGAAACTGCACAACGGTGCATGGCAGATGAGTGCCATGATTATCGACCACAATCTAGGTATTCATACGGGGATAGAGAGACTAGAAACCTATACCTATATGGGGTACAATAAGCGAGATAGCATTGCCTTGTTCAGGGCACATCTCATTCAACACGGTTACAAGTTAGCGAAATAGCAAGGTTAGCCTATCGCCTCGGGCGTGGGGTTCAATCCCGATTAGGCACTAGCGATACGATCGTATCGTGACAACAAAATGAAAGGGGAATGATGGTTAGCGAAGAAACAAGGGAACAAGTGTGCACGTCGTGCGCCGCCGTGATGGTAGAGGATTGGAACCTCGCCCCTATCGGTAGCAACGACGACAACACAGAGCGCATTTATGAAGAAGACACTTATTTGTGCAACGGTTGTTATGATAATTGGTGCACAAAATACGACATACAGCCACTAGAGGGGGAATGATGGAATTGCACGGTATTAACCGAGTTTTGGCAGAATTGCCAGACGACTCTATGAATGGTCACGAACCTACGACGCTTTACGTGGATACCGGTTCGGGTTCTTTTGGTAGTGCTAAGCATTTGGTGCTAATCGATGTTACGCAATGGTCAGATGATGACTATGACGCATGGCATGAGATGACCGATTGTATGCGTATGGCGTACGGTGAGGATATGTTGCGCGCAGATGTTCAGACGGTCACGCCGACACAATACACAGAACAGTACGCCACCCGATACGAATACGGGGTGCAATGATGGCTTACTATCAGGCAAATACAGATAGCGAGAACATATTGTGCGATGAGTGCGGTGATGTTCGATGGGCAACCCACCCCAAATACGGCACCAATGTAGATTCACGCCTCGCAGAGGCTAAAGCAACCGGAGTTCGTTGGGCTTGGGTTCCACGTTATGCGAGCAACAAAATAGCATGCTCAGATTGCGGGGTGCCCACCTACTAACAAATAACCCCCCGACCCTAGCCAAGTTTTGAGACTTGACTCGCCCCCGATAGGCGACTAGGGTACAAGGTGACGAGGTTCATGGTGAACCTTGACCGAATACCAATAGAGAAAGGAAAACGAATGGATACCGAACAAAAACGAATGAATGTTTGGGAGTTTTTAGAACTGCCGAACGATAGAGCACCAGAGGCGCAAGCCCTCTACAGTTGGGGCACCAACTGCGATAGAGATGGGAACCCTTTTCTAGTGTTCCTTGACCTTATCGGATGGAGTGCCGACAATTTAAGCGGACCGATGATGGAAAAAGGAATGACACTCGGCTACATGGAACTCGGCTACCTTGCCGACGCCCTCAACGAGTACGCAGATAACCCTAACGAGGTTAGAGAATGGGTAGATAATTTGATGAACTGCGAGGAGGTGTGATGATATTCGACGACAATTTTGCAGGGCTGGCTATGTTCGCCCTAATGGGGTTGATGTTCGCCTCTTACAAGTTGGGCGAATTTGTAACAGAGTATCGGCACGAATTAGAAGCGACTCGCCGACGCCATGCCACGATGAAACGCAAGACGAATCAATGGTACCTACAAGAGATCAACAGCAGAAAGGGCAACTAAATGAAAAGCGGAATAACACCAGAAATGAAACCAGACACATTCAAGATCATTAAAGCCTTTGCGGAAGGTTACGTTACAAAAATATCCACAAATGATTTGTTCAATGATTTCGATGATTGGTATTCATTAAAAATAAACGATAGTGAAAGTTGGGACATAAACTTTCATATGTGCGGGAAACCAAACACGCTTTATGTTGTAGCCCACCCCGAATACGTTGGTGAAGATGGTTACATGCAAACAAGAATGGATCAATGGGTCGAGATTACAAACTTTCACAGGCAACTGCCTGATGAATCTATTTAACAACCAACCAAAGGAGAACAACCAATGAGCAGAACACAAACAGAATACCTTTACACAGTAAAGTTCACCGGCGATCACTTCACGCTATACACATGCGTGCAGGCACCCGATGAGGAACACGCCGAACAATACGCACAACAACAACTATTGAACTATCACGGTATCGACACCGAAAAAATTGGTGCTTGGGATATCACCGCCGAAGAGGACGGAGAGTTTTTATGAAACTAACTAAACAAGTTTGGCATGGCAGATATTACGAAGCAGGCACAGAGGTGTTTCGTATCCCTGCGCCAATCAAAGAGAATGACATCAAAGACGAGTGCGGCTGCGCTAACTATTGGGTGGCACTTGTCAATAATCCGAAAGACATCTTGAATATATGGGAATGTGAAACAAAGGAGAACAACCAATGAACGAACAATTACCTATCACCCCGTACAACGGCACAGGCGGTCACGCCGGTACAGATACGAGCCATGATCGTGCCGAACTTGAAGTAGCAGATGGCACACTCGCCGAACGCCAACAAAAAATCCTAGACACATTAGAGGCGCACGGTTCTGGTGGTGCCACATGGAACGAGATCGGGCGACAACTGTATCTACATCACGGTCAGGTTTCGGGGGCTTTATCGAACCTACATAACGGTGGTCATGTTTTCATGTTGAAAGAGCGACGCAACCGAAGCCACCCATACGTGCATGCAAAGTTTCGTGACAGGTGGCGTGAAGATGAACGCCACGATGCGCCACGCCAAACCCGTGCAGGTGATCGTAAACGGTTAGCAGATGACCTGCTCGCTCTCTGTCGTGAGGGCGTGGAACGGTACCATGCGAACGAAGATGACTCGTGGCAGGCTTTCACGCAGAACTCCTTAGAGTTCATGGATATGTTAGTCAAGGCTATTGACCGCCTCGACGGGAGAAAGTGACAGGGCTACTAGCCCTTGTTGTTCGTAGCCATCGCAAATTTAGGAAGCCCCAAACGAGAATGGTTTGGGTTGTGCGTCGAACCGACGGCAAGTTTTGGGCTGGCGAATATAGGTGGCAAGGGCAAACTTTCACCGATCATATCCCGTTCATTTACCTTTACGGCACGAGGTCGGCTTGCATGGCTGGTGCCGAGCGTTGCGGATTTGCAAACGTTGAAGCCGTTGAGGTAGAGTTGTCTAGGTTTGCGAAGCGACCAATGAAAAGGCGAGGACACCATACTCGTCGTCGCTGAGTGATCGAGGAGTACCCCACTCTCGTATTTCCCTTTCTCCGAGGGTGGGGGAAACTTGTTACTTAACCCAACCTAAGTTGGTTGCCCGCCATGTTGAAGGGGAATGGTTTGCCTCCACGCCTTTGCTGGTTGCGTTGTCGTCGTACAGCCGCAAAATATATATGCAGGGGTCTGAGCCTTCGGAGAATTGTTCGTCTTCGGTTGCTGTTGTCGGTAGTCCGTCATGTATTTCGCATACGGGTGGTGAACAGAAATTGTTTTTGTATCCGTACTGTAGCCATTCGTCGAACGTCATTTTGGTTTGTCCTTTGTGGTCATTGGTTGTGTTTGGTGGTTGTTTGCGCATGTCGGTGGCTCTGACAGTTTGATGTGGGTTGTGATCGTGTTGCCACAAATAGGGCAAAGCCAAGTTTGTTTCACGGCTAAGCGTTAGAACGGTTCTTCTGCTGGCAAAGGTTTTGTTGGTGCTGGTTTCGGCGCCGGTTTTGTTTTGCTGACGTTCGTGGTGCCTGCCGGTGCGATTGACCATAGTTCTGCGTCATCAAATTTGGCGACCCGTTTGCCGAGGATCACAGTTTTTGTTTCGCCTGCTTTGGTGGTGACTTCGACTTCCATATCTGGTTCGCCTGCGAACTCTTTGATGCGTACACCCCATGAGTCGTCTTTAAGTTTGTAAAATGATGCTGACATGAATGTTCCCCCTTTGAGGTAGTTTTGTAGTGGATTAGATATTCGGATCAGAGTTCCGTACCCTGAGCCATTGCTATTCTCATTCGTTCAACCATCTGTTTGTAGGTTGATAGTTCTCGGTTGATATCGATGGATGCTTGAACTGCTAAGTTCAATTCCCACACCAGTTTTTCGTTTTCTTGTTTTAGTTCGTCACGTTCTTCACGTAAACGATCTAAACTGTTTTGCAGATCGTTGCAACGTGCATCCCACATCGCTAGTTCTGACACCTGTGCATCGGTCATAACCCCATCCTAGTCTTATATTTGCGGCTGTGTAGCAATCTTCGGCGTTCAGCCGCCGATTTGCCACCCCAAACACCGTACATGATTTCGTTATCGAGAGCAAACCTTAGACATCGTTCCCGTACGGGGCAGTTTGCACAAAACTTTTTTGCTGTGCTAACGAGGTGCCTTTCACCGATCTCAGGGAACCATGATATGCCGTCGCTGGTGTGGCATTTGGCGTTGTCCATCCAGTTTGTTTCTTTGTCAACTAACTGGAATGATGCGAGTATTTCCCCCATTGCTTCACTTTCCCCAGGGTCGGAAGCCGTTTCCGTTGGTTTTTTGGGCGTAGTCATAGATTGTTTTGGCGGCTTTAAGGTTTGTTAGCGGATCGAATAAGTCTTTACAGTAGTTGATTATCCCTAATGTTTGCAAGTATCCGTTTGGATACCAGCGTGTAGGTAGGCACCATGATCGGTCGTTGATTTGGGTTAAACCTATGTCGGTTGACCCGTCAGCGTTCAGGGTGGTGTTGTGCGCTTGGGTTAGGCATCTTGATTCTCGATGAAGAATCCGGTCAAGGGTCGGTAACTGGTCTAGTTCCCAGCCTGCTTCGAGGGCTACATCCCACCATTGTGGGCATAGGGCTTTAGGTTTGGCTACCGCTACAGGGTCGCGCCAGACGCGCTGTATTGCGTTCTGAGCGACCAAAACAGGGGGTGGGCTGTTAGGTACAGGGGTCTGTTCAGCAAGGCTTGTAACCCCACCTACAGTCAGGGTGACTGCGAGAACGGCGAATAGCCGTGAGAGTGCATCCATCAGGTTCTCCTACCTTAGTTGATTGGTTGTGAGTCTTATTTTATAAGGGCTATAAGTTCTGCGAACTCGTTGAGTGTCATCAACACTATCCCGTCAGAGTTACCTTCAGGCATGGCGATCATAGCGAACGGTCTGATGTCACCCAACGCTTTAGAAGCATCCGATTGCGTTTTCGCCGCACGAAACCTGGTTTCGATAGGGCCGACTTGCGCACCGGCTTTAACTTCAACGCGAAAAAAACCGGACCAATGTTCTTCATGCCGAGAACCTGCGTTACCTGTTGCAGATAAACCCAGTTTGCGTCGGGCATGTCGGGCTTTAGCATCACCTTTAGTTCGATTCCTTTTCCCCCGAGCCGCAGGATCGTTACATCCACGTACCCGTCGCTTACCGTCACGAGATGGGCGACCGAGCAACCCGAACTTCGGACATTCAGGTAGGTTGCATTTCTCACGATTGCCTTGACATTCCCCTTTGCGTTCATCGGTCATT
>Ga0222713_10004030_pt1 | contig 14886 bp, 13 predicted proteins | sample C33_649DmetaG_FD_165061 | JGI IMG/M metagenome (GOLD analysis project Ga0222713, IMG submission 165061) | Estuarine water microbial communities from San Francisco Bay, California, United States - C33_649D | ecosystem: Environmental > Aquatic > Marine > Unclassified | place: USA: California...
GGCGGCACCTGGAACAACAACACCTTGACGGAGCCGGTGGATTTCAACGGCGATTTTACCAACAACGGGACTTTCAACGCGGGCGCGGGGGTCTATACGTTTGGCGGGGGTGCTGCGCAAACCATCACCGGCACCAACGCCGGCACTACGACCTTCGCTGATCTTACGCTTAACAATGCCAACGGCCTGACGCTGACCGGTACCCATAACGTGACGGTATCGAATGCACTGATCCTGACCAACGGTGCCGTCACACCTGGAACCGATACGTTTTATGTATCGAACAATACCAACGGCGCCATTTCACGCACAAACGGATTTGTCGCCGGAAATCTGCGGTGGGCTTTGCCCACGGCCGGCTCGGTCACCCGCACTTTTCCCGTTGGTACCGGAACGACCTATTCACCGGCCGATCTCGTGTTCAACACGGTCACGGCCGGTGACGTGACTGTCCGGGCGACGGGCAGCGATCATCCCGATGTCGCGAATTCCGGCATTGATCCTGCGGCCAGCGTCAACCGCTACTGGACCATTACCAACAACAGTGCCACGTTTGCCAGTTTGAATGCGACCTTTAACTGGATCGCAGGAGACCTCGATGTCGGGGCGAATACCACTACATTTGAAGTGCAGCGCTGGGATGGCGCGATATGGAACAGCACGACTACGGCTTCGCGCAGCGCGACATCCATCCAGATCACCGGCGTAACCGGCGTCGGTGATTTCGTCGTGGGCCAGCCGCAGGCGGTGGCCAATGGCATCGGCCGGTTCAATGCGTATGACACGGGCACTGCCGCGGCTGCCGTCACCGGCAACATCAACACCAAGGTGGCCGGCGTTCCATTCAACGTCGATATCATCGCGATCAAAAACAATCGCAGCCAGATCGACAACGGCTTTACGGGCGCGGTGGTGGTGGAGTTGCTGAATGCCAGTACCACCGGCACCGTGGATGCTTCCACTGGCTGCGACAACAGCTGGACCGTGATCCAGACCATCGCCCCGAATCCGACGTTTGTCGGTGGCGACAGCGGCAGAAAAACCATCAGCGTCACCGAAAACGGTGCTTGGAAAATCGCCCGGTTCCGCATTACCAACACCCCGGGCGGAACCCTGGTCGGTTGTTCGACGGATGCGTTTGCGATACGGCCCGCGAGTTTTTCGGTCAGCGTTACCGACACCAACTGGTCGACGGCCGGCACGACGCGGGCGCTCGATAACACCGTCGCAACCGGCGGGCGGGTGCACAAGGCCGGACAGCCTTTTACCATCACGGTGACACCGTCGCCGCTGTCGGCCAATTACGACACCAGCCCCATCATCGATACTCTGACTTGCACGCTGCCGGGAGTGTGCGTCAACGGTACGCTGGACCTCGGCACCTTCAGCGGCGGCGGCGTGCGCACGAGCACTACTGCGACGTACAGCGAGGCGGGAGCATTCAACTTGACGCTGTTCGATACCGACTTTGCGTTGATCGACAAGACCGACGGGACCCCTGCAGATTGCAGTGCCACCGGCCGCTTTGTCTGCCAGTCGGCCTCACCGCTGGCGGTTGGCCGCTTTGTTCCCGACCGTTTTGTATTTTCAGCGCCCAGCACGCCGATGCTGCTGACATTCGGCAATGAAACCTGCGGTTCGAGATCGTTTACCTATATCGGCCAGCCGTTCTGGTACCAGTCGTTGATGCGCCCATCTGCAACCATCCAGGCGGTCAATGCGAGTGGAACCGTGACCGCCAACTATCCGCTGAACACCGCCACGCTGAGACCGCAGTTCACCGAATCGTACGCCGACGGTTCGTCGCCGGTGACGCTCAACGTTGCCAGCATAGGCACGCCCGCCGCGACCTCTGGCTCGGGTACAGGAACTTATACGGCATCGGCTTCCGGCCAGCTTAACTATGACAGAGTGAATCCGGTTGCACCGTTCACTGCAGCGATTTCGTTGACGGTTTCAGCGAGCGATGCGACCGATAACGCAGTCGATCAGGGCACTATTACTACGTCTTCTTCTCTGGTATTCAATGGTGGTGGACCGGGCATTGCTTTCGACAACGGTGCAGGATTCCGTTTCGGGCGACTGCGCCTGACCAATGCTAGCAGTTCGAAGCTGCTGCCCTTGCGCCTGCCGATGGAAACTCAGTATTGGGACGGCACTTTCTACATCACTAACGTTAGTGACAGCTGTACGACGCTAGCGACAACGGACATCGGCCTCGGCAACCATGTCGGCGGCGGCACCACTTCCGTCTCTTCGGTCAGCGCGATCAGTTCGGGTCGCGGCGCGATTATTCTGTCGGCTCCTTCCGGCGTCGTGAACAGTGTCGATGTCGCGGTGAATCTAGGCACTGGTGGCAGCGCAGATGCTTGTCCTGCTTTCACGCCGGCGACGGCGAGTGCGGCGAACAAAACGTATTTGCGCGGCAATTGGTGCAATCCACCCGGCACCCATACCAAGGATCCTTCTGCGCGCGCACGATTCGGCATCCGCCGCGGAGATGAAACCATCTACCGCCAGGAGCGTTTCAACTAAACGCTTTCCGGGGGAAATCCTCGGCATGAAATTTGCACCTTCGGAATGGTTGCCCGCACACCTTGATTCAGGGCTCTTCCACCCCTTTTTAAAATAACCCTATTTATCAATGGGTTACAAAATCAAGCCTATTCACGCACTCACTAAATGTGGTATAAGTCTTTGACTTCAATACAATATATGCTACTTTCAGCCAATTTGATTCCAACTAGCGCCATTAACGAATGAATTTGTTCGGAAAACGAAGGCGTCCGGGCTGGTTGTGTCTGAATATCCGACGGGATCGTGTCGATCTTTCGCATGTGCTGACAGTGGGTAAAGCTCGACCCGAAGTGTTGCTTTGCGAGTCTTTTCACAAGGAAGGCAGTGACAGTGACACGCTCAAACGTTTGCGCAAGGAACTCGACCTGGATCGCTATCTCTGCATGACTCTGCTGCAGCCGCGCGATTACCAGGTGCTGCCCGTCGACAAGCCGGAGGTCCCGGCAGCGGAAGTGAAAACCGCGGTGCGCTGGGCGATCAAGGATCTCATTGATTTCCCGGTCGAGACCGCGATGGTTGACGCCGTGCATATGCCGGGTGTTGCCGAAGCGAACCGCAAGGCGCAGATGCTGGCCGTGGTTGCGCGCAACGAATTGATTGCCGCCACGGTGCAACCGTTTCACGACGCTGACATCGACCTGTCGGTGATCGACGTTCCGGAACTGGCCCAGCGCAATCTTGCATCCTGCCTGGAAGAAGAAGGGCGGGGTCTCGCCTTGCTGTGCATCGGCGAACACGGTGCGCTGCTGACTTTTACTTCCGGCGGAGAGCTGTACCAGTCGCGCGCCATCGACATCTCGTTGCGGGATTTCGAATCCGGGACCAACACCGATGAATTGCTCGACCGCCTTGCGCTGGAGCTGCAGCGCTCTCTGGACCACTTTGACCGTCAGTTCCGCAGTGTTGCAGTTCAGCGCGTCGTGGTGTCGCAGGTGCCGTTCGGCGAACGCCTGGTGGAATACCTGAATTCGAACCTGACGCTGCCGGTGAGCCTGCTGGATCTCGAGCAGTTCGTGGATTTCCCGGGAGTGCCCGAGTTGCGTAACCCGTTGCGGCAATCCCAGAGCCTGCAGTTGATCGGTGCCGCCATGCGCGCGGAAACGGTGGTGCGATGAGCCAGTACATCAACCTGCTCGGCCCCGCCTTCCGCAAGCAGCGGGTCGAGCTGACGCTCAATCGCACGGTGGCACTTGCGACTGTAGCAGCGGTGGTGATGTCCGGGTTGCTTGCGTATGACCGGCAACTGGTCAACGGCGCGCGGGAAGAGCTGTCTTCTGCGCAGATGCTGCTGAAGACCCAGAGCGCCTATACCAGCCGCTTGCTCGGGGAGAATGCCGCGAAAAAGGGCAATACCGCCCTTGATGCCGAGGTGCAGCAGCTCGAGCAGGAACTGAAGACGGCCCGTGACAGCATGACCGTTCTTGAGGGCGGTTCGCTGGGCAACCGCGATGGTTTCGCGCGCTACATGCAGGCATTTTCCCGCCAGGCGGTTGATGGACTGTGGCTGACCGGATTTACGGTGGCGGGCAGCGGTGACGTGTCAATCGAAGGCCGGGTGCTGCGGCCGGAACTGGTTCCGGCCTATATCCAGCGACTCAACGGGGAACCGGCACTGAAGGGGAGGGAATTTTCCGCGCTCGAGATGAAGCGCCCGGTTTTGCCCCCAGCTGAAACCACCCAGAATGCCAAAGCAGGGGCGGCTGCTGTTGCTGTGCCGCGATTCCTTGAATTTGCCCTAGCCACCAGCGAGTCCGATCCGTCACGCAAGGAGAAGCGCTGATGGGCCAGCTCATGGAGCAATGGCAGCAGTGGAGCGCCAAATTCAACGCACGGTCCCTGCGTGAGCGGGCATTGATTGCCGCGATGGTCGTGGCCGCCGTGGTGCTGTTGTTCGATACCTTTGCCGTGGGTCCGCTTGAGCAGGAGCGCAAGCAGGTGAATTCTCAGCTTGTGCAGGCGCGCACCAAGATCAAGGCCGGTGAACTTGTGATGAGCGGCAGTTCGGCGCAAACTGATCCAGACGCGGTGAAACGGCGCTATCGCGACGAGCTGCGCAAGCAGATCGCCGAAATCGACGGCAAGCTGCAGAGTCTGCAGAAACAGCTGGTGCCGCCGGACCAAGTCACCCAGCTGCTCGAAGGCGTGCTGTCAAGGGACCGGGGACTCGCTCTGATCAGTCTGCGCAAACTCCCCGTGCAACAGTTCAAGACGGGCGCGGTCATGTCCAAGCCCGGCGCCAAGCCGGATCAGCCCTCCGTCCAGGTCAACCGCAGCATTTACCAGCACAGTTTCGAAATCGAGGTCGAGGGCAGCTATGCGGAGTTGCATGCCTATCTAGCCCGGCTCGAAAAACTGCCGTGGCAACTGTTCTGGGGCAAGGTTGAATTGAATGCCGACAAACATCCGCGGTTGAGGCTGGCGCTGACGGTGCACACGCTGAGCCTCAACAAGGCGTGGTTGATCGTATGAAGGCCGCGTCCGCATGGTTGTTGCTGATGGCACTGCCGGCTTCTGCGCAGGGACTGGCCGATCCGACACGGCCGCCGGGTGGCGTCGCCGAGGCGGCTGGATCTTCGGCCACGGTCAGCATGGGTCCCGTGCTGCAGTCGGTAATGCTGTCTCAGGGGCGCAAGATTGCGGTGATCAGCGGGGAAATGGTTGCACTGGGCGGGCGGTATGGCGCAGCAAAACTGGTGAAACTGACGGAAACAGAGGCGGTATTGAAAAACGGTGAGGAGGTTACCGTGCTGCGCATGTATCCGCAGGTGGACAAGCGTGCGGCAGGTGAGAAGAAACCCGGCAGCAGATCCGTTGCAGATTCATCCAAGCGATAAACATGACAAAAACCGAAAAAAATATGTGCAGGGTGTCAGTTGTAGCGATGGTTCTGGTTGCCGGTTGCGCAGAACCGCAGCGCGGCGGCACCACGACTCTGGACGCCATCAACAAGGAAATGGAACAGGCCGCGGGTGTGCGCAAGCCGGTCCCGCAGGAAGCGGTCACCCGCGCCTTGCTGCCCTCGCTGGTGGTCGAAATGCCGAGTGCGGATACACAGAAACCGGAAACCCGCTTTGATCTCTCGGTCAACAACGCGCCGGCTTCCCAGGTGTTCATGGCTATCGTATCCGGCACCCGTTACAGCATGGTGCTGCACCCCGATGTGAGAGGTGAGCTGTCGGTCAGCCTGAAGGATGTCACCGTGACTGAGGCGCTGGATACCCTGCGCGATCTCTACGGGTTCGATTACGGGGTGCAAGGCAATCGCATCACGGTGCTCCCGGCAGCCCTGCAAACCCGCATTTTCCAGGTCAATTACCTGCAGGCGCAGCGCCGCGGCCAGACCCAGACAAGGGTCAGCTCCGGTTCAATCGCCGATGGTTCAGCTGCTCCCGGCAGTCCGGCGCCCGGCGCGGTGCCGGTACCGACGACGGGGCCTACAGGGGGCGCCGGTACGCGTGCCGCCGAAAGCACCAGGGTCACCACCAGCTCCGATTCCAATTTCTGGGATGACATCCAGAAGTCACTGAATGCCATTCTCGGCACCGCAGCCGGTCGCAGTGTCGTGGTCAATCCCCAGTCCGGAGTGGTGGTGGTCCGCGCCATGCCGAACGAATTGCGCAACGTTGAGCAGTTCCTGAAGGCGATGCAGATCATCGTCGAGCGCCAGGTTGTGCTGGAAGCGAAAATCATCGAAGTCAGTTTGCGTGACGGCTATCAGGCGGGCGTCAACTGGGCCGGATTCCGCGACGGCAGTACCCGGCTCGGCGCCGGCATCATCAGCCCAGGCGCAACCCTGGACCGCAGCGGCGCGATAACCGCGCCGACGGCGCGTGCCGCAGACGGCAGCGTGCTGAGCAGTTCAGCGCTGGCAGCCGGCTCGACGGGGTTGGTGACGGGTGCGCTGGCACTGGGATCGGGCGCGGCGGGAGGGCTGTTCGGGCTGGCGTTGCAGACCAAGAACTTTGCCGCACTGCTGTCGTTCCTCGAGACCCAGGGTGGTGTCAACGTACTGTCCAGCCCACGGGTGGCGACCATCAACAACCAGAAAGCCGTGCTCAAAGTGGGTACCGACGACTTCTTCGTCACCAACGTCAGCACGACCTCCAGCACCAGCGGCAGCAGCACCACGGTGACCCCGACGATCACCGTGGCACCGTTTTTCTCCGGCATCGCTCTCGACGTGACGCCGCAGATCGACGGCAACAACAACATCATCCTGCATATCCATCCTTCGGTAAGCAGCGTGGTTGAGCGGCGCAAGGTGATCGATCTCGGATCGCTCGGGTCCTTCACGCTTCCCCTGGCATCCAGCGATGTCAACGAGACCGATACCATTGTCCGCGTCCAGGACGGCAACATCGTGGCCATCGGCGGCCTGATGCGGCAGCAGACCGTCAATCGTCGCAGCCAGGTGCCGGGCGTGGGTGATACTGCCGGTGTCGGCGAACTGTTCCGCCAGCGCGACCAGAGCAGCACCAAGAGCGAACTGGTGATTCTGCTCAAGCCGACCATCATTCACAGCGATCGCAACTGGCAGGAAGATCTGAACCAGACCCGCGACCGCATACGCGCCTTGGGTACGCCGGAACCGCAACGGTGATACGCTGGCGCCATGTATGAAGCGTATTTCGGGCTGCGTGAACCGCCCTTCGGCATAACGCCGGACACCAGTTTTGCCTACGCCTGTAATTCACACCAGGAAGCGCTGAATACCCTGCTCGTTGCCACGCGCAACGGTGAAGGGTTCATGAAGGTCACAGGCGAAGTCGGCACCGGCAAGACGTTGCTGTGCCGGCGTTTCCTCGCCGCGCTCGATGCGCGGTTCGTGTCGGCCTACATTCCGAATCCCTATCTGGAACCGCGCACACTGATGTTTGCGCTGTCGGATGAACTCGGCATATCCCTGCCGCGCGAATCCGACCAGCATCAGCTGCTCAAGGAATTGTCGAGGGCATTGCTCAATTTTGCGCGGCAGGGCAAGACCGTGGTGGTCTGTCTTGACGAGGCGCAGGCCATGCCTGATGAGACGCTGGAGGCGCTGCGCCTGCTGACCAATCTCGAAACGGAGAAACGCAAATTGCTGCAGGTGGTCCTGTTCGGCCAGCCCGAGCTCGATGCACGGCTGGCCCAGGATGCAGTCCGCCAGCTGCGTCAGCGCATTACTTTTCAGTACCGCTTGTCGGCATTGACCCGCGACGAGGTCGATCATTACCTGTCACATCGCCTGCGGGTGGCCGGTTATCGCGGAGATCGCGTGTTCCTTTCCGGTGCCGTGCGGGAAATCCATAAAGCAAGCCACGGCGTGCCGCGACTGGTCAACATCATTGCGCACAAGGCCCTGTTGCTGGCTTTCGGAGAAGGTCTGCAGCAGGTAGCGCCGAAACATGCGCGCTCGGCGGCGGCTGATACGCCGGCAGCCGTGGCGCCATCAAGGTGGTGGGTGTTCGGGATGGCGGCAGTGGTGGTGGCTTGCGGTTTGACCCTGGCCTGGTTCGCATGAGCGTCATCAATCAAATGCTGATGGATCTGGAGCGGCGGCGCGCATCGAGCGCCGAACGCAACCGCATTCCTGCGCATGTGCGTGCCTTGCCGGGAAAAACCCCCGAGGTGTCGAGCAGGATGCCGATAGTCGCTGCCGCGGTCGCGGTGGTTATCGCGCTGGCTGTTGGCGGGTGGTGGATTGCACAGCGTAACCGGGGCGACGTGCAACCGGTCCAGCCGGCATTACCGGCAGCAAAAGCGGCGGTGCCAAAAGCGCCGGTCGAGTCGGAATCCGTGGAAATGATTGCCCAGCGCATGAGTTTCGAGTTGTCGAACATGCCCGAGCTGCCGCTTCAGCCTGCTTCAGTGCCGTCCCCCGGGGTGTCCACGGCGGCAGTCGTCGGGCGAGAAGAACGGGTTGTGGTAGCGGAACGCGCCGCACCTCCCGCCCCGGCACCCGCAGCGCAACGCAGTGCACCGGCGAAGGTGGCTGCAGCTGCAGGGAAACCCGAGTCGAACCCGCGCGTGGAAATTTCAAAACAGGTTCGCGAACTCACGCCCAGGCAGCGTGCCGATGCCGAATACGCCAGGGGAGTCGCAGCGTTACATCAGGGCAGGTCCGGCGACGCCCGCGCTGCGTTCGAGGCGACCCTGGTGATCATGCCCGCGCATCATGCTGCGCGGCAGGCCCTGGTTGGAACCATGCTCGATGTACGCCAGTTCGCGGATGCAGCGAAAGTACTGCAGGAAGGGCTGAATCTGGCGCCGGCGCAATATGGTTTTGCCATGGCACTGGCGCGTCTGCAGATAGAACAGGGTGACCTGGATGCCGCGGTGCAGACCCTGGCGCGCAGCGTTGATCATGCAGCAGGTAGTGCAGAGTATGCAGCGTTTTATGCGGGGCTGTTGCAGCGTCAGCAGAAGCATGTCGAGGCGGTGGAGATGTTCGAGCGCGCGTTGCGACAGCGCGGCAATTCGGGTGTATGGCTGCTCGGACTGGGACTCTCGCTGGAGGCACTCGGACGCGGCCCCGAAGCCCAGGAAGCCTACCGTCGCGCCAAGTCCGCCGGAAATCTGCCGGGTGATCTGGCAGCGTTTGTCGATCAGCGGTTACGCTGATCTTTGCTGTCCATGAATTAGCCCGGTTGCCTCGGTTCGTATTTCACGTCACGTGGTCGGCTACGGTGCGGGCGACCACCCATCCGGTCACCGATGCGGCGCCTGATTTTTTCAGGCAACGGGCGAGCTCATTCAGGGTGGCTCCCGATGTCAGCACGTCGTCCACCACGGCAATGTGCAGACCTTCAAGCGAATGCTGCACGACAAAAGCCCCGCGGATGTTTTTGCGACGTTCTTTCCATGGCAACGAAGTTTGCGGCACCGTGTCGCGGATTTTGATGCAGACACGGGCATCCACCCGCGCAGGTGCCCGGTGGGCGGCATGATGCGCTATCTCCAGAGCCTGATTGAATCCGCGTTCGCGCAGGCGTTGCCCTGACAGCGGCATCGGCACGATCAGATCGGGATGCTGCGGCAGTTCTGCCGACAGCAGATCGGCAAGAACTTTTGTGGTTTCGAGCCGCCCCCCGTACTTGCACGCCTGGATCATGCCGGCGAGGGGATAGGCATAGCGGTATCCGGTGATCACGCGGTCGAAATGTGGAGGCTCGGCAATACAGCGCCCGCAGATTCCGGTGATGGAAAGGGGGTGTGCGCATACCGTGCATTGTGTTTTTGCCAATGCCGGCAGTTCGGCGCGGCAGCCGTTGCAGAGGGCGAGGGCGACTGCGCCGTCACCACACAGCAGACAGCGATAGCCCTGGTTGGGCGGTGTCGGCGCGTCACGCCTGTCAAAAAGCAGATTTTTGAAATTTGACAAAAGTGTCGGCTTCTGCGACGATGAATACATATAAGTTATTGTTTTTAAATATATTTTTATTCAGATGGATACACTCAACCTAAACGCTCATCCTCCCCATACGGTCGACACCCAGCGCTGGTCGACTGCGCAGGTCGAAGCGCTGTTCGCCTTGCCTTTCAACGATTTGCTGTTCCAGGCCCAGCAGGTGCATCGGGCCAATTTCGATGCCAACGCGGTGCAATTGTCGACACTGCTGTCGGTGAAAACCGGCGGCTGTCCCGAAGACTGCGGTTACTGCCCGCAGGCGGCGCGTTACCAGACCGGTGTCGAAAATGAAGACATGCTCTCGGTGGAAGACGTGGTCAGTGCGGCAAGGGCCGCGCGCGATCACGGAGCGACGCGCTTTTGCATGGGAGCGGCGTGGCGCAGTCCGAAGCAGCGCGATCTCGACAAGGTCATCGCCATGGTCAAGGCAGTACGCGGACTCGGCATGGAAACCTGCGCGACACTGGGCATGCTGAAACCCGGGCAGGCCAGTCAGTTGCGCGAGGCCGGACTCGATTACTACAACCACAACATCGATACCGACGCCGACCATTACGGCAAGGTCATCACCACCCGCGATTATTCCGACCGCATCGATACGCTCGGGCAGGTGCGCGAAGCCGGACTTCATGTCTGCTGCGGCGGCATAGTCGGGATGGGTGAAACGCGTACGGCACGCGCCGCCTTGATTGCCCAGCTGGCGAACATGGATCCTTACCCGGAATCGGTGCCGATCAACAACCTGGTACAGGTGCTCGGCACGCCCCTGCACGGCACCGATCAGCTCGATCCGCTGGAGTTCGTGCGCACAATTGCCTGCGCGCGCATCACCATGCCCAAGGCCATGGTCAGGCTGTCGGCGGGCCGCCAGGAAATGGGCGATGCGGTACAGGCACTTTGTTTTCTCGCCGGCGCGAACTCCATTTTCTATGGCGAAAAGCTGCTGACTACCGGCAACCCGGATGTGGCCAACGATCGTGCCCTGTTTACGCGATTGGGTTTGACGCCGCTGAATCCCGCCTGATTTCCCCTCAACCGGCTTTTTCCGATCAACTTGTCGCTGCACGCCGAACTGGCCGCCGATCTGGAGTTGCGCGAGGCGCAGGGATTGCGCCGCAGGCGGCGACTGCTGGCATCGCCGCAGCGGGCCCGGGTTCGAGTTGACGGCAGCGAGTTTGTCGCCTTCTGTTCGAACGACTACCTCGGGCTTGCCGCGGATCCTCGACTCACTGCAGCCGCCCGCGACGGTCTTGAACGCTACGGCGTCGGTGCGGGTGCTTCGCACCTGATACTCGGACACAGCGCGGTCCATCATGATCTTGAAGCGGCGCTGGCGGAATTCGTGCGGTTGCCGAGGGCACTGACATTCTCGACGGGCTACATGGCCAACATGGGGGCTGTCAGCGCGCTGGTCGGGCGCGGGGATGCGATTTTCGCCGACCGGCTCAATCATGCATCGCTCAACGATGCCGCGCTGGTGTCACGGGCTGCATTCAAACGCTATGCCCATGGCGATCTCGCGATGCTAGAGCGGTTGCTGAAAAACACGCCTGCCCGTCGCAGGCTGGTGATCGTCGATGCGGTGTTCAGCATGGACGGTGACATTGCTCCGGTGCCCGAACTGCTGGACCTGTGCGTTCGGCATGATGCGTATCTGTTGATCGACGATGCCCACGGCTTCGGGGTTCTCGGGGAGCAGGGCCGCGGCACGCTTGCGCATTTCGGGATCGGGTCCGATCGGGTGATATACATGGCGACCCTGGGCAAGGCGGCCGGCGTCGCCGGCGCTTTTGTGGCGGGCAGCGGGGAGCTGATCGAAACCCTGATCCAGAACGCACGCACTTATATCTATACCACCGCGGCTCCGCCGGCGCTGGCGCAGGCCTTGCTCGCAAGCCTTGAAGTGATCGGCAAGGAAGACTGGCGGCGCGAACGCTTGCGGGAACTCATCACGCAATTGCGTGCAGGTCTTGCCACGGCTTCCTGGCCCTTGCTGCCGTCGCAAACGCCAATCCAGCCGTTGATGGTCGGGGACAGCCGCCAGGCGATGGCTCTGTCCGAACGGCTGGCCGCCAGCGGATTGCTGGTGCCCGCGATCCGGCCACCGACGGTGCCGCAGGGTACTGCGCGGCTGCGCATTTCGCTGTCTGCCGATCATGATTCCGCAGATGTACAACGGCTGGTGGATGCTTTGCTGGAGGTCGCGTGAGCGGTGAGGAAAAATCCGAACTGGTGCTGCTGCATGGCTGGGGAACACATCCGGGCATCTGGCAGGATCTGGCGGATCGACTTGCCGCAGATTTCTCTGTGCGGATGCCGGAGTTGGCGAGCGAAGAAGCGTTGCCGTCCATGGCCGATGTCGTTGATCGACTTGCGGCCGCTTCCCCCCGACGATGCATGGTTGCGGGCTGGTCGCTCGGAGGACAACTGGCGCTGGCATGGGCACAACGCCATCCTCAACAGATTGAGCGAATTGTTTTGCTGGCCTCGACGCCACGTTTTGTCGCGGCACCGGATTGGCCAGAGGGTTTGGCGGCAGCAATCTTCGCGGAATTCACGGTGCAGCTTGAAACCGATCCGGCCGGGACACTGAAACGCTTTCGCCTGTTGCAGGCCAGCGGTGATACACAGGCACGTGCGGTCGCACGTCGCTTGGAAGCTGTTGCCGACTTGCAGCGGGCTCCTGAACCTGAGGTGCTGGAACGCACCCTGGGCTGGCTGGGAAGCAATGATCTGCGCGATACGCTGCCTGCGGTTGCACAGCCGGTGCTGCTGCTGCACGGCACGGAGGACCGGCTGGTCAATCCGGCCGCGTCCGCTTATATGTTGAAGCAGATGGCGGATGCCCGCATGAAGCTGATTTCCGGAGCGGCGCATGCCCCATTCATTTCCCAGCCTGACAAGGTTTGTCGGCAAATGATCGGGTTTTTTCATGAGCAATAGGCCGCTCCTCGACAAACGTGCGTTGCGCCGCTCTTTTGAGCGCGCGGCCGCGACCTACGACGCGGCAGCAGTTCTGCAGCACGAAGTCTGCACTCGCAGCCTTGAACGCCTGGATTTCATTCGTCATCGCCCACAGCGCATCCTCGATGCCGGCAGCGGCACCGGGAATGCCTGGCGCGGACTCCGGTCGCGTTATCCCGATGCGGGTATCGTTGCGCTCGATATCGCGTCAGCCATGCTGCGCCAGGGCAGGGCTGCGGCTCCATGGCATCAGCGCCTGCTGCGACGGCTGCCGGCAGTCATCTGCGGAGACCTGGAGCATCTGCCGCTGAAAAAAAGTAGCATCGATCTGGTATGGAGCAACCTGGCACTGCAATGGGTGAACGAACTGCCCTCGACTTTTGCCGAAATCCACCGCGTGCTGGCACCGGGCGGGCTGTTCATGTTCACCACGTTCGGACCGGATACCCTGAAGGAAATGCGGTCGGCACAGTCCGGCCTGGATGGACATATGCATGGCAGCGGTTTCATCGACATGCATGACATCGGCGATTTGCTGGTGCGGGCCGGTTTTGCCGATCCGGTGATCGACATGGAGCTGTTTACGCTCACCTATGACGATGTGCGGGCGGTGATGCGTGATCTGAAGTCGATTGGTGCACACAATGCCGCTGTCGACCGTCCTCCGGCCCTGTCCGGCAAACGTTGGCTGGCTGCAGTCGAACATAACTATGAAGCGTTGCGGCGCGACGGCAAATTGCCGGCGACATTCGAGGTGATCTACGGACATGCCTGGCGGCCGCTGCCCCGCACCGGCCCTGATGGCCGACCGGTTATTGAAATCAGACCCGTGGATCCTGCTTGAAATGAAAGCCCCGTCCAGCCAAACCCCGTCCGGGCGCGGGGTTTTTATCGCAGGCACTGATACCGGGGTCGGCAAGACGCTGGTCGCCTGTGCTCTGCTCAACGGGCTGGGCAAAATGGGGTTGCGTGCTGCGGGCATGAAGCCGGTTGCGGCCGGGGCTTACCGCAGGGGACGGATCTGGCATAACGACGATGTTCAACAGCTGCGTGCGGCAGGCAACGTCGATCTGCCACTGTGTTCGGTGAATCCTTATTGCTTTGCGCCGGCCATTGCCCCGCATGTTGCCGCGCTGGAAGTTCGCATGCCGATCCGTTTGGCGGTGATCCGCAGTCACTATGCCCGGATCGCCCGTAGTGTCGATGTGGTGGTGGTTGAGGGCGTGGGCGGTTTGCTGGTGCCGCTGGGGCCGCGGACCAATGCCGCTGAAATACCGCTGCAGCTCCACTTGCCGGTGGTTTTGGTTGTTGGCATGCGGCTGGGGTGCCTCAACCACGCGCTGTTGACCGCGGAAGCGTTGCGCGCCCGGGGTTTGCGGTTTGCCGGGTGGATTGCCAATGACATGGATCCCGGCATGTCCCGGCTCCAGCAGAATCTCGATGCCTTGCGCGAGAGATTGCCGGCGCCCTTGCTCGGACATGTCCGCCATGTCCGAAAACCACGTCTCGGCAACATCGTCAAGATGCTGGATATCAGTCGCTTGAATACCCTCATTTGAGAGGGAAAACCGACTGATTTCATGGGACATATTGGTTGCGACTGTCCCTGCGGTTGTGCTACAGTCCGCGCGGTTGAAACAGGTGGTCGGCGCCGGTGACCAGAGAGACAATTTTTGAGTCGGATTTGGAACAGGATGGCGCCGGATTCACGTATTTCAGGCGTCATGCCAGTTCGCTGGATCTGCGGTTGCTGAAACTGGTTTTCGGTTCTCTGGCTGTTTTTTCCCTGCTCGTTGCCGTTGCGTTTGCGGCTACGGGTGCGTGGATGATCATCCCGTTCGCGGGTGTCGAAATTGCCGGGCTGGCTGTGGCGGCTTGGGTTGTATTGCGCCGTGCCGGGGATTTCGAGCGGCTGGCGATGAGCGGGGACCGTATTCTGTTCGAGTGCAGGGAACGGG
>Ga0222713_10004033_pt1 | contig 14874 bp, 16 predicted proteins | sample C33_649DmetaG_FD_165061 | JGI IMG/M metagenome (GOLD analysis project Ga0222713, IMG submission 165061) | Estuarine water microbial communities from San Francisco Bay, California, United States - C33_649D | ecosystem: Environmental > Aquatic > Marine > Unclassified | place: USA: California...
TGTAATTGGATAGAAATTAGATCAACCCCACTTTGATTAGTAGGGCTTGGGTCTTAGATAAATTAGCAAGAAGTGAGAGATCAACCCTTGGCGATGGAATCTGACTTAGAGCAGGAAGCCCTACAGGATTAGCATGGTTAAGGACTAGAGAGTATTCATAGGTTTTCTCAATAAATTCCCTTTGAACTTCATCGCTGAGTAAGTAAGTTAGGAGATCAAGTGAGACTTGAGAATTAGTAGCAGTTTTCAGTATTCCAGCTCCAGCAACATTTATCATATTTCCAGTGTCACCTGGAGCGAAGAATCCATTGGCAACTGCAATTTCGCGCCCTAGCGCCTTTGAGACCTCCCATAGGTAATAGTGATTTACTAAACCAAGATCAATCTCACCGGCATCAATTGCCGCCACAATTTGAGAGTTCTTCTCATAAAGTTTTACATCATTGGCTTTGAGTTTCTCTAGCCAATTAGCTGCTGCTGCCTCACCTCTTGATTGAATTAGCGCGGTGATAAATGCTTGGAATGATGAATTTGTGGGAGCGATTCCTATTTTGGAACGGTAGATCGGCAGAGTTAATTGATCGATACTGTTAGGAAGATTTTTGACTCGCTCTGGTGAGTAGGCAAAGACGCGAGCTCTGCCAGTGATTCCAACCCAATCTGATCTACTGGATCGATATTTATCTTCAACGCGATCTAAAACCTGCTGATCTAGTTGTGCAAACAAACCAGCTTCACTAATTGCACCTAGCGCTCCCGCATCCTGGGAGATAAATAAATCTGCAGGCGAGTTTGTACCTTCTTCAAGGAGTTGAGCAGCAAGGGCAGCTGAATCCCCGTAGCGAACATCTAATTTGGCTCCGGTAAGAGCGGTGAACTGATTTAGAAATGGGGAGATAAAGCTTTCGCTCCGGCCTGAGTAGATAACCAAACTCTCGCTCTTTTGAGATGCGCAGCCGGTAAGAAGGCTCGCGCCAAGGCTTAGGGCAAGGGCGAGAGTGATAAATCGGAGTCTTTTAAGAGCCACATAGAGAGGTTATCTCGCAATGGGGTATTTAAGCAACATTTATGTTGCGTAATTCACCTTTACTCCTCGGGCTCAATTTCTGCCTCAGCAGGGGGCAAGGCCAGAGGCTCACTTTCAGAGAGGCTCTCAGCAATGGCGTTGGCGCACTTTTCTATCTGCCACTCTCTTGCCCCATTAAGCCTTAACTGCGTTTCGACTCTTGATAGTAGAGCAGGGCTCATTTTATGGAGCTGCTCGTTTGCTTGATCAAAGCAGATCTTTCTTACCAACTCAGGGCCGATGAGATTTTCTAAGGGGATATTTAGCTCGACTGCAATTTCATTTAGCTTAGCTTTGGCATGGCTTAAGTGAGCATAGGCGATAGGAAACTTTACCTTCCAGATCTTTACTGGCGGAAGAGAATCACTCTTGCTTCGAAGTTCTGGCCACCTCTCTTGCTCTAGAGATTGAGCTGCAAGAAATGTCTCTAGCCAGGTGTCGATATAGCTCTTTTGGATCTCATTTCTAATTCGCACTTTCGCTTCACTAAGTTTCATAAATTCTTCTTTACTTTTTACATTTGATTTAGCTAGCGCAATTATTACTGCATCTGATAGAAGTCGTCCTGGGGCTAGATCAATTGAGGATGCAATCTCATCACGTACCTGCCAGAGCTGCCGAATAATTGCTAGCTGATATCGAGATTTAATCTCATGCATTCCAGAGGTCTTTCTCCAAGGCTCCTTTCTCTTTTGAGGGGGAGGGCTAGTTAATATCGCGGCAAAATCTTGCATCGCCCATTTTAATTTGCCTTGCGCAATAAGAAGCTCTGCTACTTTATCTCTCAGATCTATAAGTAGCGCCACATCAAGAGCTGCATAATCAAGCCACTCCTGCTTTAGTGGTCGAATCGACCAATCAACCGCAGAGTGCTCTTTAGCAAGTGAGATTTGCAAGAGGCTCTCAACTAAATGACCAAGACCTACTCTTGGACACCCTGCAATTCTTGCTCCTAATTCAGTATCAAATAGCTCTTTTGGATCTATGCCCCAATCGCGAAGACAGGGCAGATCTTGGGTGCTGGCATGGATAATTACCTCTTCGCCTCTAATGACTTCATTTAATTGGCCAATTAGAGGGCTTTGGTTAAATTGGATCGGATCAATTAGATGCAGGCCGCCGCCTCTTCGATATATCTGTATTAGATAAGCCTTTGAGCTATAGCGAAATCCTGAGGCGCGCTCAGCATCGATAGCAATTGGACCGTGGCCTGATTTAAGCTCGCTTATCGCCCCAGCAAACTTATCCTCAGTTGTGATTAGCTCTGGAGTTCCTTGTTCGGGAACCTTTAGGGCGCGAAGATTTGTTTCATTCTCACTCACAGTTTATTAACGCTTTTGCGGAAGTGAGGCTACGCCCTCAGGAAGGGGAGCAAGGCCTGCAGCGCTTGCCATTAACTCAAGCCAGGCATGGACATGGCTCATCAACTCCTCCGGATTATCTGCAGTCCATGAAGCTCGAATCTCTATCTCAGATGATTCATCATGCGATGAGAGTTCCCCAAATGATGCGCTTGCAACTCTAGTAACTGTCCCGCTGGGCTGGCTATATTTTGCACCACTATTTTTTAGCGCGTCAATAAACCAAGACCAGCCAACATCAGGCAACATTGGATCTGATTGAATCTCAATATCAAGGGCTGAGCGAACAAAGGTTACGCAGCGAAAAGTTCCATCCCAAGATTCTTGTCCATCTGGATCATGAAGGAGAACGAATCTGCCAGTTGCGATGTCATCTTCGCTTTCAAGATCAAGTGCTAGATCGGCGGTGATAGCAAAGGCATAGGGGGCAAGTTTTTGCGGCGCAGGTATTTCAGAGATGGAGATTTCAGGGCGCGCCTTAATGGCTTTTATATCTTCGATAAAAGTATCGAAGTTGCCATTCGCTGCTTTCATAAGGATAAGGGTAGGCAAGAGTTAAATGAGTCAGCGGGAGGCGCGAGGGCCTATGAGGCGATAACCTTGATTAATGGGCTCATTACTTGCGCTAGCTTCCAGTCTGCTCTGGGGAACTGCGGATTACTTAGCCGGAAACCTCTCGAAGCGCTATAAAGCTATCGCTGTCACAGCGATTTCACAGATATTTGGACTTATCTTTGGCCTCTTAGTAATTCTCTTCTTTGCAGATTTTATAAGACCTAATCTTTCGATGAGTGGCTACTTCATTCCGGGAGTTATTGCTGGCATCGCTGGATTTATTGGCCTGATTGCTTTTTATACTGGTCTTGCTACAGGTCGTATGGGAGTTGTTTCACCAATTAGTTCGCTCTCAGTTCTAATCCCATTGTTTTTTGCTCTTGCAAGAGGTGAGCGACCTACCTCTCTTGAGTTGATAGGAATATCAATTGCCATTACCGGAGCATTTATGGCAAGCGGACCTGAGATAAGAAATGGTCTGCCAATTAAGCCTCTCTTGCTAGCAGTGGTTGCTGCCATCGGTTTTGGAACTGCCTTAACATTTATTGCAATTGGCTCTGAGACTGACTCTCTCCACACTATGACCTCGATGAGAGTTGCTTCAGTATCGATCTGCATTCTGCTAGCTATTAGATATCGAAGCCTTAGCGGCATTCCAAGGCGAGAATTTCCACTATTAATATTTATTGGCGTTGCAGATTTTCTAGCAAACTTTCTTCTTGGGGTAGCAACTACTAAAGGCTTAGTCTCTATCGCTATGGTTCTAGGTTCACTATTTCCAATAGTGACTATTCTTTTAGCTTATAAATTCCTCAATGAGAGATTGGCTAATGTTCAGTATCTGGGAATTGCTTTTGCGCTAAGTGGAGTACTTTTAATCGCTGCTTTCTAACTTAACTCTCCAGCTTTCAAAGCTAGCGCCATCAATAATCTCGATAGATCGCCTCTCGTAGTTCTTAAGTAATTGGCTCTCATCAAAGAAGTGGCCATCACCATCTTGATTAACTCTGGTGATATAGAGAAGATCGATAAGGCTCTGGGTAATTAAGCTTGAGATGAAATTAACCCCGCCCTCTATCAATACTGGGCAGCCCTGCTCTAAAAGAGCGCGTTTAATTAGCCAGGCTGGCTCTTGATTAAAGATAAATTGGCTATCGCTTCCACCTTCGCTAAGTGTGCGCGATGAGATATAGAGCGGAAGGCTTAATTTAGAGTAGGGCTCATTTCTATAACTTTGGCCGCCAATTAATATCGCCTTAGCTCGCGTGCGAATCTGGTGGAATCTAATTCGATCACTTTCTGGGCTTAAGGCCCTTGAGCTACCGCCAAGGCTGGTCGCCAGATTCCTTGCAAGCAGGATATTTGCCATAACTTTAACCTCAGGGACCTGCTTCATAAGTAGCACGCTACCGCCCAAGAGATGATGTCAGTGCCGCTCTCTATCGTTGTCTTCATGATTATTGATTGCGATAGTTGCATCATGCGAGATATCGCATGTAAAGATTGCGTAGTTTCCGTCCTAATCTCCGCCCCCAATAATGAGAGCCATGAGCCCTCAGAGCTTGGTCTTGAGGAGGCGCGAGTAATTGATCTTCTCTCCTCGCGGGGAATGATTCCCCCTCTTCGCTACGCTCAAAACGAGGGAGAAAGTGATAATTCACAGGCAAATCAAGCCCTTTCAGGTTGAGTTGGTCTGACTTTCGCAGTTAGCCTAACGCGATGAAATTTTCTCTCAGATGGCTAACGCCTCTCTTGGCTCTAGTTTTAGCTATCACCCTTCTTCCAGCATCAAGCGCTGCCCCAAGCGCAAACTTAGTTGCAGTTAAGGCTGAGGTTGAACGCCTTCAAGAAGATGCCGCTGAAGCCGGGGAGAATGCTCAAGCTGCCAAGATTCAATTAGCTAGGCTTAAATCTCAATTAGAGTCGGTGCGTCAAGCTGCCGATGTTCAAAAGGCGAGTGTTGAATCGGTCGAGAAATCACTTTCCGCAATTGCGGTGGCTCGCTATAAATCAACAGGGCTCGGTGAAGGTTTAGAGCTGCTCTTCTCCTCAGATCCATCTCTCTATCTCTCAGCTGCTGGCTCGCTAGAAGATGTCACTAGAAAGCAATCCTTAGAGCTTCGAAAATATGCCACCGCTAAACAGCGCCTCGATGCCACATCACTTACAGTCAGCGACAAAGTTAGATTAGTTCAAGCAGCAGAGGCGCGCTATCGCGCTCAAGCTGCTCAAGTTGAAGCAAAACTTGCTCAAGCTGAAAAATTATTATCAAAACTGGAGAAAGCAGATCGAGAGAAACTTATAAAGCTTCAGGAGATGGATGCCGCCGAGCGACAGAGATATTCAAAAGAGCAGGCAAAACTTGCCAATGCAGTATCGGGACGAGCTGGAACTGCCCTTCGTTATGCGGTTAAACAGATTGGCGATAACTATGTCTGGGGAGCAGCAGGTCCAATTCGTTGGGATTGCTCAGGGCTGACTATGCGCTCCTTCCAACAATCTGGGGTTAAATTGCCTCACTCCTCCCGAGCGCAATTTGGCTATGGAAGATCGATTTCAAGAAATAATCTCCAAGCCGGTGACCTAGTCTTTTTTGGCACTCCCATATCTCACGTTGGAATCTATATAGGTAAGAACAAGATGGTCCATGCGCCAAGACCAGGAGCTAAAGTGCAGATTGCAGAGTTTGGAAACTACTTTGGGCGTAAAAAGTATGTAGGGGCGCGTCGACTCTAGAGTTGATCAGTAGAATTTAATAATGCCTTCAATATTGCTTTTGACCAATGATTTTGGCCCGCGCGCAGGAGGAATTGAAACCTTCATCATTGGACTCCTTGAGAGGATGCCAAAAGGTGAAGTCATTGTCTATACCTCAAGACAGAGTGGTAGCGAGAGCTTTGATAAGAAATGGCTAGATAACTTTGGTGTTAAGGTAATTCGAGATGCTTCCAAGATATTACTGCCAAGCCCTCGGGTCATAAGAGCAGTTAGAAAAGTTATAAAGCAGAGCAAAATAGAGAAGGTTTGGTTTGGCGCTGCGGCTCCACTTGCAATCTCTGCAAGGTTTTTAAGAGTAGGTAATGTTGAAAAAATTGTTGCCCTAAGCCATGGCCATGAGGTCTGGTGGTCCAAGGTGTTTCCTTTTAATTTGGCGATGAAGGAGATTGCAAGAAGCGTTGATGTTCTTACTTTTCTGGGTGATTACACCGGTTCGGTAATTGGGAAGCATTTTAAAGGTAGAGCAAAGTTAGTGAAAATCGCACCTGGAATCGACATCAATCACTTCAAGCCAGAGCGAGATTTATCAAATATTAGTGAGGTCAGATCTGAGTTAAAGATTGGCTCAGAGCCCTTAATTTTATCGGTTGGAAGGTTGGTCCATAGAAAAGGTCAAGATAAGTTAATCACCGCGATGCCTAAAATACTGATCAAAAGACCCGATGCTAAATTACTATTTATTGGCCAAGGTCCCCGAAAGGCCAAACTTGATTCGCTAATTGCAAAATACGGTATAGAAAACTCAGTGATATTTCTTGGAAGTATCGCCTACGCTGATCTTCCAAAGTATCTAAACGCGGCAGATCTATTTGTAATGCCTTCGAGATCTCGTCTAATGGGCCTTGAAGTTGAAGGCCTTGGAATTGTTTATCTAGAGGCAAGTGCCTGCGCTCTGCCAGTTATAGCTGGAAGGTCTGGGGGAGCTCCAGATGCACTCCTTGATGGCAGAACTGGTTATGTTGTAGATGGCTTAGATATCGATCAGATTGCCAATCGCGTAATTTCACTGCTTGATGATCCGAAATTAGCAAAAGATATGGGCGAGGCAGGAAGAGTCTGGGTTGAGAGCAATTGGAGTTGGGATATCTGGTCTACTGCTTTTAATGAACTATTAGAAATTTCAGGAAAGTAAGCCAATTTTTCTAGCTGCGTTTATACATTGAACGCGATTTTTTGCGCCAAACTTCTTATAAATTGATGCAAGGTGAGTCTTTACAGTTGACTCTGTAACAAATAATTGTGCCGCTATCTCAAGAACGGTATCACCGGTTGGAAGTTTTTCAAGGATCTCTAGCTCTCTTGGAGTAAGTCCTACTTCTCGATTTTTAGCATCGATTGCTTGAGTTAACTTTCTTGCGGTAAAACTTAAAGGCTTAACCGAACTTGCCTTGATAGCACTGAGAAGTTCACTACTTGGCGATGCTTTATCAACATGTGAGCTCGCGCCAGATTGCATTGATGCCAGAACATGCTCTGGCATATTAGACATAGTTAAGACCACTATTCCAATACGCTGAGAGAGCGATCTTGCCCAAGCCACCACCTCAAGGCCATTTCCATCTGGCAGATTTAAATCAACAACAATTACATCTGGATTCAAATGCGATATCTGCGCAAAGGCCTCTCGCTTAGATCCTGCTTCACCAATAAGGCAGATCTGTTGATCGCGGGCAATTAAACGGCGCAGACCCTCTCGTACCATTGTGTGATCATCGATCACCAATACCTTAAGCATTATCGCTCCCAGAATATTTGATCTGGAATTTAAAGCTACTGCCATCGCTAGTTGAGGAGCTGGAATAAGAGGTAGAAATTTGGGTAAGTAGCTCATCGATACTTGCTAGCCCAAATCGAAAATCTTTTGGTTTAACCCCGCCAATTCCATTATCGCCAATATCAAACTCAATACTCTCCTCCATCTGTCTAAAGCTTAGATAGAAGTGAGTTGCCTTTGAGTGGCGAGCAGTATTTCTAGCTATCTCTAAAATCACCTGACTTAAGCCCTCTTCAACGACTTGATTAAATTCTGGATAGGTAAAGTCGGCCTCAAGCTCTATCTCACCTAATATCTCAACTACTTGCCTCATTAACTGCTCTCTTGAGGTTAGGCGTAATCGGTAGATCTGATCGCGGAAAGATTTGGTAGTTTCACTCAAAGCAAAACGAATCTTGCGCAGCGCTAAGCGATGGTTCTTATCTAAATCTGCTTCGCCAATAATTTCATCGAGTTTATAGCCAATTACCGCTAGATCTTGGGCCAAGGTCTCATGGAGACGACGAGCCAAATCTAGACGAAGTGTGCTCTCCTGGTGATCTGGTTTAGCTTTAGCCAAAGAGCTCAGCAATCTCTGCGGCAAACTCTTGATGCACCACATGGCGCTTGATTGATAACTTGGCAGTTAATTGACCTCCAGCGATAGTGAAATCAACTGGCAAGATTGAGAACTTACGAATTGACTCAGCGCGGCTTACTGCCTTATTCGCTTCATCAACTGCAGTTTGAATTACTGCAATGAGATCAGGATCTTTGGTTAGCTCGGCGAGAGATGCACCATCCTTCTTATTGGCAGTAATCCAACCCTTAATTGCATCAGGGTCGATAGTTACTAGAGCGGCGATATATGGCTGGTTATCGCCAACTACTAAGCACTGGCTAACTAGTGGATGGGCGCGCAAGCGATCTTCTAGAACTGCAGGGGCAACATTCTTTCCTCCTGATGTAACAATCAGCTCTTTCTTTCGACCTACGATATAGAGGAAGCCCTCGTCATCCAGTTTTCCTAAATCACCGGAGCGGAAATATCCATCTTCGGTGAAAACTTCTTTATTAGCCGCATCATTCTGCCAATAACCTTGCATAACAATTGGGCCTTTGATTAAAACTTCGCCATCTTCGGCAATTTTTATTGTGGTTCCAGGGATTGGTTTTCCAACTGAACCGACCTTGTGAGCAGTTGATAAATTAAGAGTTGCGCCAGCGGTGGTTTCAGTTAGGCCATAACCTTCAAGGATTCTGACTCCAGCGCCGCGATAGAAGTGGCCTAAACGCTCGCCAAGTGGAGCTCCGCCTGAGATTGCAGCCTCAACTCTTCCACCAAGACCATGTCTAATCTTGGAATAAACCAATTTATCAAAGAGGCCATGCTTTAACTTCAAAGTTAAGGAAGGGCCGCCACTATCGAGTGATTTGCTGTATTCCACAGCGATTGCTGCAGCCTTGCGAAAGATTGCACCCTTTCCTGCTGCTTCAGCTTTTGCTTCAGCTCCGTTATAAACCTTTTCAAAAATTCTTGGAACCGCAAGAACGAAAGTTGGTTTAAATGAAGCAAGGTCAATTGGAAGTCTGCCGACAGGATCTGGGCAATGTGCAAGATGAAGACCTGCGCGAATAGCGCCAATCTGCACCATGCGGCCAAAGACGTGAGCAACTGGAAGAAATAGCAGAGTTGAGCCGCCAGCTTTCATAAATAAGTCAGCAGCGCCCATAACTACATTTCCACACTCTGATAAAAAGTTTCCATGGGTAAGTGATACACCCTTTGGCTTTCCTGTTGTTCCAGAGGTATAGATAAGAGTAGCAAGAGAATCTGGAGTTAGTGCATTTCTACGATTATCAATTTCTTGATCAGAGATATCACGGCCAAGGTATGCCAGTTGTGCTAAGACATTCTCTGTGATTACCCAACAATTCTTCACATTGCTATTTAGAACTGGGTTTACAGTTTCGCGAAGTTGTGGGGTCTCAACAATGATCGCAACCGAGGCAGAGTCAGAGAGAATCCAATCAACTTGCTCAGGTGATGAAGTTTCATAAATTGGAACCGTTACCGCGCCAGCAAACCAGATAGCAAAATCTAGAACGGTCCACTCATAACGAGTGCGAGCCATAATTGCTACGCGATCACCTAATTGAATTCCCGATGCAATAAGGCCTTTAGCTGTGGCGCGAATCTCTGCTTCAAATTCACGAGCGCTCACTGGCTGCCAACCATCTCCGAGTGGACGCGAGACCAAGATTCGCTCTGGTTCAAACCAGGCTCTCTCAGCTACTAAGTTAGTTAGGTTTCCTTGGGTTGCTTTTGGCTCTAGGGCCGGAATGAAGTATTCGCTCATGGGGGCAAAATTAGCGGTTACTGGTAGGTAACGGGAAGAGGTAGCCTCTGCCCATGGCCGATATCTCATCTCACTCAACCCAAATCCAGGCTCCAATCGAGCAGGTACGCGAAATTCTCTTCAATCTTGAGGGCTATCCCAGCTGGTCAAGTGCAATTAAGACTGTCGAGGTCTTGGAGCGAGACTCCTCATCTCGCCCCACAAGACTAACTCTTAAAGTCGAAGCCGGAGTTCTAAAGGATCGTCCAACTCTGGTTTATGACTGGAGCAAGGCTCCTGGTGAAATCTCTTTCTCACTTGAAGAGGCAGATCTGATGACTCAGATGGATGGTAAGTATGAGATTAAAGATAATGGCGATGATTCAGTAACCGTTACCTATTCACTGACTACCGCATTAAGTATGCCAGTTCCTGATTTGATGAGACGTAAAGTTGAAAAAACAACTATTGAGCAATCTCTCTCTGAGTTAAAGCAGAAACTCGAAGGATAAATGTCTCTAGCCCTTGGTATCGATGTTGGTGGTACCAAAGTTCTTGGTGGAGTCGTTGACTCCTCCGGCAAGATAGTAAAGAGCGCTCGTAGGCAGACTCCACCTCAAGGGGGCCAAGCTCTAACCGGCACGATTGCAGAGCTAGCTTTAGAGTTAATTTCAGAGTTTGACGTTTCAGCTGTTGGTGTAAGCGCTGCAGGATTTATCTCATCAGATCGCAAGACAATGCTTGCTACTCCAAATATCGCTGGTTGGAATGGCGTTGACCTTACAAATCAGCTAGAGAAGCAAATTGGCAGGAGAGTTGTTTTAGAAAATGATGCAAATAGCGCAGCATGGGGTGAGAAGAAGTTTGGTGCAGGTAGAGATTTTCACACCGTAATTATGCTAACTGTTGGAACTGGTTTAGGTGGCGGTTTAATTGTTGATGATCAGCTCTATCGCGGTGCATATGGAATTGGGGCAGAGTTTGGCCACACAAGAGCTGTTCCAAACGGACATCTATGTGGCTGTGGCATTAGAGGATGCTTTGAGCAATATGTCTCAGGAAATGCACTTCTACGCCATGCTCGCGAAGCTATAGCTGCCTCACCAGATTTAGCTAGAAACCTATTAGCTAGAGGTGATTCAAGTATTGATGGGCTAACTGGCAACCATTTAAACGATGCTGCAAGAGATGGCGATAGCGTGGCAATTGCTGCCTTTAACACCACTGGCCAGTGGCTAGGGGCTCTATGTGCATCTCTTGTTGCATCCCTTGATCCAGAGGCATTCATTATCGGCGGGGGAGTAATTGATGCAGGAGATATTCTTTTAAATCCCACAAGACAAGCGATGAATGATTTGATTCCTTTTACTGGCAAGCGACCTGCTCCAGTTATTGTTCCAGCGGTTTTAGGAAATGATGCTGGTCTTGTTGGAGTTGCAGATCTAGCTAGAAATTAGAACTACTCAAAAGGGTATTTAACGCCAATCTCACTTCTTATCTGATCCATAATCTCCATAATCTCCTGGCTATCTTGATGGGTAATTAGATCTGATTCCTTTGCTCCCGCTCTATAGAGCCTTGCAAATTCAATTGCCTGCTCGCGCAGACCATGACCTTCATAATTTCTAGGATATTCAATTACCTCACCATTACTCTTTATTAAGCGCATACTTGCTGGGTTATAGAAAGTGCTATCAATTTCTATTCGCGCTTTGCTTCCAATGATCTCTGCCACGCATGGAGTCTTAACCAGCATGGTGCAAGATAAATTAGCCACAGCGCCGCTTGGATAATCAAAAAAGATTGAACAATGGCCATCAACTCCAGTCTCTGTAAGTTCGGCAGTAACTTGAATTTCACTAGGTTTTCCTAGAATGAAATGTGCAAGCGAGATGGGATAGACCCCAAGATCGAGAAGCGCGCCACCTGCAAGCTCTGGAGCATGGAGTCGATAATGTTTTGGCAGCGGAAGAAATTGGCCGTGATCGGCAGATATAGAGATGATTTCACCTAGCTCGCCGCCGGCGATTAACTGCCGTATCAATCGATAATGTGGCAAGAAGCGAGACCACATCGCTTCAACCAAGAGCAGTTCCTTTTGCTTTGCAAGTGCAATCATCCTGGCTGATTGGGCGGCATTAACCGCAAAAGGTTTCTCGCAGAGAACAGCTTTACCAGCATTTAGCGCAAGGAGAGTATTTGGTTCATGCATTGGATGGGGCGTTGCAATATAAATAGCATCAACATCACTTGCAACTAACTCTTCATAGCTGCCATAGGCGCTCCCGCCATGTTCTTTACTGAAATCTACTGCCTTATCCAGAAAGCGAGAACCAACAGCGCTTACTTCATGCCCGCCAGTAAAGGTAAGATCTTTAGCAAAAGCTCTAGCGATGCCCCCTGTTCCTATAATTCCCCAACGAAAATTCTCACTCATATCGCAGATCCATCTCCACTCTCATCTGCATCTGGCTTTATTTGATAGAAGAAAGCAAAAATTCCAGCAACTAGGGCAAATCCTCCAGGCCAAGGACCAAGGCCAAGAAGATCTAGACCAAGAATCTGTACTGCAATTATGTAGATCGGTCCACCAATTACTCCTAGAAGAGCTGCCCTTTGAATACTACTTAGCTGCGGCAGCTCTTTATTATCTCCAGGATATTTCTCAATAGCATCTAGCTGTTCTAGCTCATCAAGAAAAGTTGTGGGAGCTGATTCATCAAGTGAGAGTCCTGAAACAATAGATTCAAACTGAGCCTCCAGGCTATCTCTATCATTTCTCTCAACTTCTCCGCTTAAAACATCGCGAATAAAGGCGTGGCTCTCTTCAATCAAGATATTAAGGTCATAATCAAGTGCAACATTATGAAAAGATCTCTCAAAGACTACTTCTCTTATATCAACCGATGAGACATTATCGATAATGAGTTCAGAGTTGGAAGGATCTACTACATGATCATTGATTGAGTAGCCAACCATTAGCGGAAGATCGACTAGATATAGATCTTGTCGAACTAAAGCCCAGAGTTTTTGCAGTGAATCAAATGCTTTTAGGGGAGTCCTTAAATAGCTATGGCGCGGGGGATTAGGGGCTGCAACATCACTTCTACTACCTTTAATTGATCCAACCAAATACTTTAATAGCGGAACAAGCTTTACTCTAAGCCTGGTATCTTTTATCGCAGGGTTAATCAGAATTAAACCTTCAATCTCAGATCCTCTAATACTTGCAAGGCGAAGTGAGAGCGCTCCTCCCATAGAGAATCCAGCGACAAATACGTGCTCATGTCGCTGCTTTAACTTAGTAAATTCTTGATCTACTTTTTCATACCATTGCTGCCAGGTGGTGTTATTCATATCTTCCCAAGTTGTGCCATGGCCTGGAAGGCAGGGAGCCAATACGCTAAAACCGAGATCTGCAAGCCCTTGCGCCCAAGGTCTAATAGATGCAGGAGATCCATTAAATCCATGGATCATCAAAACTGCAACGGGTCCGCTGGGCAGATAAAAAGCTTGCGGGTTAGGAATTACGCTCACGACACGCATAGTGTCATAAGAGGGGCAAAAGGCTCTAAATTAGGGCCATGGCTCTACGGAGAAAAAAGAATAAAGTTGAAGCAATGGTTGCTGGCGACAAGATCGCATATGGCCTTCTTAAGTCTTTTCTGCTTCCCGTGCTTACCCTGCTCTTTAGACCAAAGGTTTCAGGGCTTCGATTTGTTCCTTCAACCGGACCAGTAATTATTGCTTCAAATCATCTCTCCTTTAGCGATTCAATCTTTATGCCACTTGTAATTCCAAGAAAAGTAACCTTTCTTGCCAAGAGTGAATACTTCACATCTCCGGGGCTTAAGGGGCTAGTGAAGAAGTTGACCTTTATCGCACTTGGCCAAGTCTCAGTTGATCGAGCTGGAGGATCTAGAAGCGAGGCAGCGCTTCTTACTGGCCTCTCAGTTCTTGCAGAGAGCGGCTGCCTTGGTATCTATCCCGAAGGAACTAGATCTCCAGATGGCCGGCTTTATAGAGGAAGAACTGGAATAGCAAGGCTTGCTATGGAGAGCGGCGCTCCTATTGTTCCGGTAGCGATGTTTCACACTGCAGAGATTCAACCAACTGGAAAAGTAATTCCAAAGATTATGCGAGTAAAGATGGTCTTTGGTGAGCCGATCTACTTTCCAACTCCAGAGAAATCAAATGATCCTGAGGAGTTAAGGAAGGCAACAGATTCCTTGATGAAGAAACTGCAGGAGCTCTCAGGTCAGGAATATGTTGATATCTATGCCTCGCAAGCTAAAGAAGCCCTCGATGAGCAGAGGCGACGCGAGAGGAAAGAGAGCCAGGAGTAATTACTCCTGGCCAAATATCTCTCGACGAGTAGTAATAAATTTGCAAGTATCACAAGTAGAATCAGCGCTTGGAACTTCGCCGCTAATTACCTGAATGAAATCTTGTAGCCGCTCTGCTAGTCCAACTGGATTTCTAGTAATTGGATACCAAGCGCTACTTAAGTTAAGGCTGAAGCCAGATTCAGGATTGCCTTCAGGATTTTCAGGCGACCAGACAAGAAGCCCTAGAACTGAGATCTGTTTTGGCTCTCCTTGGAGGGGATTTTCTAGCGCAAAGGCATAGGCTTCAAGTTGAGGTGAGTAAAAATCACTCTTATCGTTGTTTTTTCCCTGGAATTTGCAATCAACTACGCCATAGGTGCCATCTTCAAATTCCATCAGTAAGTCGTATTTTCCTCTTATGGCATAGGGAGAAGGATTTGAGTTATAGGTAATTGGCATTGATTTAACCCAGCCACCGCGATCTAAGACTTTGCCTGACTTAATTTCTGGATGCAAATCTTTTGACTTAGCGCCATTGAAGTGTTTCTCCTGCATCGCAGAGAGCTCTCCAACTAATGGGAAAAATGATGGAGCCTTAACGCCATGGTTGTAGTTAAGCCATAGACATCGATGGCATCCATTCCAAGAAAAAGTTAAATCACTCGGGCTTATAAACTCTCTAGCTTTGCTCATG
>Ga0222713_10004035_pt1 | contig 14872 bp, 12 predicted proteins | sample C33_649DmetaG_FD_165061 | JGI IMG/M metagenome (GOLD analysis project Ga0222713, IMG submission 165061) | Estuarine water microbial communities from San Francisco Bay, California, United States - C33_649D | ecosystem: Environmental > Aquatic > Marine > Unclassified | place: USA: California...
AAACCGAAAAAACTATGGGCGTAGTAACCCTTACCAAGCATTATTACTGCTGCTTTTCAAATATGCTAGAGAAGATTATTCAGGTAGAGGCGAGAAAACAACCTGCTCTACGCAGTAACTTTTCAGGTAATGAAGGATTCGGTAGCGGAGGAAATCCTAATTGTCGGGGGCTTACGATAGAGGAGTTAAGTTTAGTAGATTTTAGCCAAATAGATTTTTCCACCCTTGCTGCTGAAATATTCGGCAAATTAGTTATGCCTAATGTAAATGACGTAGAAATTAGGGTCAAGAACTCTTTTGATCGTCTCTCTAAAACACAAGGAAAGGAATAGGATGAGCAGAAATATTGTTGCAACTGTTTTTATGTTAATCCTTGCTACTAGTTATCAGGCACAGGCAAACGTAGGGCATTTTTACCAAGGCAAAGATAGATATCGCGGTTTTTACTGGTTTGAGGATAAAACTTTTTTAAAGGAAAACAAGAAAGAAGCTTTTTATGTACCTACACCTCTTAAGGCGGAGAAGTCAATCGAGGCAAGGCGTAAGACTATGGATGATGCAAGAAACCAGATGATCGAGCTTGCCTTTAGAAAGGATACGCCGCCCCAGATACTCAGAGAGGCAATAGTAAAATACAAAAAACTGGAACAAGAAATGTATGACGGGGCTATTCGTCTATCCAATGCAAATGATATGGCTAATTTTACGAATCCAGAAATAGCCGATCAGATTGAGTTACCTACTAACGTATTTGCAAACAAAATCAAGCGTAAGGTAGATGAAGAAGAAAAAATAAAAACAATCAGGGAATTTGCAAGTAAGTTCGATCTGGTGCTGTTTGTAAATGACGACTGCCCTTACTGTAAAGCTTTTCTGCCTGTTGTAAGTAGCTTTGCCAAAGAATACGGATTTACCTTAAATAGTACAGGGCTTAATACTCCCGAAGGAAAGATGGCTATAAAACTCGGTATAACTGCTGTTCCGACATTAGTTACAATAAGCAAAGATGCTAAAGAATTATTTGAGCTAGCAAGAGGATTTATAAGCTTTTCAGAGTTACAGGATAATGTTGTGCTAGGTCATGCCTATAGCATCGAAAAACAGCAGGCACAAGTTAAGAGGTTTAAATGAGAGAATATAAGGTGCATAAGTTAATACTAATAATTCTTATACAGTTAATAATAGCTGAGGTTCTTGCCACTGGTCTTGATAATTTCATGTTATATAGTGCCAGAGGTGGCTCAATGACAAGTATAAACAAGGGGGCGGTTATCAGTGATCAGAAAGCAGGTTATATGACGGGAGGTTCTATTATAAGCAGAGGACCAAGACCGATGGATTTGCAACCGCTTGGCGTGCAATTACCGAGTGCTGCATTTGACCCTTGCACGGGTTCTTTTGATTTACGTTTTGGTGGTTTTTCATATATTAAAGGAGCAGAATTTGCCAAATATTATAAAGCCGTTGCCTCAGGTTCAGGGGCTTATTTGGTTAAAATGGCAATTACTCAAGGTTGTCCGCAATGCGAAGGGGCTATGTCTGATTTGGAGGCAATAGCACGTGATATCAACGGGATGACTTTTAATCAATGCGAGCAGGGCAAAGCTATAGCAGAAGGCTTAATGGGAAAATTCAATGCGGCTCAAAACCAGAAATGCTTAGCAAAATCTTCAATAAAAAAGGGCGGTAGCGACCTACACCAAGCAACACAGAAGTGTCAGGATAATCCAGATAGATACGGCGAAACAGGCGACGATAAGGAATTAAAATCAATGTTACCTGATAATTTTAACCTTGTATGGCATGCTCTAAATCGTGGAAGAGAATTATCAGATGCACGTATGATGGAACTAATGATGTCAATATCGGGCAGTATTATTGTTACCAAAAAAAACGGAGTTTCTGCATTTAAAACCTTACCTTCTCTTGTTGAGAAAGAAGATTTACTTGAAAAGTATATGGGAAAATCAGGAATGGGTACGAGCAAGATTAACGTATATATTTGTGATGAAAAACAAAAATGCTTGAACCCGATAGCTCAGGAATGGCTTGTTTCCGATAAAAGCAGTACTTTATACGGCAGAGTGGAGACTGCCTTGCAATCAATTATAAATAAAATCGATAGTAATAAAGGCGAGTTGTCCGATGAAGAACAGGCCTTAATCGAATATTCCCAGATACCTATTATAACCCTTTTTGAAATTGAACTGGCACTTAAGAACAAGGATAGTGTTTCTCTATTTGCCGGTAATTCGGAGTTTGTAGAGGTAGTCTGCTATGACATGATAACTAATTTTATGCAAAAGATGTTGCACGAAGCAAAAACTGCCGTAGATAGTATAGAAACTGCCCAAATTGATAATACGGCAATAGAGAGATTTAACAAAAATATTGAAAGAGTCCAATTGTTACTTCGAGACAAGAAGTATAAGGCAATGGATAAACTTCAGACAATTATTGCGGTAAAGGAACGCCTGACAAAGCAGCAGGACGTTTTTGAAATGAATTTTAACAGATATGGAAACAGTAAAGGGAGGTAATTTATGGGAATACAGTTTGCAGTACATACATACGGACATTTTGAGGCAATGTTTTATGTCTTAAACGGCATAAAAATGATTATGAACAGCGGCTTTATGGATAGTATGATAAAGCTTATGGCACTTGTTACAACAGGCTATTATTCTATTCGGGGAATAGCTGCGGCAGCACAAGGGGGAACAGGGCATTATTTTCTAAAAACAACAGGGATGTTAATACTGATTACTTCTCTGCTCCTCCCAAAAGCCGATATGTTAGTTATTGATCGAATCAGCGGTAAGAAAGAAATAGTAAGCGGACTCCCTTACGCATTTGTTTTACCTGTCGGAATACTCGAGGCTATGGGAGCAGGGATTACTTCCTTGTTTGAGCAAGCATTCTCTACAGTCTCATCAATGCCTTATAAGGATTATGGGCTTATATTCGGTCAAAGGTTAGTACAGGAGTCAAGAAACTGGCGAATAGGAAACCCCGAATTTGCAAGAAACATGAATACCTTTATTAAAAGATGTATTGTTCTTGAAGCTATGATAGGTAGTAGATTTACTCCCGACGATGTTTTTGACAGTACCGATATATTTCGTTTGGTTACAGAAAGAGCAGGTACATTCCGCCAAGTGGATTTTAGAGTTGACGGAAAATTTGAACGCATAAACTGTAAGGAAGCAGGAGCACTACTTAAAACATATTTACCAACCGAGGTAGAGTTCCTTAAGTTTAAATATAAAGGTAGTGAGTTCTCCTTAGCAGGCGGTAGCGGCGGAATGGGTATGCAACAGCTACTTACCAGAAACATTGAAATCGGCTATGCCACTTCTTTCGGGATAAGAGACCAATCAGCTGCCGATATAATCAGGCAAAATCTGATGATAAATAGCCTTAAGGACTGGGGCAATACCAATGACTTATACGGCTATACTAGAGCCGATGACTTGCAGAAAAGTAACTGGAAAATAGCGGGGGATCTGGCTAAAGAATATTTGCCTTTGCTTCTAAATATTATGAAAGCTTTAATCTATGCCTCATTTATATTCATGCTACCGATGATGATACTATCAGGCGGAATGTCCAGATATCTAAAATACTGCACAGTAGTATTTAGTCTTCAGATATGGCCTGCGTTAAATGCAGTACTTAACCTGTTTATTGAGTTATATAGCGGCGTAAGGGGAGCAATGGCAACAGACGGGCATATAACTTTTACCAATTTTAATTCCGGTCATGACAGCGTAGATACTATCGTACTTGTAGCTAGCGGTCTGCAAATGGCAATACCTGCTTTAAGTTATGCAATAGTACAAGGAGGTGTAGACGGCTTTATTCATCTAGCAGGCAATATACAGTCGGCAAGTAATAGTGCTGCCTCCGTGGCTGCAGGTGAAGTTACCAGCGGTAATCGGAGTTTTGATAACATTACTCAAGATACGGCTAGCATCGGTAATAAGTCAGGGTTTAAGACCGACTTTAACCAATCATATCAAGAGGGAGCAACGCAGGTACAAACCGCTGACGGCTCAATACTTAGAACCTTTGCAAACGGGCAAAGCGGCATGAGTTCAGGAGCAGGGGTAAACCTATCATCAGGTTCAAGAAGCTTAATGTTAGAAAGCGGTAAAGCTAGCAATCTAACAGAAGCTTATACTCAAGGGTTAAGTTCAATCAAAGGTCTTGAGCAACATTTTCAACAGGCGGAAACCTCTACTATTAAAGACACTACTGATAGAGTTGCACATTTAGCTCAAAGGCAAGCGGCTGGTAAAAGTACTAATATTGACACGAGTACTGAAGAAGGAAGAAACATGCAGCATGCTATCAATAATACGATTGCCTTACATGATAAAAAAGGACATGGGTGGACTCAAGCAGCAAAAGCTACTGTTATTGCTTATGCAGACGGAAGTATAAATACTCCTTCGGCAATGCCTTTATTCAAGGCTTCAGCTGGAGTTAGAACTGATGGTAGTGCAAGTACTGAAAATAATAGTAATCAGTCTTTGGATAAAGAAAATTCTACTAGAACCGAAAATAGTGCAGGTTATAACATTAATAGTTTAGTCAAAGCTGCTTCTAACAAGAGTTATACCACTGATGATAGTATTGACCAGACTTTAGCAAATAGCACAGCTGCCAGTCATGAAAAAATGCAAAATTATGGTAGTGCGTTGTCTCAAAGGAGAGAAGAAGTAGAAAACTATAACGCAGCTCTACAGGCTACCCAGCACAAAGCAGCTACCGATAGGCGTGATATGACCCATGAAGTAGAAGATAGGGTTATGAAGCAATTGGGTGTATCAAGGGAAGCGGCGCATGAAATGGTACAAACTGCCGATCCAAGAGCCGAGAAAATATGGAATTCTATAGTAGAAGCTGAAACTGCAAAAGAAATAGCACAAGTTAAGGCAAGCAAACAGCACATAGAAGATAAGTCGGCACAAGACGCTATCCTATTTAAAAATGAGCATTCAGGCAAGGTTAATAACCAAGGTTTGTTAGACTTACAAAAAGAAGCTGCCAAGGATGGGCTAGATGCTAACCTGATGAATACCAAAATTCAAGGGACTAAAGGAGATATTAATAATAAGCAAACCGAAATGACCGAAAATGCTAATAATCAGATTCACTCAATAGAACACCATAACAAGGTTATGGAACAAGAAATGAATGACAAAATCAAGGAGTATGAGAAAGCTGAAATTAGTCAAAGCGGAAATAAAGCTCCGCAGATACCTAATAAAAGCATTAAAAATTAAATTAATTTTTGACGTTTATGGTTTCATTAATAAAATCTGCAATCATTTCTGCATTTTCTAGGTTTTTTAGGCAATAGTAATGTTGATCTCCTGCTAGCCTTATTATTAGATCGTGCAACTGAAATTTTGCTTGGATTGGGTTTTGGTACTTAGTTATATCCAAAATATTTTTATATTGGATGATTACTTCGTTAGTAACAATTAGTTTCGTTTTTTTAATTAAATAATCTTTATGCAGCTCATATACCGAATTTTTATAATACTTACATATTAGTAAATACAAAATACCAATTAAAAATATACTTATGCAAAAACTACCGACAATAGAAAGAAAAACAATTATCACAACAGATAATATTATAAAGATAAGACTTGTTGCTACGATTAACGGTATAACTTTTGGTTTTATAACAAAAATAGGAGATTGGTTTTTGTTTATCATTTTTCTTATTATTTAATCTTACATAATTTATGACTGATAACATTAAAGCATATAACAAATTGATATCAATCAATACAATATATAACTTCAAAAATAGAGTTTATTTATATAAATATTGTAAATATGTTGTATTTACGTTACTATATAATTATGTCAATTATTACAAGGTATAAAACAATGAGAGATATATTACTAAATGTCAGAACAAACAGTGAAACAAAACAGCTTCTAAAAGAAGCTGCAACAATGCTAGGAACTACTGTAACAGGGTTCTTATTATCTACGGCAACAAAAGAGGCTCATGAACTAATCAATAATAAACATCATTTTATTTTGAATACTGAGCAATGGAATAAATTTTGTAATGCCTTAAATACCAAGCCTAATGAAAATAAAGCCTTACAAAAATTATTAAACAGTAAAGGGGTGTTTGATGAGTAAAAAGCTTGTATTCGTTGCACCTGAATTAATTAATAAATCGCATAATAAAAAGGATTTTGATTGTGGTAACGAGCATTTGAATATTTTTCTAAAAAATTATGCGTTGCAGAATGACAAAAATAATTCTTCTAGAACTTATGTATCTATTGACCGATCTACAGAAAAAATAATCGGTTATTACACTTTGACTTATGGTTCAATTGCTTATGCAGAAGCAACAGAAGAAGTAAAAAAGGGTATGCCTAAATATCCTATACCAGTAATGATTTTGGCTCGTCTCGCTGTAGATAAAAATTATAAAGGTTTAGGTATTGGGGCAGGCCTATTAAAAAATGCTATCTGTAGAACTATACAAGCATCTGAAATAGCTGGTTTACGTGCAATGATTTCGCATGCAAAAGATGAAAACGCTAAGCATTTTTATGCTTATCACGGGTTTCAATCTTCACACTTAGACAATTACCACATGATGATTACGATTAAATAATAAGAAGAAAAACTTAATGACTAAAGTACTGAATATAAAGAAAATAATAATAGGAACTATCCTATTCCTATCCTTGCTTATTTTATGGAATACAGGCACATACGCAACAGATATCAACTCTTCTAATGGTTATTGGCTTAAAAAACATATCACTTCTGTAGAGCAAAGAAATCGGATACCTAGAGGTTTACTTAGTGCTATCGTGGGCGTTGAGTCTGGTTTTAACCCTACGGCTATTAATATTGAGGGTAAGACGGTTACCATAAATGATAAATCTGAAGCAATCAAAACAATTAAGAATGCTTTAAATCAAGGTGTTACCAATATAGACGTAGGAATAGCACAAATTAATTATCGCTGGCACAAGGATAATTTCAAGAATATTGAAGAAATGCTTAATCCAGCTACTAACATTGAGTATGCAGCTAAATTGTTATCATCATTATTTAAACAGCATGGAACGTGGCATAAAGCTATAAGGCACTATCATTCTGCAAATCCTAATCATCACAAGCAATATTCAAGAAAGGTAGTTATAGCTTGGCTTGGCAATAGTCAGTTAATTAAATAAAGGTAATTATGTCAAAAAGAAGATACCACACCTTATTTAAGGTAATAGCAATATCATTGTTGGTTGGGATATTTATAGGATATGCGGGTAATAACCGAGATGTCCTAGGATTTTTAGATAACTATTTAAAACCTCAAGTAACAAGAGAAGTAAATCCAGTATTAATCAGCGATAGCGAAGTTGCTACGTGTTTTACTCCGCCCTCAGGGTGTGGAGCAGTTATAGCTAATCAAATATCCAAGGCACAAGAGTCAATCTATGTCCAAGCTTACGGGTTTACTTCGGGAGAAATCACAAAAGCACTGATTAACGCTAATAATAGAGGAGTCAAAGTTAGGGTACTACTCGATAAAAGTAATATAGGCGCTAAATACTCCAAAATGAGGGACTTAAGAAAGGCGGGTTTTGCCCATAACAAGATTATCATTGACGGCTCGGCGGTTATTACGGGCAGTTTTAACTTTACGACTTCTGCCGATATTAGAAATACCGAGAACGTTATTATTGTCCAAAACAAGCCTTTAGCACAAAAATACTTACAAAACTGGCATGCAAGATACGAAATGAGCCATGCCCGAATAACTAAAAATTAAGCAAAAATTATGCTCAATAACTTTATAGGTGGTGGTCAGGTTTTCCTACATAAAGTAAGAATGTTCCGTCAGGTATTACGTACTACTGTTTTTGTCTCTGTAATAACAGGGATAATTCTTGCGTGGAGCTTTAATCATCAAAGTAATAAGCAAATAGATATAGACGGAGCAATTACCTATGCCAAGGCACAACTCGCCGTAACAGTACACCCAGCAATATCGGCTATATCTATTGGTAAGCCAAGAGCAACCGTTGATGCTTATTCAAACGATAAGCTTTGGCAAAGGAATATGTCTGCCTATAGCGTAATTAACGGCGGTAAATTTAAAAACGCTTGGGATACTGCTATAAAGGAAGCAATGCTACTCGGTCTTAAGTCTTTAGTCTTTGGTAGCTGCGCAGGCCTTATTGTATTTATTGTCTGGAGTTATTTTGGTAGTAACTTAAAAACTGATAAAAAGAAAGAAGGTAGCGCAGAAGTATTAACTCCTTTGCAGGTTAAACTAAAGTTACAACTAATGGGCAAGGATAGCGACCTGTATATTGGTAATATGCCGTTAGTTAAGGATAGCGAAACCAGACATTTTTTAGTTATGGGTTCTACCGGTTCAGGAAAAACCAACCTTATGCATAACTTATTACCTCAAGTAAAACAAAAAGAACAACCCGCTATTGTTATTGACCAGACGGGGGAGATGATAGCAAGGTATTATAACCCGCAGCGTGGAGATATTATCTTCAATCCTTTTGACGGACGAAGCAAAAACTGGGATTTCTGGCAAGACTGTTCTACCTCTGAAGAACTAGAAAGATTTTCTAAAATTCTGTTTAGTTTTAATAGAAAACGAAGTAGATCGCATTCCGACCCTTTCTGGGAACAATCGGCACAATATGTTTTTAATGACTGCGCCGAGTATCTGATCAGAACAGGTAATACCAGCTTAACGGCTTTAAAAAGACTAGCCATTGAAGCTAATCTTGAAGAGTTACAGAAGAAGCTAAAAGGTACAGCAGCAGAGCGATATTTAAATGATGACAGTAAAGGAGTAGCAACTTCAATATTATCAACACTAGCAACAAATGCTAAACCTATAAGCTATTTATCTGACGATAATACAAAAAGTACTTTCTCATTAAAGGAGCATTTTAAAAACATCAAATCGGGTTCTAATGCGTGGCTCTTTTTAAGTACAAAACCTAGCAGTAGGGAACTGACTTTGCCTCTAATAGCATGCCTTACGGAGCTTGCTTTAAGCGAACTTATGAATATAGGTATCGATCAAAGACGTAGGGTATGGTGTATATTTGATGAACTGGCATCTCTTGGCAACTTACCTGCATTTACGCCTTTAATGGCAGAGGGGAGAAAATACGGGGCTTGTGTTGTTGCCTGTCTGCAAAGCTTAAACCAGATATACGACCATTACGGGGCATATGCAGGATCAAGTATTTTCGGACAATTTGGTACGTGTTTCTTTTTCAGGAACACCGAGCCTGCTATAGCGAAAATGTTTAGCTCAATGTGTGGTAGTGAAACAATTACCAGACAACAGAAAAATACCAGCTTTGGAGCTAATGACTTCAGAGACGGAGTCAGTTATCAGGAAACCGAGAGAAAAAAGGAACTGGTTGAGTATAATCAGCTGGCCTCTTTAGCAGTGGGTGAGTGCTATACTCTGCTACCTGAACCAAAAGTCAGGCTCTCAAAAATACAGATACCACGGGACAAAGCACAGGATATAACACAAGGATTTATACAAAAAACTAATTAATTAAAAGGTAAAATACTATGAGCGAAGAAAATCAATTAAAGACTGAAGTAGAAATATTAGTTGAAACGATCGAGGCAAGAACCAATGAATTTAACAGTACATTTGAGAAAATAAAAAAGGAGTTGGAAACTGAGCTAGATAATCTTAAAAAATACAATGTCATGCTCCAGTCCGTTCCTACAAAGATAGCCAAACAAATAGAAGAAACTATACCTAAAATTGCTTTAGAACTAGACACTATTAACAGTAAAAAAATAGATGAGTTAAAAAAACAATCTGCCAATATTGAGCAGGAACATCATAACTCGCTTATGCAAACCGAAAGTAAAATCAAAGAAATATTGCAGGATATTTATAAAATTGAACGAATGCGTTTTTTTAGGTTTTTGTTAGTAATTGTTACTGCAACAGCGGTTGCTTCAGGCATAGCGGCTTATACGGCGAAGTATGTAACGGATATGTATTTACGCAGAGTAACAATAGAAAAGCCTAATCAAGTGATTCTACAGGATAGCGATGTTATGGTAATAGATACGTCGAACGATAAAATATATAAGCAATCTGCTAAAAAGAAGAAGTAGATTAGCTTTTTAATTGTGTTACAATACAAAATATATTCTGTAACTACATAACATGATACCTACAATATTTTATAACCGAGAATGCCAAAAATGCCGTGCTTATGGTACTATTGTACGTTCAATATTAGAACTTGTTGAAAAGAATACAGGTAACATACAAATTACTTCTCGTTGTCCAGACAATACTAACTGTACCAAAGAACATAAAAGTATATTACAGGCAGAACAAATTGAATATTTTTTGTATGCAGCGTTCTACTATCTCAAAGAGAAAAGTTTTATTGATTCTGTTATTAACTTTGATATAGCACACGAATGCCTGTTGCGTATGGGAACTGAAATTTTAATTAGTAATACCATAAACAAAGAACAAGATAGAGCAGAGAGAATAATAGGGGCTTTTATTGCGTTATATATGAAAGTTTGCAAAGCTACAGATAAGGATATTGAATCCCTTAATAATACTCTAGAAGCAATAAAAACACTAAGAAACAAGTGTGTGCATAAGGGATTACTACCTAGAGAAAAGGATACTATAGAGCATGGAAAAAAAGTTTATGAAAATATCGTACAAATTTTTAGTAATATCCGAAAAACAGTAGAATATAAAACTTGGCTTTGCAATAATTTGAGCAAAAAAGGTGGTGCTTCTATTACAATATTTAATGAGAAAGTATTTTTTATTGATGCTGAGAACCACAGTTCGTTTGATAAAGCATACAAAAGTTTTTTAGAACATTATCAAGATATAGGTACTACAGTTAAAATAAAATACGAAACAGCTATTACACCAGTGCAAGCTGATCTTTTAACTAAAGAACAATTAAAAGAATTACTTTAATTAATTTTTTAATGATTTAAAATCTCTTTAGGATAACTTTTTATTCTATTGTATCAGTATTAAACTAGGATAAATAAAATTTATAGGCAACATAACCTCATTCATTAATATATTTTAGATTATGGCATTATCAAAGTTTCTTGATCCTAAAAATGATGTAGCATTCCGTAAAGTCTTCGGTTCTGAACAACACAAGGACATAGTTATTCATTTTATTAACGATATTCTTGAGCTTAAAGGTAATGACCAAATTGAGAGTGTTAAGTTTTTATCACCTATGCAAGACCCCGAAATTGCTTCTAAAAAACAAAGTATAGTAGATGTGCTTTGTAGTGCCAAGGATGGGGTACAAATCATAGTAGAGATGCAGGTAGCACCAACGAAAGGATTTGAAAAAAGAGCTCAATATTATGCTGCTAAGGCATATTCAAGACAATTAAATAAAGGCAACGAGGAAGACGGCAAGTACTACAACCTAAAAGAAGTTATATTTATTGCCATAGCAAGTTGTGTTATTTTTCCGAATAAAAAGGAATATAAATCAGATCACGTTATTCTTGATAAAAACAGCTATGAGCATAATTTAAAGGATTTTTATTTTACATTCATTGAACTACCCAAATTTAAGAAAAATAATATAACCGAGCTTAAAACCATAGTAGACAAATGGTGCTATTTTTTTAAACACGCCCCAGAGACCAGCGAAGAAGACTTAATAAATATTGTCGGTTCTGACTTAATAATAGAAAAAGCCTATAATGCGTTGAATCAATTTAACTGGAGTGAACCCGAACTTATTGCCTATGACGAAGAAATAAAACGTATTCGGGATAATATCGCAGCTTTAGATTATCAGTATGACAAAGGTAGAACAGAGGAAAAAGCAGAAATTGCCCAAAACTTACTGCGTCAAAACTTGCCTCTTGATGTTATCTCTTCTGCTACAGGGCTTTCTAAAGATGAGCTTAACGAGCTTAAATCCAAGCTATAAGCTCATTCCCCCTCTCCCCCTGCTCATATCTTTTGAGTGTTGATTTTGCTTTTCAATTTCCTGTTGTTTGGCTTTATGACTCTCTATTTTTTGTTCGTTGATAGCATCGCATTTAAACTTAATAACCCTATGAATATTGCGAATTTCACCATTATTGCCGTTTATATCATCCCTTATTTTTTGCTCACTAACAATATTATTTTTAGCAGCATACCCTATTAAACTAATTGCTTTTTGAGTAGTTACTGCTGACTTAATGTCGCAAGCATGGGTGGTAGCCATGGTGTATTTTAAATCGCCGTTTATGCGGTCTATGGCACGTATGGCAAAACGATGTTTTTCCCTTATATCAATATGTGCTTGTTGTTCTTTAGCTACTACATTCAAGAATTGCCAGAAATTACCTGCATTTAAGCGTTCATTTTCCAGTTTTAGAAAGGTAGGCTCAAGATGCTTTTTAGCTTCCAAACCTAGTATATTTTGAGCATAAGCTTTCATTTCTTGATAGTTTTTAGCATCTTTTAAATTACGTACCCAGATGTCTTTATCATATTTAAACCCGAGTTTATCTAATTCGTTCATTTCTAAAGAAACATATGGTAAATACTTCTCTCTACCGGATAAAGCAAACTTGCTAAGTTCCATATTTAGCTTATTTATATCGGACCCAAAAGTAACAAGAGTATTTTTAAGTTCCCCGTAAGGAATTATCCCTTGTTTATGGTTCGCCTCTAGGTTTTCCTTAATTGAGCCTAAAATATTTTTACTCTCACCGCTTTGACTTAAATCTATCCGCTCTCTCAAGATACTAGATAACTGTTCCTTATTTCCTACTTTTAGCTCTGATAAAAACCCGTCTTCTGCTTTTATTATATTGTATATTTCACCTACTTTTACCGCTTCCTGTTTCTCTTTGGTAAATTGTTCAAGTACACGGCTAATACATAATTCTTCGGCACTTTTACTAAAGTTATGTACTAAATCCTCAAGTAAGACCCCTTTATTAATTTCAACTTTATATTGTTTAGCTAAGTCAAGTATACCGCTATTTGTCGCTAGATTATGTTCGGCTAAGGATGCTTTCTTACGCATATCGTCAAGCTCAATCTTCCCTGCTAGCTCGCTTTTACGCCAAGCATTTATTATTCCTTCCTGATTAATATTCCTGCTTTCAATATAAGCCAAATTAGCTTTGTCATTCTCATCAAGAATAATAGGTTTGCTTGTTACTTTGGCATTAACGTATTCCTGTAGTGTTTTGGCGCTATGAGAGGCTATCGCAGGAGCAAATAAACTATTAATCAGCTTGCTATTCCCAGCTTTTAGTAAATCGTTAAAATCGCCTTGCCTATCAGGTTTTACTACCTCTACAAACGCCCCTTTCTCTTCCAATAAGACTTTTACATTTAGGGTTGTCCTGCCTGTTATGGAATCCTCTCCATCGTTATCAGCGGCAATAATTATCTTTTCTCCTTTCTTTGCCCTGTAGTTTTTGATATTACTTATTCCAAGTGAGCATAGTATCTGCACCTCGTTTGTAATACCCTTCTTCTCGCTATGCTCACCCAGTGCTTGCTTAACCGAAAGGGCAGTCTCTAAACCTTCCGCTATTATAGTAATCGTCTTATGACTTTTTAATAACTGACCGCTCAAGTGTTCTGAATTCCACTTGGGATTGCTAACCTCTACAAACGAACCGCTAATATAACCGAATGACTTTTTAGGCACATCAACCTTTGCCTTGCCCCCGCTCTTCCAGTCAAGTAATAACCTTTGACCGCCTGTTACATTGCCACCCTCATCTCTTGCAAATGCTATCAGAGCAGGAAAACTCTTGCCCGCTTCTCTGTCGTATATGCCCGTTGTTTTAATATCCCCACCAAGCTCACAACTAATATTTCTTACTTCTCTCAAATACCGATAGGCTACGTTTTTATGATTGATTTCCTTGGCACGTAGCAGCAAATCAGACGTTACTTTTACTTTTTGTTTATCTATCTGTTCTTCAAGTCTTTTAGCTTTCAGGCGGTCTACATATTCATTACTGTTATTATGGTCATATACTAATCGCAAGTTACCAGTACTTTTTATACCGACTACCCCACGTAAATACTCTGCTGCCGTCTTAAATTCTCCACCCCTTACGTGCTGTACAAGGTCAAAAAGGTCTCCTCCTTTATCGCTACTAAAATCATGCCACATACCGGCTTTTTCTCCGCTAATACGCACTGCTATTTTCCCGTGTTCTCCGTACCTTAACTCTCTACCGTTTGATAACCTCTTGTTAGGTTCGCCAAGTAAATCTCTTGCTACGATTTCCGACTTAAACTTTAAGTGATGCCTTAATTCCTCTGCCTCCTTGTCCCACTCTGCTTTTAAGTCAACTCTGCTTTTTTGACCACGTGCATAATCGGCATTAGCATAAAACCTCTCTTTTGCACTCATCCTTGGCTTATTAGTAGTACTTATTCCGCTAAGTGCATCACTTATCCTGTTTCCTCCATTCTCACCTACGGCTATTTTATGTTCAGCGCTGAATCCGGTTGCTTCTTTCTCCAAAGCAAAGTTATCAATGACTTGCTCTACGCTGCTACTCGCACGGGTGGGCTCTTTGTAATTATAATATTCGGAACTAGGAATGTATTTATCAAGTACCTTGTCTATTACACTTACTACTCCGAGCAAGAATTTACCTTTTAATGTTTTCTTCCCTACTTCTACATTATTTCTGTATCTTATCTCTTCTTCTGTTGAATACTGTAAGCTGCTTCCCTTATCAAAATCTCTACTAAGCTGCTTTTCAAGTATATTAATATCGGCAGTTGATTCCCTATTGGTATAAAGCTTTAATTCATCTATAT
>Ga0222713_10004036_pt1 | contig 14866 bp, 10 predicted proteins | sample C33_649DmetaG_FD_165061 | JGI IMG/M metagenome (GOLD analysis project Ga0222713, IMG submission 165061) | Estuarine water microbial communities from San Francisco Bay, California, United States - C33_649D | ecosystem: Environmental > Aquatic > Marine > Unclassified | place: USA: California...
TTTGTTAGTTATAATAACTATTCGTGATTCTTCATGTATTATAATTATTCGTGCTTGTTTAATTCTAATAGACAGTTATTTGCGTTTGATGGTGTTAATTATTATAAACCGATGCCCCCCCTTATATAAAATCAAAGGGTCCCTGTAAGCTATACCGATCCGAAAGAGACCGAGAGATTCTTTTAGAATTAAAAAATTTTCCGGCAAAATTTTTCACTCAAATAAGACTTCAAAAAATCGCCCATAATTATGAAATATCCAGAAGGAACCATTAAAACAAACTCCCAAGGATCCGAATATATCAAAGAGAATGGAAAGTGGGTGTATATCAAAAAACCCAAGAGGGAAATAAAAGAGACCCTCAAAGTAGTTTATGAGTATCCTCCGATTATTGTTCCAGAAGGAATGCGAGAAACTCAATATCCTGGGTATTACATTACCGAGGATGGGAGAGCATTTCGCAGACCTGGAAAATACGATAGAACTGGAAGATATGGCGAGATCAATGAAAATGGTTTAATATACTTAAAACCAGCTTTCAGGGGTCATGCAAGATATCCAGAACATCAGTATGAGTGCGTGAACATCTCAATCTATGATGAGAACGGAAAATACAAACAAATCAAAAAATCAATTCATCAGTTAGTTGCTGAAACATTTGTTCCAAATCCACACAATTATACAGAGATTGATCACATTGATAGGAACAAAGTGAACAATCATTATACAAATTTAAGATGGGTGAGTAGATTTGAAAATGCATCAGAGCCTAACTCGAAGTCATATACAATCACAGATACATTAACGGGGCAAGTATGGAGTGGTGTGGGATTGAGAGATTGGGTAATGCAGAATTATGATTTCATTAAAACAAGATGGAAAAAACAAACAGATAGAAAAGTAGAAGATATTGCAGATAATCTTGTTTGTGCAAGATGTAAGAAAACTAAAATATGGGGGTTTATGGTAGAATTTTAATATATAAAAGAAAACTCACAAAGGATATGAATTACGAATTCGATGATTATGAAAGAGATGTGTTAATTGACACAATTCAACATAGATTAGACACTGATAAAATTTTAATTATCAATGATAGTTTAAGAGAAGATGTCGAGGATCTTTTAAGAAAGATAGAAGATTTATGAATACGTACAATATCCAAGTCAATGGTATAGAAGTAATCGCGCAAGTTCCGCAAGAAGAGCTTCAGAAAAATTTAAATGTTGTCAGAGGTCTTGTATGGACCTCTGGGGGAAGCGACAAGGATATTGAAGTAATTCTAAATACTTCTGAAAACCCCTTGCAATGATTGATTTGCAGTGGTATAATAATTACGTTGGAATTTATTTTATATGGCTAAAGGATTTACAGTAAAAGCAAAAACACCATCTCCTTCTGAAAATGGTGATAATTTCGATATACAAAAAGCACGAGAAATGGTTCGAGGTAAAACAGTAGTATTTTGTTTACCTGGACGTGGATGTTCATATATTTTCCTGAAGAGTTTTGTTCAATTATGTTTTGATCTTGTACAAGCAGGTGCAAGTATTCAAATTTCTCAAGACTACAGTTCAATGGTAAACTTTGCACGATGCAAAGTACTTGGTGCGAATGTTCTCAGAGGACCCAAGCAGAAACCTTGGGATGGAAAACTTGAATATGATTATCAACTCTGGATTGATAACGACATTGTGTTTGATACTGAGAAGTTCTATCGTCTTGTAGCAATGGACAAAGATATTGCTGCTGGTTGGTATTGCACTGAAGATGGTCGCACAACATCAGTTGCTCATTGGTTGGATGAAGAAGACTTCCGAGGCAATGGTGGAGTGATGAACCATGAAACCTTGGAGACTATGAGCAAGCGTCGCAAACCGTTTACAGTCGATTACACAGGATTTGGTTGGGTTCTAATTAAGAATGGAGTCTTTGAGAGTCTTGAATATCCTTGGTTCGCTCCAAAGATGCAAGTCTTTGAATCAGGTGAAGTTCAGGATATGTGTGGCGAGGATGTCTCATTCTGTCTAGATGCCAAGGATGCAGGATATGAGATTTGGTGCGATCCAACCATTCGAGTTGGTCACGAAAAAACTCGTATCATTTGATTTTTCAAAAGCACTTATATACCTTGTAGGTGCTTTTATTTTTTATAACTTATAAAACCGTTTATTAGAGGATGTAGAAATTATGGCAGCAAAAAACCGTAAAGAAATGAAGGTTGAGAGTATTCCCAAACTTACTCGTCAAGGAAGCAGCAAGAATACTAAATATTCAGCGACAAGTCGTAACAAAGCTGGTAAAAAATATAGAGGACAAGGTAGGTAATTTATGTACCATTTGGACGTTAACGATGAATGGAATGCAATTCATCATAACGACCTATGGATTTACAATAAATTACAATTAAGTCGGGTTTTAGGGTATCAATGTGGTCCAGTTGGGACTACAGTTCCTAAACCCGACTTTTATATTGTAAGACCATCCATCAATTTTCTTGGAATGGGGCGTTTTGCTGAAATTTTATGGATAGAAAACTCTACAGATCACTTTTATCCTTCAAATTTTTGGTGTGAAGTGTTTAAAGGAGAGCATTTAAGTGTTGATTTTTGCCATCAAGAAGCAAAATTAGTAGTAAGAGGCATAAAAGACGACAATGATCCTCTTTATAAATGGAAAAAATGGGAAAAAATCGATAGAGAAGTAAAATTTCCAGAAATTTTGCAAAATTTAAAGGGAAATTATGACTGGATTAACTGCGAATTCATTGATGGAAAGCTAATTGAAGTGCATATTAGACAAAATCCAGACTTTAGATATGATAATGACGTTGCAATACCAGTTTGGGATGATGAAAATCAAAAAAATTACGAAAAATTGAGGTATATAAAGGATTCTGACTACAAAAGGAAAGGATTTTATATTAAATAAATAACTTGTTTACTGTAAATTGGAGGTATATGGAGATTGGAAAAATTTTCAATGGGAAATCATCTTCTTTTAGAAGTCTATGATGTTGAATATAGTCTTCTAAATGATGGTATTTCCATTCAGGAAGCAATGGAAACAGGCGTAGAACGCGCAGGAATGACTATTTTGAACATATACCAGCATTGCTTTATTCCCCAGGGCGTCACGATTGTAATGGCGCTATCTGAAAGTCACGTTTCATGTCATACTTGGCCAGAAGAAGGATGTATCGCAATAGATGTTTATACTTGTGGACCAGGAAACCCTAAATTAATTGCTCTTGAGATGTTAAAATACTTAAATTCGGACAATTATTCTTTACGTCATATTTTACGTTAAATAATTGATAGGAGATAGCAACCTCCTTTCAAAAAAGTTCTGTTTTTTCGTAAAACAGGAGCTAAAATGTCTAATTTACCAGTAGATAGAGACAAAAATTACATGTATACCATGTGGGGAACTACAAAATTAGTTACTGATTATCAAAATGATTCACAAAAGAGAGTTATTCAAGAAATTATGCATGATAATGCCCCCAAACATAATTTAAAAGCACAAACAGAGTTGCATGAACGTATTCGTAATGATGAGGATTATGACGATTGGGAATATGGAACAGAACCTAGTTACGGGAAGTCCATTTAAAACTCTTATAGATATATTAAATACTTAAAATATGAATGGCACTCAATATTTCCAGGAGTTTTAAAGACATTAGTTTGTCTTTTTCTAGACATCCTGTAACTAATGATATTATTCCTATTAAAAATGAGGATGCCATTAAAAGATCTGTTATAAATTTGGTGAGAACTCGTGTTGGGGAGAGATTTTTCAATTCCTTAATTGGCACATCAGTTGAAAATTCTCTCTTTGAAAATCAAGATGAATCACAAGCGATATTTATAACCCAACAAATCGAGTCTACTCTCAAAAATTTTGAACCAAGAATAAAGGTAAGGAATGTTGCTGTTGAATTTCCATTAGATACCAATGAAATGAATGTAAAGATTGATTATGACATTGTTGGTCTGGGATTTCCCTCACAAAATATAGAGTTTTTACTACTACCATCTAGAACATAATGTCTTTCAATCAGTTCACAAATTTAGATTTTGGCGATTTAAGATCTCAGATAAAAGATTATTTGAGAGCAAATAGCAATTTTACTGATTTTGATTTTGAGGGATCTAATTTTTCAACATTAATTGATATTTTAGCATATAATAGTTACATAACTGCCTACAACACAAACATGGCAGTTAATGAGTCATTTCTTGATAGTGCAACTTTAAGAGAGAATGTAGTAGCACTTGCTAGGAATATTGGTTATGTCCCTAGATCAAAGAGAGCAGCAAGAGCAAAGATTAACTTTACTGTAAATTTAGGAACAAGAGATTCAAGAGCAGTAGTGTTAAAATCAGGAGCAGTTGCTCTTGGTGCTGTAGAAGGTGGAAATTATATATTTTCTTTGCCAGAAGATAAAACAGCAATAGTTAATGATGCAAATATTGCAATATTTGAAGGGGTAGAAATATACGAAGGAGCATTTTTAAGAAAAAATTTCAAAGTTGATAATTCACAGTTCAACCAAAAATTTATATTACCAAATCCAAATATAGACATATCTACTATTAGAGTTTATGTAACTAATACAACTACTGAAGAATATAAATTATATTCAAATATTTTTGATTTAAAAAAAGATTCTAAAATATTTTTGATTCAAGAAATACAAGATGAAAAGTACGAAATTATATTTGGCGACAATATCATTGGGAAAAAACCACTAGATGGTTCTTCAATCGAAGTAACATATGTGGTTACAAATGGAAAAGATGCTGATGGAGCAAATAATTTTACATTTTCTGGAGTATTACGTGATAATAACAATGAAGTTGTTACTTCTGGAGTATCTGCGATTACAACTATACAAAGCGCAGAAAATGGAGATGATATTGAAACTATAGACTCTATCAAATATCTTGCCCCAAGAGTCTACGCATCGCAATATAGAGCAGTTACTGCAAATGATTATAAAGGTATTATTCCTTATATTTTCCCCAATGTAGACTCTGTAACTGCATATGGTGGAGATGAATTGGATCCACCAGAATATGGAAAAGTTTTTATATCAATTAAACCAAGAAGAGGAAAATATATTTCCAAATTAACAAAAGAAACAATAAAAAAACAATTAAAACAATATTCTGTAGCTGGAATCAAACCAGAAATTGTTGATTTGAAATATCTTTTTATTGAACTCGATGTGAATGTTTATTATAACAAGAGTACAACATCAGATGTATCCTCACTGCAAGGAAGCGTAATTAATACATTAAAGTCATATGGAGATTCCTATGAAATTAATAATTTTGGAGGAAGATTCAAATATAGTAAAGTAGTATCATTGATTGATACTACAAGTGATTCTATAACTTCAAATATAACTAAAATTAAGATAAGAAGAGATTTGCAACCAGTATATGGAAAATTAGCAACATATGAAATTTGTTTTGGAAATAAATTTCACGTTAAAAAGAACAATATAAAAGATGGTAGAGGATACAATATAAAATCATCAGGATTTACTATCGACAAAGTAAGTGGAATATTGTATATGAGTGATGTTCCTGTAACTGAAACTGTTGGGAGTATTTTCTTTTTTAGATTAGAAAATAATGTTCCATCAATAGTAAAAAATAATGCAGGAACGGTAAATTACGAAAAGGGAGAAATAACTTTAGATGTTGTTAACATTACGAGTTCAGAAAACCCTGAAGGTATACAAATACAAGCAGTTCCCGAATCAAATGATGTTATTGCACTTAAAGATATATACTTGGAATTAAGCATCCAAAATACTGTGGTAAATATGATAGAGGATACTATTACCTCTGGTGAAAATACTTCTGCAACTACTTATATCACAACTTCAAGCTACGTAAACGGAGAATATACAAGGTAAAATGTCAGAAATCAAAAAAGTAAAAATTCAAAATATAGTAGATTCTCAAATTCCAGAGTTTTTGAGTGAAGAATCATCTCTTTTTAAAGAATTTTTAGAGCAATATTATATTTCTCAAGAATACCAGACTGGCGCAGTAGATTTAGCAGAAAACATAAGTTATTATAAATCTATTGAAAATTTTAATAACGAGACTTTTTATAGTAAATTTGTACCTTGTGTATTAGCAGAAGAAATAGTTGCATTTGATACTACTATAAATGTAAATCATACTATTGGATTTCCTTCAAAATATGGTTTATTAAAAATAGATGATGAAATTATTACATATACGGGGAAAACAGATAACTCATTCACCGGATGCATTCGCGGATTCAGTGGAATTGATAAATTAAATGCCGATTTAAATTCGGAAGTATTAAATTTTTCTACCACTTTTGCACGTTCGCATAACAACGCATCTACTGTAGAAAATTTGAATCTAATTTTTTATGATAGATTATTTTCAAAATTTAAATCTCAATTTATACCAGGATTTGAAAGTAGAGATTTTGTTCCAGGAATTAACATCCAAAACATTTTAACAAGAGCTAGAGATTTATATTCATCAAAAGGAACAGATACTGCTTTTAAAATTTTATTCACAGTTTTATATAATGAATCCATTAAAGTATTAAAACCTCAAGATTACTTATTGAGACCTTCTGATAATAATTATGTTGTTACTAAAAATATTCTTGTAGAAAAAATAACCGGAGGTGACCCTTTATTATTAAAGGGAGAGACATTATATCAAAATATCGGAGATAATTTTTTAGCAAGTGCCTCAATTTATAATGTAGAATTTAGACCTCTCGATGATGTAAATTTATACGAAATTTCTTTAGATACCGAATCATTTGTTTCAAATTTTTCAACTACTAAAACAACTAAAGTTCTCGAAAATGTACCTTCAGGGGCAAATTATATTTTTGTAGATTCTACAGTAGGATTTCCAAACAAAGGAAAGTTATTGGTAAAATCCAAATTATTAAATGATATATTTACAGTTGAATACAAAGACAAAAATACAAATCAATTTTTGGGAATTTCAGGATTAACCCATAATATTTCTTTTGGTGATATAATTTTAGAAAATAATCTTGTATATTCTTTTTTAAATGATGATAGTCAAATTAAATTCCGTCTTATCAATGTAATTGATAATGTAAACTACGATAATACTTCCAATCTTAGAGTTGAGGATAAAGTATCACTATCTTCCTTTGGTTTAGATCTCAGTGAAGATCCAAAGTTTAATAGTTGGATTTATAATTTACCAACATATCATGAAATTAAAGAAATCAAGCTTACATCTTCATCAAAATGGAGAGTAGAGTTTTATGATTCTATTAATTTTTATATTAATGATACTTTAAAATTTTTGAATTTGCAGGATCCAAATGACACAGAAAAAACAGCATTAGTAACAAATATAATATCAAACAATATTGTTGAGGTAGAATCTGTTTCAAGTCTTTCAAATAAAAAAAGAGTTGAAAAAACTATCTCCAAAGCATCTAGCAATAAAAATAATTTTCCATCCATTTCTATTTTGCCAAGTAATGTGCAAAATACTTATATTGATTCCAACAGAGAAAATTTCTACGTTGCTGCATCTGGACTCCCATCATATAAACTTTTTTCGGAAAATAGAAAGGTCAATGTGACCACTTTGTCTGGTACTGGCAAAACAACAGTATTGGAAACTGATAATGTACATAATTTTTATACTGGAGAAAAAATTTATTATTTTTCCTCCAAAAATTCTGGTATTAATACCGGAATTTACCATGTAACTACAATAGGAAATCCACAAGATAGTAAAAAAATTAAATTATCATATAGCAAAAATGATTTATTCGCTAAAAAATATATTCAAATAAATTCCGGAATTACTAGTGACTATTTTGTAAAACTTGATTATCAGAATAAAGATTTATTTAATCAAAAAATATTTAAAAAGTTTAAAATCAATAATACAGAAAAAGAATTTGTAAAAAAGGAAGATAAAAAAACAAACAATAGACAAGTTGGAATACTTGCCAATGGAGTAGAAATATATTCTCCAACTCTTTATGATGAAAATATTTACTATGGAATTATTGACTATATTGAAATTACAAATTTTGGAGATGGATACGATGTTATTAACTATCCAAATTTAGACATTATAGATCAAAATGGATATGGAGCAAAAGCGCATTTAAATGTAACTGGTTCATTAAAAGAAATAAAAATTATTACCCCTGGTATAGGATATCAAACTAAACCAAAAATGACTTTGGTTGGTGGAAATGGAACAGGTGCAGTAATTGAGCCAAATTTAGTAAAGTCTCAAATTGTTTCTGGATTTAAAGGGAACGGTGATGGAGTAAATCCAACTAACAATACAATTTCATTTATAGAAAATCATAATTTTGATGATGGCGAAGAAGTAATATATGATTCAAATTTCAATTCTAATTTAAATCCTCTCGTATCTAACTCTACATATTTTGTTGGAATTCAAAGTTCAAGGCAGTTAAAACTTTATCCTACAAAATTTGATGCTATCCAAAAAACAAATGAAATAAATTTAGTTGGTATAAGTTCTGGATTTCACAGATTAAAGTCATTAAATTCCAAAAATACTATAACAAAAGTATACATAAAAAATAGCGGATCTGGTTATTCAAATAAAAAGGTTACAATTCCTTCTAACCTTTCTTTTGATAATAAAACCAATGGCGTTAATACATTTGATGACTATATCTTTGCAAAGAGTCACAATTTTAAAACGAAAGATTTAGTCAGGTATTCATATCAAACTACATCAATTTCTGGTCTATCTACAGAAACTCAATATTATGTGACAGTTATTGATTCCAATAAATTTAAACTTTCCGAAGCTGGGATAGGAACTAGCGTAAATGATAATGATTTTAACAATAAAAAATATGTATCTTTTGGAAGTATAGGTGCAGGCACCCATACGTTTTCATATCCTCCAATTGAAATTATTGTAGAATCTCTTTCTGGTATAGGATCCACAGCAGCAGTTAAACCAACATTAAAACCCGTAATTACGGGTCCTGTTGACAGTGTTTTCATGATTGATGGAGGAATAGGATATGGATCTTCTGATATTATTAATTTCCATAGAAGACCATATATTGGGATATCAAGTATCACTTCGGAAGCTTTATTAAAACCAATAATTCTCAATGGATCAATTGTAGATGTTCAGATTTTAAATTTTGGTAGAGGATATAATGAAGGTATTGATATTGTAGTTAATGGATCTGGATCTTTTGCAGAATTGGATCCTATTATTGAAAACGGAAGAATTGTCAATATTAATGTCATAAATGGTGGAGTAGGTTACGATAAAGACAAAACCTCCATATCTGCTATTAGAAGAGGACGTGATGCTAAATTTATTGGAAATATTTTTGAATGGAAAATAAACCAAGTAGAAAAAAATAAAAATTTATTATCTTTGGATGATGAAGGTATAATTGTACCAAGTAAAAATCAAGAATTTGGACTTCAATTTGTACATTTTTATCCTCCAAAAATATTAAGGAAGACAATAAATGACCATATTAATAATGACAATAAAGAAATTATAAACAGTGTTCATTCTCCTATTATTGGATGGGCATATGATGGAAATCCAATTTACGGACCATATGGACAAGTAAATTCGGACATAAGAAGAATAAGATCAAGTTATATAAAAAATGTAGAGTCAAATAGATTATTGAGACCAGATTTCCCTGAAGGATTTTTTATTCAAGATTATTCATTTTCTAGGGCATCTGGCGACTTAGATGAATATAATGGAAGATTTTGCATAACTCCAGAATTTCCAAATGGAACTTATGCTTACTTTATGACAATTGATTCAAATCCAAGTTCTTCTCCAATTTATCCATATTTGATTGGTGATTACTTCAAATCAAATCCAATTCTAGAGAATTTTAATTCAAGATTTAACCAAGATGAATTTAGCAATCAGATTGAATCGGAATTATTATCTTTGATCCGCAATTTAGGACCATACTACATAAATTCTACATATTCTGGATATGGTCTTATTGACAAAGTAAAAAGTAAATATAAACAGGAATTTTTAGTAAAAGAGATATATCCGTCTTCAATTGATGATTTGCTGATTTATAGTAGTGGAAACAACTATAAAGTATCTGATAGCTTAATTTTTGATAATTCGGACACAGGAGGAACAGGAGCTTCTGCAGCAGTATCTAGAATAAGAGGAAAAAATCTTTATAGTATTAATATTGGTATTTCTACGTTTAATGAAGTATCTTTTAGCAATTCTGGAAATAGTATTACTGTTGATGTTGGATACCCCCATAATTTATTAACTGGAGATAAAGTTTTAATAAGCGGAGTATCAACAAATCAATATTCTAATTATGAAGGAATAAAAAATATTTTTGTACCAAAGTCTTCACGAACAGGAATTTTAACTAATATTGAAAATTATTTAACTACTGGAGATTCTACCAATATTTTTGTTAGTGATGTTACTGGATATGAAGTAAATGATTATATTCAAATTGATTCTGAAATTTTAAGGATAACCTCAATTGATTATGGTCTTAAAAAGTTTTCTGTCGATAGAATTAGTAATATTGGAGTTCATACCGCAGGAATTTCTTCAGTTACATTACTTCCCAGAAAATTTGTTTTTTCAAACAAATCTATTGATAAAAAAATACAAAAAAATAACACTTTATACTTTAGTTCAAAAACACTAGTCGGGTTTGGAACTACTGGATCAAATTATCAATTATTTAATGGTGAAAATTTATTCGTACCACAAAAATCAATTTATATTAAAGATCATAATTTGTACACTGGCCAAGAATTGACCTACAATGTGGGAATAGGAGGAACAGGACTTTTAGTATCAAATAGTAATCTTTCATCTGCATTTAATTTGATTGATAATCAAATAGTATATGCAGTTAATTATGGAAAAGATTTTCTTGGTATTTCTACAGTTGGTTTTACAACTTTAAGTGGAATTGGAACAAACAATAACTCATTGTTTATTTACGATTCTGTTGGTGTTACAGGTGTTTCCCATTCAATAACTACAAGATATCCAAGTGTAACTGGAAGAGTAGAAAACTTTTTCTTAACTTCCGTTGTAGAAGATCCCCACAAATTAAAAGATGGGGATAAAGTCAAATTTAGTCTAGTACCAAATTTAGTTGAAACTGTTTCTTTACGTTATGATTTAAATTTAAGAAAAGTTACCACAGCGTTGAAGACATTTGATGCATCAACTTCAGTATTTACCGAATCCTCTGAAATTGAAATTTATAATAATAATTTAAAAACAGGTGATAAAATAGTTTATTACGATCAATCAAATGCTACTATTGGCGGATTAGTAGATAATAAATCTTATTATGTAATTAAAAATCACCCAGATAAGATTAATTTGGCAAACACTTATTATGATAGTAAAATTGGCAATTCTATTAAATTTACATCAGTAGGATCAGGAACACAATCAATTGCACTAATAAATCCAAATATAGAATTTACAGATAAAAATACTATAGTATTTGATTTGTCTGACCCATCTCTTTCTGGAATGGATTTAAAATTATTCCGTGATTTAGAATTTTCCAAAGAATTGGAAACATACAAATATGTTAGAAATTCGGTAGAATCTGGTTCTGCAGATGCAAAATTAACAATTAATACTAAAACTTCAAATATTGAAAAAACTTTCTACTATACATTAGTTCCATTATCTCCTATTGCAGCAGAAAAGTTTCAAGTTTCATCAGATATTGAAGTTTCTGGAAGAAATAAGATTACTATTTTGCCAAGTAAATATAATGATGAATATGATGTTGTTTCTATTGGATCAACAACATTTAAAATTAATTTTAATGGAAGACCAGAATCAACAACATATACGACATTTTCTGGTATTTCTTCTATTTTTTATGATACAGATTCAAAAAATACAACTGGTTCAATTTCAAAATTAAAAATTAATTTTGGAGGAAAAGGTTATAAAAAAATTCCCAAGGTAGTATCAATAGCATCTACAAGTGGGTCTGGAGCGATTATTAAAGCAGTTTCAAATACAATAGGAAAAATTGATCTCCTTGAGAGAGTAAAAGATGGATATGATTATCCCACAGATAAAACTCTCAAACCATTTTTAAGTATACCTACAGTTGCTCAAATAAGTGGTATTTCTAGAATTGAAAACATTGGTATAGTTACTGGAGGAAAAGGATATAATAGAGCACCAACTCTTAAAGTTATTGGTAATAATGATATTAAAATATCATGCACAATTCAAGGTGGTTCTGTAGTAAAAACATCAATTGACCAAAATGTTTTTAACTTATCTTCTCCTTTGAGAATTGTTCCAATTAGAAATTCAAATGGATACGATATTGATGATATTTCAGTTTCAGGTGATAATGTTACTTTAGAATTGGTAAACTCTGATACTCAATTATTCCCATTAATACCAACAAGCTATGGTGGTACGGAAATTGAGTTCCCATTCTCTGTAGGAGATCAAATTTTTATTGAAAATTGTAGAATATCTCAAAATCAAAGAGATGGATCTGGAAATATTATAAAAAAAGATAATTTCAACTCCTCTGATTATGAGTATAGATTTTTTACCATAACTGGTGTTAATACTTCCAATTATACTATTACTTATAGTATGAATGGTATTTCAAACAATCTTGGCGAATATACAAGTGATTTTAATTACGGTCAAGTAATTAATAGAAAAGACATGGCTGTATTTGAAATGAATATAATTGATGATTTGAACTATTTTTCTGGGGAAAAAGTTTTTGGATATAATTCCAAAGGAACCAATACATTCACTGCAACTGTAATGCAAAATGGATGGGATAATAATATCAATCAAATTAGAATGATTGACTCTAAAGGTGAATTGAATATTGGCGATAAGCTTTATGGGGAAAGATCAAGACTGAATGGATTTGTAGAAATAGTTAATAATTTTAATCTTAAATCAACATTGGGTGTTTACAGAGATAAAGTTAATAATTTTGATGACAATATCGGATATTTGAATGATTATCAACAAAGAATTTCAGATAATAACTATTATCAAAAATTCTCATATTCAATTAAAAGTGAATTAAGTTATAATATTTGGAAAGAGGCAGTAAAAACTTTACTTCATCCTGCAGGATTGAAAGAATTTTCAGATCTCGATGTTGTTGGAATTGTCACTAGTGGTGTAGTAAATGCTGGAATATCAAAATCATCAGATATGAAAGTAACTACAGGAGAATCTGAATTAGATTTACTTGTTAATATTGACCAAGAAGAATCTGTATATAATCGTTATAATTTTTCAATGGTCACTGAAGAAGAATCTTTACCTGATGGATCAGTAGAAAGAATATTTTTCCCAAATGGAGTTGAATTAAGACCATATATTTTAAGTAAAACTAATAAAGTATTGAAAATTGATGATATTAGTCCACAATTTACAGGATTTACTACATCAATTGGTGGTGAAATAGTTGGACTTTCAACATTCAAATTAAAATCAAATTCTATTCCATTATTTTATAGACAATTTGGCAGTTCAAATTCAGAAATTGTTGATTTAAATTTGAATAGATTTAATATTAACAATCATAATTTTCAATCTGGACAATCTATTTTTTACAAATCTAACTATGCTAATCCTACCGCTGATGTAAAAACTACAGTAGACACTTCATTCTCATACGGATCCATATCTGAAACTTTTGATAGTCAAATAATAGGATTTGATAGTACGGAATATACAATGGATTCCAATTAAATCTATAAATAAAAATAAACGTCTTCTACTGTATAATGGCAAAATTAGGTATAAATACAGGTTTTTCTCCAAATGATGGTTTGGGTGATAGTTTATTGTCTGCAGCGTTAAAAATAAACAACAATTTTAATGAAATTTACACTACTTTTGGTGACGGTTCTTCATTGCAAAGTTATTCTAACTATGCTGTAGTTGCTGGTGTTGCAACTAATGCCACGAATATTAATATATCAGCAGCAAATTCCTCGGATGTACTAACGTCAATCGTATTAGTTCCAAACCAAAGTACTGGAAATCAAAGTCCATTTATTGATGGATCTCTACAATATAATGCAAATACAGGAACTTTAATCGCCAATGTTTTTGATGGTAACTTATCAGGCACTGCTGATGTTGCAACTTACAGTACAACTGCAGGTATTTCTACAGTAGCACAAGGATTAACTGGAACTCCTAACGTCTCCGTAGGAGTTCTTACTGCAACTACAAAGATGCATGTAGGAAGTGCGACTACTTTTGGGGAAAATTTAGTCGTTAATGGTAATGCAAGAATAACAGGAATACTAACAATTGGCACTGGATCTATTACTTTAGATTCAAACAAAAGACAAATAAAAGGTATTGATGAAATCATAATTGGATCTGCAACAACCATTTCAATTAAACAAAATCCTTCAACAGGAAAAGTAGAATTTATTGATAGTACAGGTAAGACATCTTCAGTTGGTCTTGGATCTGATACTAGTATCAATACCACAGGAATTGTAACTGCATCAAGCTTCAGTGGTTCTGGTTCTAATCTTTCTGGAATTGTTACTTATATTTCTGCAGGTCCTGGAGTATCTTTAAATAATAATAGTGGATATGTAACAATTAATTCAATTGAAGGTGCTCAAGGCACTGAAGGTGCTCAAGGTACTATAGGTGCTCAAGGTACTATAGGTACTCAAGGAACTATAGGTACTCAAGGCACTGAAGGTGCTCAAGGTACTATAGGTACTCAAGGAACTATAGGTACTCAAGGCACTGAAGGTGCTCAAGGA
>Ga0222713_10004042_pt1 | contig 14858 bp, 13 predicted proteins | sample C33_649DmetaG_FD_165061 | JGI IMG/M metagenome (GOLD analysis project Ga0222713, IMG submission 165061) | Estuarine water microbial communities from San Francisco Bay, California, United States - C33_649D | ecosystem: Environmental > Aquatic > Marine > Unclassified | place: USA: California...
AGGGCAGTATTGAGAAAAGGGGCGAGTCCGAGCCGGGTGATGGTATCCTCACCCAGACCGGTGATGAACTCGCCGCACACACGATGTCGCGGATAGGACCCTGCTTCAAACAGGGTGACCGGAATATCCTGTTGGCGGAGTGCGAGCCCGAGTGACAGGCCAGCCAAACCTCCGCCGACAATCTCAATGGGTTGCAAAGATTTCATAGGCGGCGGCGCGCGATCATGTGGTAGGCACCCAACAGAGTGGTGGAACAATCACAGTCCCATTCGGCCGGGTTCAAACCGAGTAACCGAGGGAGTTCATTATTTTGAAATCCGGCGGCGATACTCACGTGGGCGTCATGCAAACTCACATGATTGGCGCCGAAGAGTGGACCGAGCCCGCGATAAAGCCATTGGGAGACCCGCCGCCGGGCTGGTTCGCAGGCCACGATCACGCGGGCATTTGACCGAAGCTGGTCCCCGAGTCGGGCCAGTTGTTCTTCGCTGAATTGGTGGAAGATGAGGTTGCCTATCACGATCGGGTAAAGCGGCCAATCGGTAAAATTGAGCAAATCGGCCTGATGCCATCGATGCGCGGCGGGCCAGTCGGGTGGGCAGGGCCATAAATCGAGACCGGCGGTAGTGATGCTGTGCCGGAGTAGGCGTTGGCAAAGTTCCCCGGTGCCGGCACCCAATTCCAAAACCGGTTCCGGTGGCCGGCGCAGGTGGCGGATGACTCTCGTCATCCAGCGATGATTGCCCATCAGCCGATTGGTCAGGCGCAGATCCCGTCGGTTATGCAGAGCGTCGGGATGTTCCGGCGACAGCGTGTCGAGTAACTCGGCTTGCAATGTGCGCGGCATCATCAAGAGGAAGGTTGCCCGGTTGGCTGAGAATGTCCAACTTGGCCGCACTTTATATGAGCGCCCGGTCCAACCCTGTAGATTTGATTGCCCAAGCGACGGAACAATTTTCCGACCGACCCTCATGGGACGAATATTTCATGGCGACCGCCGTGCTGATCTCCACTCGCTCGAGCTGTGAACGACTCAACGTCGGCTGCGTAATCGTAACCGGTGGCGAACGGAAAAACCGCATCGTGGCGGCAGGTTACAACGGCTACCTGCCGGGCACCCCGCATGTCTCCCGGGTAAGGGATGGGCACGAACAGGCGACGGTGCATGCGGAGCAAAATGCCGTGGCAGATGCCGCCCGTCGCGGCAGCTCCGTGGAAGGGTGCGTCGCCTACGTGACCCATTATCCGTGCGTCAACTGCGCAAAGATTCTCGCTGCCTCAGGTATCGCCGAAATTCGCTATCGCCTCGATTACAGCAACGACCCGCTGGTCGCGCCCATGTTGGCGGAAGTCGGGGTCAAGACCCTGAAGCTTTGACTTGTCATGCGCGGACATCGTCCAACCAAGAAAAAGACAGGTAATGTGGCGGGCTCGTTGCTCCTTGCTCATCCCGCTTTGCAGGACCCGAATTTCCGGCATGCCGTGATTCTCATGTCGGAACACAATGACGAAGGGGCGATGGGCGTGGTCTTGAATCGTCCGGAGGAAAAGCGACTCGGGGCATTGAGCGGCGATTTTGCCCTTGGTCCCTTGGCCCAGGTTCCGATCTACAGCGGCGGACCGGTCCAGGAACGCCAATTACTATTAATCGCATGGGAACTGCAGGATGACGGGTTCAGAATGCATTTTGGCATCGAGCCCGGCCGGGCGGAACAATGCCTGCAGGATGGCATGCAGGTGAGGGCGTTTCTTGGCTATTCCGGCTGGGATGCAGGTCATTTGGAGAATGAAATGCGCCACAATACTTGGGTGGTGTCGGACATCCCGGATGGTCTGATCGATTACCCGCAGGATGAGAATCTCTGGCGTCGGGTGCTGGGGGCCAAAGGCGATGAATGGCGTTTACTTGCCGAGGAGCCGGATGACACCAGTCTCAATTGACCCAGTTGGCCGCTGGAACTAGGTTGAATTGAAGTGTTTCTGTAATTTGGTGTCCGGAACCGTCTGGCTTTGGGTAAAAGTGCCCTCCAGATTCCGACATTTCGGTTGACAGAGGGTGGCTAGCTCTCTGTTTTCAGCCCTTTTATGAAAGTTGTCTCCTCCATCAAATCTGCGAAGAAGCGTCACCCTGACTGCCAGGTTGTGCGTCGGAAGGGCCGCATCTACGTGATCAACAAGACCAACCCCCGCTTCAAGGCGCGTCAGGGTTAATAAACCATTTATACCTGTGAAAGCCACCGGCCATCCCGCTCTCAATAATGTCTGCTTCCTCGACGTTGCCACCGGCAAACGTTTCCTGACGAAGTCCACCATGAAGTCCGCTCGCAAGGAGCAGATCGACGGTCAGGAATACTTCGTCATCGTTCGTGATGTGACGATGGATTCGCACCCGGCTTACACCGGTGAAAAGCGCCTCGTCGATACCGCGGGCCGCGTCGAGAAGTTCACCAGCAAGTTCAAGCGCGCCCGCAAGTAATTCACTGGAATTCAGGATTAATTTTCCAAGCCTGCCGTTATGGCAGGCTTTTTTATTGCCGCGAATCCGGGGTGCTTGACTGTCTAGCACGATGGCGGCGCCCAAACTGATATTCTTCGACTGCGACAGCACCCTCAGTGCGATTGAAGGAATTGATGAACTGGCGCGCCTGAGGGGCCCCGATTGTTTCGCCCGGATCGAGCAGATGACCCGCGATGCCATGGACGGTAAGCTGCCGATCGATGAGATTTTCGCGCGCCGCTTGGATATCATCCGCCCAACACGGGATGAAGTGGATCAGGTCGGGCAAATGTATATCACGCAGATGGAGCCGTCGGCGGAGAGCGTGGTTCAGCGACTGCGCGCGGAGGGTTGGACCCTGATAATTTTGAGTGCCGGCTATACCGAGGTGATTCAGCCACTGGCCGACCATCTCGGGATTGAACGAATCGAGGCGGTGGGCCTTAGCTTTGATGCGGAGGGAAATTATCAGGACTATGATCGTGATTTCCCGACGACGCGAAATGGCGGCAAACCGGCACGAATCTTGCAAATACAGGATGAACTGAAACCGGCGCGCACCGTCATGGTGGGCGATGGGATCAGTGACTTGGAAACACTGGGGGTGGTTGACCTTTTTGTCGGATTTGGCGGATATGTGGAACGACCAAAGGTCAAAGCCGGCGCCCGGGTGTTCATCCGCAGTTTGGCCGAATTATTTTATCATCTAACATGATCCAACGTTTTCTTCGCTCCGTGTTTCTTTTTACGGCCCTGACCATCGGTCCGATGCTGTGGTCGGCCGAAGGCGTGCACTTGGCGCAACCGGACGCCCCATTTCCCCGTGAAATCGACAGTTATGAGACCTCGGCGGCCACGAGTGTGATCGAGGTCATCAAGGCCCGGGCCGTTCAAGAGCCGTTTAATATAGTGGCCACGGTTATCTTTATCCTGGCCGTATTGCACACTTTCATGACTGCACGGATTCGCCACTGGTCGCATGTGGTAGAGGCGCGTCACGCCAAACGATTGAAGGCGCGGATTGAATCGAGTGACAATGATGAGGATGGCAATCCGGATGAAGTGAGTTTCGGAGGGCAAATCCTGCATTTTCTTGGTGAGATCGAGGCGGTCTTTGGTATCTGGGCGCTCGTGCTTTTTATCGCGATTAGCGTCAACAAAGGCCTCGACACGGCGATTTATTACATTGGTGAAAAGGTGAACTTCACCGAACCGATGTTTGTCGTGATTATTATGGCACTGGCTTCGACCCGGCCGGTACTGCGTCTGGCGGAAAAATGCCTGCGTCTCGTGGCCCGTCTAGGCAAGGAGACCCCCTTGGCATGGTGGCTGAGTATTCTGACGATGGCGCCGTTGCTGGGCTCCTTCATCACCGAGCCCGCAGCCATGACGATAGCCGCTCTGCTGCTGGCCAAGCAGTTCTACGACCTCAAGCCGAGCAACCGTCTGAAGTATGCCACCATCGGGCTGCTCTTCGTAAATATTTCAATTGGGGGCACGTTGACCCATTTTGCCGCTCCTCCGGTGCTGATGGTAGCAGCTGCTTGGGGCTGGGACATGAAGTTTATGTTCACCCATTTTGGCTGGCATGCGATCTCAGGCATCGTGTTGTCCAACGCCGCCTATTTCTTCATTTTCCGCAAGGAGTTGCTGGGACTGAAAGGGGCTCCCGTGGTGAAAGAAAATCCCGACGATGCGATTCCGGTATGGGTCACCGGGGTGCATTTGATCTTTTTGGCCTTTACGGTCTGGATGGCGCATTATCCCGTGCTGTTCATTGGTGGCTTTTTGTTCTTCCTGGCATTCTCGCAAGCTACCGCCCACCACCAAAGCAAGACGGAGCTGCGCACACCATTGCTGGTTGGTTTCTTTCTAGCTGGGTTGGTGATTCACGGTGGCCTGCAGGCCTGGTGGATTCAGCCCGTGCTTGGTTCGCTGGGGGAAATACCCTTGTTTGCCGGAGCGACGATTCTCACTGCGTTTAACGACAACGCAGCGATTACCTATCTGGCGACGTTGGTGCCAAATTTCAGCGATGAACTAAAATTCGCGGTCGTTTCCGGGGCTGTGACTGGGGGTGGCCTGACCGTGATCGCCAATGCGCCGAATCCGGCGGGACAGTCGATTCTGCAACGGTATTTCGAAGACGGTGTTTCGCCCTTGGGTCTGCTGTTGGCCGCCTTGTTGCCGACGGCGCTCGTCGCATTCTCGTTTATGGTGTTGTAAGCGGGTTCTGCCGCACATTCGCACGCAGTTCAGCAGAGGAGAGCAGGCAATCGATCAGGTAGGCGCGTGACACGCCTTTGGCGAGTTGGCTCCGATAAAATGTCGCACCGGCCTCATCGGCCGGACGGCCCAATATAGTCTCAAAGGCTTTTCCGAGAAATTCATGGTTAGTAAAGCGAGTTGTTGAGGCCAACCAAGTTGAGGAGAATTCACGGAGACTACGTCGCCCTGACAGGATGGCTTCCTTTGCCATTGGGTTAGGCTGCCCCAATCGGTTTAGTAGATCGCCCAACGCTTCAATATTCCATTGTGGCGGCAAAGCCGTGGCATTGGCGGGGTTGCTCTGCCCGGATTTCAAGCATGCCGTGATCCAGTAATACTGGGTTTGTTCGCCCCATGTATCGACAATGTTGAAACCGGCCCCCTGTAAGATCTGCCGAATCTCGTTCGGTTTAAACCATACACCGAGCCATGTGTCCGCGCCGCGCAGTAAGGAGCGTTCCCGTCCATCCACCTGAAATTTGAAGACCCCGCCAGGTTTCAATACCCGCGCTGTTTCCTGGATATAGCGGCTTATGGCGCGTTTGGAAGGGATGTGTTGGAAGACGACAAAGGAGTAAACGTAATCGAGGGTTTGGCTCGGAAACATGTTCAAGGAACCATCGGTGACTTCGAGCCGCGCGTTGGGCAGATCTGAGAGCAGCTCACGGCCTTTGGAAATCATACCCGGGGCAATATCCACCCCGTTGATTGCGGCCAGACGCTTGGCCAATGGCCGCATTAAGCGGCCGACTCCGCAGCCAATCTCCAAGGCGCACGTCTGCTCGTTCACACTGATGCCATTGAGAATATGCTGCGTGACATCCGCTTCACCCGATGCCCAGAAAGTATGGTCGTTTTCGGCGTAACCGCGTCCGATGAAGCCGTAGGCATCCGATTGGGCGCGCTGTTCCCATTCGACCTGCATGCGGCGGTTGGGTTGCCACCAACGGGTGACCAGTCTGCGCCAGAAACGGGGGCCGCCGATGGGTAAATTCATGCGACCCCGAGCACACGGAAACCACCACGCATGGCAAGGACTCAGGGAAATAATCCGCGGCTTTGCTTGGCCTCGGCGACCCGGCCGATACCGAGCGTCAAGGCGGCCAACCGGCGGCTGAACTTGAACTTCCGCTTTTGCGCCTCCACCGAGTCCTTCGCTTTGTCGAGGATGGCGTATAGTTTCTCAATCACCTCGTCGCGGGTCCAGTAGTAGTTGGCCCGGTTTTGCAGCCATTCAAAATAGGACACGACGACGCCGCCTGAATTGCAGAGAATGTCGGGAATAATCTGAATGTCCCCGCGCTGTTCGATCAGCCGATCGGCCCCGTTGGTGGTGGGTCCATTGGCTGCCTCGGCCAGAATCTGGCAGCGGAGCTTTTTGGCGTTTTTCTCGTGGATCACACGTTCCAGCGCCGCGGGCACCAGAACCGTGCACTTGAGCTCCAGCAACTGTTCATTGGTGATCGATTCGCCGAGGTGATAGTCCTTCAGGGTCTTGGCGTATTGCAGATAGGCCAAGGCCTTTTGGATATCGATGCCTTTGGCGTCGTAGATGCCCCCGGTGTAATCCGAAATGGCGATGATCTTGGCCCCGAACTGCGCGAGGGCGAGGGCGGTCTCGCTACCGACATTACCAAAACCCTGGATGGCGACGGTGGACTTCTTGATCGGGATTTTCATGTCCTCGAGATACTTTTTAACGAGGTAGGCTACGCCGGCCCCGGTGGCTTCGCGCCGGCCCTGTGAGCCGCCGAGCGCGATGGGCTTGCCGGTCACGACCGCCGGTTCATTGTGGCCGACGTGATTGGAATAGGTATCCATCATCCAGCCCATGATTTTCTCATTAGTGCCGACATCGGGAGCGGCGATATCGATATCCGGCCCTAGGACACTGATCATTTCCTGCATATAGCGGCGCGAGAGCCGCTCCAGCTCATTTTCGGAAAGCTGGGAAGGATTGACGATGACGCCCCCCTTGGCTCCGCCATAGGGCAAGCCGACGAGGGAACACTTCCAGCTCATCCACATGGACAATGCGGCGACCTCACCGATGGTCACATTTTGATGGAAACGGATGCCGCCCTTTGATGGACCGGTGGAGAGATTGTGCTGCACCCGGTAGCCTTCGTAGACGGTGACGGTGCCATCGTCGCGTCGGACCGGCAGGGCAACGCACAGGCAGCGCCGGGGATATTTGGTGCGATCACGAATGGCTTCGGGGAGGCTGATGGCATCGGCGGCGACGTCGAATTGACGGCAGGCCATTTTAAATACGTCGGAATCGTATAGGGACGAGACGATTACTTTGGACATGGAGGCTAAAGGTTGGGGTTGCGCCGGGAAGGCGGGGTTTGTTTATGACAAAACGCTGGGCCATGGTTCCCGGTTTAGCAATTGGCTTCGTGGAACATGGGCAGTTCAATGACGTCAACTTATTCGGTCTAGATGACCCGATGATATGCTTTCCGTGCTAAAATTTCTCCGCTGGCTATTCCAAAAAGTAGCGGCTGCGCTGCTGATGGTCGTGCTGGCGTTGGCGGCTTACGGTTTATGGATATTTCTGCGCGATAACGTCGATTTCGACCTGCATCGTCACGAGATCGTCCGGGCGTTGAATGGTGAACGCACTCACATCCGGGAAGCCCTGATTGATGTGGATCACCGACTTGAAAAGCTCTCGCAAACCATTGTTGCGGAGAAGGAAAGGGCGAGTCAGGCCCAAAAGGTCATCACCAAGTTGAAGGATTTGGAGAGCACATGGGACAAGTTGATTGGGAATCCCGAACAACAGGCAGCCAACGCCCAGCAAATTGTGAAGATGGAACAGTTGCGGCTGGATGCTTTGGAAAAAGTGGAAGACCTTGAGCGGCAGTATAGCCGGACAACCTGGGAGCGGGATGGCTTGGAAGTGGCTCTGGGCAAATTGGAAACCCAGATTGTCAAAGTTGAGGCGCAACGTTCGAAGGTGATGCACTATGTGATGCAGGCATGGGAAAGGCTGCGTTGGTGGCTGCTCGTGGCCTTGGCGCTGTATTTTTTAGGGCCGACCGTCGGCAAGCTCTTCATGTATTACGGAATTGCGCCGACGGTCATGCGGGGCCGCCCTGTCCGTTTGTCGAATGAGGTGGCGCAATTGCCTGAGATTAGTCCCAGCCACGTTTCCCTCGATCTGGGCCTAAAGAGAGGTGAGCGCTTATGGATTCGGGAGCGGTTTCTGCAGGCATCGGATGAGGGGCTAAAAAAGCGCACCCGCTTGCTGCTGGATTGGCGGATCCCGTTTACCTGTCTCGCGAGTGGTTTGGTGGAGTTGGTGGAATTGGAATCCGCCAGTGTGGATGGAACCGAACACATCACCCTTTCCAATCAAGCCAACCCACACATCGAATTGTGCCTGATCACATTAACCGCAGGCTCCTCGATTATCCTGCGCCCGAGTTTCTTGGCTGGTGCCACGGCGGTGGATGGTCAAAGGGTCAGGATCCGTCGCCGATGGCAGATCTTCCGGTGGCAGGCTTGGGTGACATTGCAGTTCCGCTACTTTGAATTTGTCGGACCCAGTCGTTTGATCATAGCCGGGAGCCGAGGGGTGCGGGCGGAACGACTGGAGAAACGTGACAGTGGTCGACCAGCGGCCCGGCGCACCAATCAGGATGCCACGGTCGGTTTTACCCCCAGTCTCGATTACAAACCGGTGCGGGCTGAGACATTCTGGGGTTATTACCGCGGGATGAACCCGTTGTTTGATGATTTGTTTTCAGGGAGCGGATTGTTTTTGTGTCAGGAAATCTCCACGGAAGGGGATGCTGGCCGTGCGCGAAAGTTCTGGGCTGGCCTCTGGGGCTCGATGCTCAAAGTCTTCGGACTGTGAGCAAACCGTATACTACACTGGGCGTATTATTTGATTGGGATGGGGTCATTATCGACTCATCCCGTCAGCATGAAGAGAGCTGGGAGCGACTGGCACTTGAGCTCAACGCGCCGTTGCCGGCCGATCACTTCAAGGTCGGGTTTGGCCGCAAGAATGAATGGATCATTCCGAACTTGCTGAATTGGAGCCAGGACAAGGAAGAGATTCACCGGCTTTCGTTACGCAAAGAAGCGCTTTACCGCGAGATCGTGGTGGAGCGTAGATTGGAGGCACTGCCGGGGGTGGCGGAATTTTTGCAGCGTTTGAAATCCGCCGGGGTGCCCACCTGTGTCGGCTCGTCCACCCATCGCGAGAATATTGATACGATTATCGGGGTGTTGGGGTTTGCGGATTACTTTGGCGGTATAGTGACAGCAGAAGACGTCAGTCACGGGAAACCCGACCCGGAGGTGTTTTTGAAGGCCGCGGCGAAGACCGGATGTGCCCCGGCACAGTGCATTGTCTTTGAGGATGCTTATGCCGGGATTGAAGCGGCGAGAGCCGGCGGTATGAAAGTGGTGGGGGTGGCCACGACGCATCCAGCCTCGGCATTGCAGATGACCGACCGGGTAGTCGAGCGATTGGATGAACTGACGGTTGCGGATTTGGAGACCCTGATTTCCAGTTAGGCATGCTTTTTCAGCTAAAGTCCGATTACTCACCAACAGGGGATCAACCAGTGGCTATTGAGCAGTTGGTGGCCTCGATCAAGGCAGGGAATCGCGACCAAACCCTGCTGGGTGTGACCGGTTCGGGCAAAACCTTCACGATGGCCAACGTGATCGCGCAATGCGACCGGCCGACCTTGATCATCTCCCATAACAAGACTTTGGCGGCTCAGCTTTATTCCGAGTTTAAGAACTTCTTCCCGGAGAACGCAGTCGAGTATTTTGTCAGTTATTACGACTACTACCAGCCCGAGGCCTACATCGCTTCGAGCGACACCTATATCGAAAAGGACTCCTCGATTAATGAGGAAATCGAACGGCTCCGCATCGCCACGACGAATTCGTTGGTATCACGTCGGGATGTGATTGTGGTGGCCAGTGTATCGTGCATTTACGGACTTGGCTCGCCCGAGGATTTTACCGAGATGCGGATTGCGCTGCGCAAGGGCTACCCGTTCGGTCGCGATGTCCTGTTGGAAAAGTTGGTCGATAATATCTACGAGCGAAATGACTATGAACTGAAACGAGGCCGCTTCCGGGTGCGTGGTGATGTGGTGGATATCATGCCCGCCTATTCTGAGCAGGGTCTGCGCGTAGAATTCTTTGGGGACGAAATCGACAGCTTATCTGAATTCGATCCGCTGACCGGCAAGGTGTTGCGGACACTGGATCAATTCGATCTCTACCCGGCCAACCAGTATGTCACGACCCGCGGCAAACTGGATCCGGCGATTGTCACCATCAAGGCGGAGTTGGACGAGCGGGTGGCCTGGTTTGAGAAGCAGGGTAAATTGTTGGAAGCGCAGCGCATTCGCATGCGCACCAATTACGACTTGGAGATGCTGCAGGAAATGGGCTTCTGCAATGGCATCGAGAATTACTCACGGCATCTGACGGGACGTAATCCAGGTGACCGGCCTTTTTGCCTGATCGATTTTTTCCCGAAGGATTTCATGCTGATGGTGGACGAAAGTCATGCCACCATCCCGCAAGTCGGCGGCATGTTCAATGGAGACAAAGCCCGGAAACAAAACCTGGTAGATTTCGGATTTCGGTTGCCGTCTGCACTGGATAATCGACCCCAAAGTTTCGAGGAGTTCCGGAAAATCACCGGGCAAACCCTATTCGTCTCGGCGACGCCCGCGAAATATGAAATCGAGCATTCGACTGTGGTAGCCGAGCAATTGATTCGGCCGACCGGATTGCTTGATCCCGAGATTTCACTGCGATCAACCAAAGGACAGGTCGAGGATCTGATCGGAGAAATCCGGGCGGCGGTGGGGCAGGGTGAGCGCGTGCTCGTGACCACGCTGACCAAGCGTCTTTCCGAGGATATCACCAGTTACCTGCGCGAGGCCAAAATCCGGGTGGAGTATCTGCACAGTGATATTGATGCGATTGAACGCGTGGAGATTCTGCGAAACTTACGCTTGGGCAATTTCGACGTGTTGGTGGGCATCAATCTGCTGAGGGAAGGACTTGATTTACCCGAGGTTGCCTTGGTCGCCATTCTTGATGCCGACAAGGAGGGTTTTCTCCGGAGTGAAACCAGTCTGACACAAACGGCGGGCCGGGCTGCGCGTCATGAAAAAGGCCGGGTGATCTTTTATGCCGACAAGGTCACGGATTCCATCCGGCGGACGACCGAAACGGTAAATTATCGGCGGGAGAAGCAGATTGCGCATAATCTGGCGAACGGCATCACCCCTCGCAGTGTAATCCGGTCCGCGCAGGCGAGTTTACATGTCTACGACGGTTCTGGTGATAAGGAAGAAGTGGCGGTGGCTGAGTCCGCGGATGATGTAAATGCGGTTATTTCCGAATTGGAAACCGAGATGCTGGAGGCTTCGAGTAAATTGGAATTCGAGCGCGCCGCCCTCTTGCGTGACCAGATCGACGCGCTCCGCAGTGGCGATTATAAGAAAATCGCCCGCACGCAGAAGGCCGGTTACCATAAAGCCAAGGGCTCTCGCAAATCACGGTCGTGATGGGTGATTGCACGGAGATCCAATGCAATTTCAATTGATGAACCCACGGGATATTGCATGACAGCAGCGTGCGCATCGCGGTCATAGCAGACATCCACGGTAATTTGCCGGCATTGGAGGCGACGTTGGAAGCCATTGGGCGCATCCGGCCAGATCGGCTGATTGTGGCTGGGGATGTGGTGGATGGAGCTCCAGATTCCGCCGCCTGCTGGGAACGGGTTAAACAACTGGGCTGCCCGGTGCTCCGGGGTAATCACGAGCGCTATGTTTTCGATTTTGGGACGGTGCGGGCCGATCCACTTTGGGCCACCGAACAATTCGCACCGCTGCACTACACTTATCGCATGATCAAGGCGGAGGCACGGGCGGAGATGGCGGCATTGCCCATGACGTGGTCATCGCCCGACGCTCCGGGCTTGCTGATTGTGCATGCATCCGAACGCAGTGACGCAGATTCGATCCTGCCTCATACCTCGGTCGAACAAATCGACGCCATGTTTACGAACCGGGCTGCGGAAATCATTGTGCGCTCGCACAACCACATTTGTTCCACCCGCGACTGGAGGGGGCGACGGATAGTCACCACCGGTGCCGTGGGGCTGCCACTTGATGGTTATCCCCGGGCGCAATTCTGCCTGCTGACGTTAAGTAGGGAGAATTGGCAAGTGGAACACCACGCGGTCAACTATGACGTAGTGGCCGCCCTGAAAAGATTTGATGAGACCGGCTATTTGGCGGAGGCAGGCACCGTCGGGCGTCTGTTCATGCGTGAAGTCGCCACCGGGGCTCATCATGTGGTGCCGTTCCTGAGGTATCTCTGGATGCGTCGGCAAAAGGACCCTACTCTCGACCTGAAACAGGCCGAGAGCGATTACTTCAATTTGTGACCCACGTGACGGGTCGTCGTCACGTATTAATGCTTGGAATGTTTGGCCGCCTTTTGGCGTTCGCCGTTATTGAGGATGCGCTTCCGTAAACGCAGGCTCTTGGGCGTGACTTCCAAAAGCTCGTCGGCGGCAATGTATTCGATCGCGCGCTCGAGGGAGAACTTGACGGCAGGAGTGAGCCCAGCGGCGACACCTTCACCTTGGGAACGGAAGTTGGTGAGCTTCTTTTCACGCACCGCGTTGACCGCGATATCTTCGTTACGGGGATTCTCCCCGACGATCATGCCTTCGTAAACCTTTTCACCGGGGCTGACCAAGAGTTTGCCGCGCTCCTGACACATAATCAATGCGTAGGTGGTGGTTTCGCCGGCTTCCGTGGCGATAAGGGTGCCCGTGATGCGGGTGAGCACTTCGCCGGCATAGGGACCGTATTCCTTGAACAAATGACTCATGACACCGTGACCGCTGGTGGCATTGACGACGTCAATTTCCATGCCGATCAAACCACGAGTCGTGATCAGGGCTTCAATCATCGTCGTGGTAACCAGCTTTTCCATGTTGGTCAACTGGCCCTTGCGGTTGGCCAAATTCTGCATGATGGCACCGACGTTTTCATCGGGCACTTCGATCCAAACGGTTTCGTAGGGCTCGAGGCGCTCACCATTCGGGCCTTTTTTCTCGATCACGGTCGGACGCGACACGAGGAGCTCGAAGCCTTCGCGGCGCATGGTTTCAACAAGCACGGCCACCTGCATGGCGCCGCGGGCCTTGACGTTGAATGTGCCGGCACGATCCGGCGCATCATCAATATAAATGGAAACGTTGGTCTTGAGTTCGCGTTGCAGACGGTCGCGCAACTGACGCGAAGTGACCAATTTGCCTTCAGTGCCAACCAGTGGACCGTCATTGACCGAGAACTGCATCTCGAGGGTCGGCGGGTCAATCTGGGTGAAGGGCAGGGCATGGCCCGCTTCATCGGCGGTCAGGGTGTCGCCAATGTCGATGTCTTCAAAGCCGGCCAGGCCGACAATGTTACCGGCGCTGGCAGTGGTGTTTTCCTTCGTGCCGAGGCCAGTGAATTCAAAGACCTTGGTGATCTTGCCGCGCACGCGCTTGCCGCCTTCGGAATGTCGGATGATAAAGACGGGGTCGCCGACGTTGACGGTGCCGCCGAGAATCTTACCGACAGCGATACGACCGACATAGTCACTCCAATCAATGTTGGAGACCAACATGTGGAACGGATCGTTCGGCTTGGCAAATGGAGGCGGAACGTGGTCGAGAATCGTCTGAAAGAGCGGGGTCATGTCCTTCTTCTCGTCGTTCAGGTGATACATCATGTAGCCGTCGCGGCCTGAACCGTAAACCACTGGCGCGTCGAATTGTTCGTCGTCGGCGTTCAGCTCGAGCAACAACTCGAGCACTTCATCATACATCTTGGCGGGTTCGGCGTTATCGCGGTCGATCTTGTTGATGACGATCACGACCTTGAGGCCGTGGGCGAGAGCTTTGCGGAGCACGAAACGGGTCTGGGCCTGCGGACCGTCATAGGCATCCACCACCAGCAGCACGCCATCGACCATACGGAGGGCACGTTCCACTTCACCGCCAAAGTCGGCGTGACCGGGGGTATCGAGAATATTGATGATCTTGCTGCCCCAGTGCACCGACGTGTTCTTCGCCTTGATCGTGATGCCCTTTTCCTTTTCCAAGTCCATGGAATCCATGGCGCGCTCTTCTACCTGTTGGTTTGCGCGGTAAACGCCACCTTCCTTGAGCAATTTGTCCACGAGCGTGGTCTTCCCATGGTCAACGTGGGCAATAATGGCGATGTTACGGATGTTCTGGTTCATGGCTCTGGCGAGTTCTAGTCGTGATGAAAAGGGAAGAACGTGCCGAGTGGTCACCATGTTGGCAAGGACGAACCTGATTTCAGAAACGACTTGCGCGTAAACCACGAACGGGGTGCGCTTAAGGCATGCCCGAAGCTCTGGTTACATCAACAGACAAAGGCGGCCGCAAAGTTCGCACGGAGACACTGTCCGTGGCCCCGGATATCGTTGGTCTGACTTTGGCGGAACCATGGAAACGGGCCGCGGCCATGTTGATCGACCTTTGCGTGATCGGCCTGCTTTCATTGCTGGCCAAGCCGTTTCTGGGCATCGCGATTGGTCTGTTGCTGGCTCTGATATTTGGTCATGGGAAACCGGCACCGCTTGCTTTACGGCTTGCCCGATGGATTTGCCGAGGAATCGGGGCGATGATCGTCCTCTTGGCCGTTCTGGCGCTCGGACACTCATCATTTACGCGAATGGATGCTCTCAATCTCGATGTGCTTAAAGGGAGGAAAGAAAGTCCCGCGATGAAGAAAACGGTGCTCGTGCCGCCCAGTGCATCCTATGGGCAGATTCACTCCGTGGCCGAGGATCTCGCTGAACAGGTCAAAGATTTGAAGCAGGAACTCGAGGCAGAGCGCGCGGCCAGTGGCACCTTGGTCGGACGGGCGCGAGCTTTGACTGGCACACTTGGCGTCACCTTTGGGTGGTCCGGCGTGTATTTTACACTGCTCACCGGGTTGCTGAATGGACGCACGGTGGGAAAGTTTTTGTTTCGAATTCGGGCGGCCAAGATCAATGCAGTAAA
>Ga0222713_10004048_pt1 | contig 14842 bp, 21 predicted proteins | sample C33_649DmetaG_FD_165061 | JGI IMG/M metagenome (GOLD analysis project Ga0222713, IMG submission 165061) | Estuarine water microbial communities from San Francisco Bay, California, United States - C33_649D | ecosystem: Environmental > Aquatic > Marine > Unclassified | place: USA: California...
CTCGCCTAAAGCCTTATTCCATAAGGGTTTGCCGACATTTGAACGAACTAGCGCTGACCAGATCATGCATACTTATACAGCGCCATATCAGCCGAGATTAGAAACTTTGGTTGATCGGCGAGGGACATTTCTAGTTGATGGTTTGGTTAATTGGTCGCGCAATTATTTGAATTGTGATCTCATGGACTGGCAAAAATATGTGGCTGGCGGTGTTTTAGCGCATGATGAGCATGGCGATTTGTTGGCGCGTCAAGCGTTGGTGTCGGTGGCTAGACAAAACGGCAAATCAAAATTGCTTGAGGCTTTGACCGGGTTTTGGTGTACTGAAATGCCTAAGTTGCGTGGCGAACCGCAAACAATTATTACTACGGCGCACAAACTTGATTTGGCGTTTGAGTTATTTCAAAAAGTTGCGCCAATTCTTGAACAGCATTTCGGTGCGATCTTGACGTGGGCGCTTGGCCGTAATGAAGCCAATTTGCCTGACGGTACGCGCTGGCTAGTGCGCGCTGCTACGCCTACATCGTTTCATGGTTTGACGGCTGACCTAGTTTGCATTGATGAATTGTGGGCGGTGTCGAGTGACGCGGTGTCAATAGGTTTGTTGCCGACTATGCGTACTAGGCGCAGTCCGTTGTTGTTTATGACCAGCACCAGCGGCGATGAGTCAAGCAAAGAGATGCTGAAATGGCGTGAGCAAGGTTTGCGCGCGATTGATGAAAAGCAATCAGGGTCGCTATATTTTGCAGAATTTTCGCCAAGCAGCACAACTGACCCGATGACCATTGACGCTTGGCTACTGGCTAATCCTGCGATCGGCCATACTTTGTCGGTCAAAGTTTTAGAGGCTGAGTCGGAGCAACCTAACCGCAATGCGTTTTTAAGATCGAGTGTCAATTTGTGGACTGCTAGCGCTAATGGCTGGTTGCAGCCGGGTGTGTGGGCGAACCTTAAAACTGATCGACCTATGCCGCTTGGTGGTGTGCTTGCCATTGAGCAATCACAAGATGAGTGCAGATTTGTGGGGGTGCGCGCGGCCGTTAACAGTGACGGTCACATACAGGTTTGTCAGCAGTTTGTTAAAGACACTTTGGCTGAGTGTTGGCAGGCGGTAGAGGACATTTGCAAAGACACCACAACTCGACTGCTGATTACGCCAGCATTTGAAATGACTATGCCACCAAAGTTTGCACACCGATCAAGTATGGTTGGCAATCGTGAACTGATGCGTTGGACTGTGGTAGCGCGTCAAGCAATTATTGAAGGTCGTGTACGGCACGACGGGTCAACCCTTTTAAGTCAACATTGCGACCGAGCAGTTGCGGTCAAAAATCAGGGCGCATTGACTTTGTCATCGCTTCGCAGTCCTGGCCCGATCGAGTTGACGCGTTGTTTGGTGTTTGCAATAGCGATGGTTAACAAACCTGCAGCGCTCGGAAAACCTATGATCGTGGTTGCGTCACGCTAATCTGTTCGTGGGTGGCTGGTCGTTTCCTGCTTTCTCGGTCGTTTGCGACCAGCACCTATACACCATGCACAACTTGATCGGTGGCATACTTTAGACATGGCACGCACATTGATTGAATTTATTGGCGACAACATTCGCGCACAAAAGTCTGCACCAAGTAAAGCGGCTGCGGCTGGCGGAATGTATCAGAGTGTTAACAATGGTGGCGCTGGCATGATCGGTCAATATTATTCTTATGTTGAGGGTGACGCGCGCAATCGTGCAATTAGTGTGCCGACCATTAGTCGAGCGCGCGATCTTATGGCATCAGTGCTCGGTTGCATGTCGCTAAAAATGTATACCGAAATTTGGAACGGTAACGAAATGGAAAAGTTACCGTTAGCGCCGCGCACTTGGCTACGCAGAATTGACCCTGCAGTGCCAAACAATTTTTTGCTTGCATTTCTATTTGACGATTTATTCTTTTACGGCAGATCATTTCTCTACATAACCAGTCGCACCGCTGACGGTTTCCCTGCATCGTTCACTCGACTACCTGCAGCAATGGTTCAAACATTAGATCAGGCTGGCCCGGTGTGGTTTGCACCTAGCAAACAAATTGTGTTTCAAGGCGCTGAACTTGATTACAACGATGTTGTGCAATTCTTGTCACCAATACAAGGCATTATTTACATGTCTACACAGTCGGTTGCTACAGCGTTAAAACTTGAACAAGCGCGCTACCGCAACGCCAGTAGCGCAATCCCGGCCGGCGTTTTGAGACAAACTGGCGGCGAGCCACTATCGGCACAAGAATTAGCAGACCTAGCAGGCGCGTTTAATTTGGCGCGCGAAACTAACCAGACTGCAGCGCTGAACGAATTTGTGACCTACACCGAGACGCTGACAAGCCCTGACAAAATGTTGCTAATCGACTCGGCAGAATTTCAAGCAATGGAAATGGCGCGACTGTGCAACATACCGCCATACCTTGCAGGCGTATCGGTCGGGTCGTACTCGTACCAGTCAAGCAGTGAAGCGCGAATGGACTTGTGGACATTTGGCGCTAAGGCATACGCCGAATGTATTGCCAGCACACTAAGCATGAATAACGTGCTACCTAACGGCACATATGTCGAATTTGACGTAGAGAAATATTTGTCAGGCGAATATGCAATGGGCGACTTACGAGAAACACAAACCGAAACTGAAATTGGAGTATCCTAAAATTATGATCCGCTTAATCCCTTCACAGATCACGGTTGACGCAGCGGCGGTAGAGGGCCTACCGTCGCGGTCAATCTCAGGTGTCGCAGTAACTTACGACGAAACAGCAACAGTGCTTGACGGCACAAAAGTACGATTTGAGCAAGGCTCATTGCCGACCACAGGTCGTGACCCGAAACTGTATATGCAACACGACAGCAACCAAATTGTTGGCAAAGTAGTTGACCGAGTAGACACAGCGCAAGGCATGATGTTTACAGCCAAAATCAGCGCCACTCGACTAGGTGACGAAGCGTTGACACTTGCAAAAGACGGTGTAATTGACGCGGTATCGGTAGGTGTAAACCCTACAAAATTTAGTTATGACGATGACGGCACAATGATTATTGAGTCGGCTGACTGGTCAGAATTGTCGCTAGTAAGCGAGGGCGCATTTAGCGGCGCGGTCATCACACAAGTCGCAGCGAGTATCCCACAAACCGAACCCGAATTAGAGTTAAATGAAGTTATACCTACACAGGAGAAAATCATGTCAGATCAAATTGAAACACCAGTAGTCGAAGCAGCACAATCAACTGTTGACAAGTTGTGGGCTAAGCCTGCACGCGAATTCGCTATGCCAACACCAGGCGAATATCTTGCAGCAATGCACATCGGTGGCGACACTCTTATCAATGTTCAAAACGCAGCAAAAGCGGCGTACACAAAACAACAGTCAGCATTGCAAGCAGCAGCGGGCGACATTCTTACAACTGATACACCCGGTCTGTTGCCGGTGCCAGTACTTGGGCCACTGTTCCAAGACTTAAACTTTGTGCGACCGGTTGTCACAGCATTTGGTGCACGCGCCATGCCAGCAACACCGAGCAAAACATTTATCCGACCAACAATTACCACGCACACTAGCGCTGCTACACAAACTGAGGGCGCGGCAGCGTCTGCAACAACAATGGTGATTGCGTCAAACACAGTTACAAAAACCACTGTGGCAGGACAAGTTACGATCACTCGACAGGACATGGACTTTACTGACCCGTCTTCAATGCAATTAATTCTTAATGACTTGGCTGGCGAGTACTTGATTAAAACTGACGATGTTGCAGCAGATGCACTTGTTGCAGGCAAAACTGCATCAGGTTCAACATGGACATTTGACCAAGACAATCCTGCAACTCTGATTGACGCACTGTATGACGCAGCACGCGAAATCACAGAGGACAGCAACTACTTCCCAACACACTTGTGCGTTTCGCCTAATGTGTGGGAAAAATTAGGTCGCCAATTAGACGCATCAAATAGACCAGTGCTCGGTTATGTAACAGACGGCATCATGGGTCAAAACTCAATCGGCAAAACAACTGGTCTTGGTTACAACAGAATGAATGTGCTAGGCCTTGAATTAGTAGTTGACAACAACTTTGCAACCGACACAATGCTTGTTGTTTACGCACCGGGCTTTGAAATCTACGAAGCACAACAAGGCATTTTGTCTGTAGATGTACCGTCAACACTTAGTCGCACATTTAGTTACTACGGTTACTTCTCAACATTTGTTGCTAAGTCATCGTTTATTCAGGGCATCGTAATCGCCTAGTCGCATGGCGGAATGACCCGTCATGGCAACTTACAAAACACAAACTAAACAGTTACTAGACAACTACGCGTGCATCAGCACGCTTGAAGCAACCGAAATTGCTTTAGGCGAGTCTGTAGCGGTATCAGGTTTGGCAGCGCCTTTTACTGGCACATTTACTGTGCTTGCATTACCGCAATACAAATACATTGGCGTTGACGGCACAACTGGCGAACTGCTATTTGACGAAAATATTGCAGTACCTAATCAAGTGTTATATGCGTGTACTGGTAGCGATGTCGAGTTTGTTGTTGACTATTCCGGGACTGTTACTTACACACAAACCTGCACATGGGTAACGGCCGCACAAATTTTGACATACTTGGGTATCGCGACTGCGACCGCTGACGACACAACATTTGTTACACAGTGCGCGAGCGCTGCTAACCAGTTTTGTTATCGCCGCCGCCAAGAGGTCGGCTACTTTGATGCGCTTGCAACATCGCCTAGCGGTGATGTCACACTGGCCACGATCATGTACGGTGCAGCCCTGTACCGACAGCGCGGTGGCATAAGCGACTTTGCCAGTTTTGATGGCATGTCTGCAGGCTCGACTAATGGACTATCACCAATTGTCAAACAACTGTTAGGTGTCGACAGACCGCAGGTTGCATAATGGCGGCACAGGCATACACCGATCTGTTCAACACGGCCATTAACACGCTGGCAAGCACGCTTAACGCGATCACAGGGCTTGTGTGCATCACAGACCCACGCAATGTGCAAGCGCCATGCGTACTGTTAGACGCGCTCTCATTCACGGCATTTAATAACAACATTGTCGACCTATCAATTCCGGTCACAGTTATCAGTCTTGGGCCGAGCAACGCAGACGCATACCGCAACGCGCTAAACGTGGCAGCCAAAGTCTTAGCAGCCAATGTTGCGGTCACTGACGGCAGACCAACCACACTGACAATTGGCGGTGTTGACTACCCTGCACTATCGTTAAACATACAAATGAAAGCATCAACAACATGAGCAAATATCTAGTTACCAGTGATCGACTTATTTGGGCGCGTGACACCGTTATTGATACAGCCGATCTAGAGCACTCAAACATTGACGCATTGTTGGCTGGCGGTCACATATCCCCACACAAACCCACAAAATCTGTTAAAACTATTACTGAACCAAAGGACTAAATATGGCAACTAGCGTTTATCTCTCGAACCCTGTAGTGACAATTAACAGCGTGGCACTAACCGATCAGTGCACCAGCGCAACTGTTAACTATGTTTACGAGCAATTAGAAACAACAGCGTTTGGTGACACGGCGCGCAAATTTGGCGGCGCTGCAGTGACATCATTGCAAAACAACAGCATTGAGGTCGAGTTATACCAAAGTTATGCAGCAAGCGAAACCGAGGCAACAATCTTTGGTTTGGTTGGCATCACAACAAATGTCGTGATTGCGCCAGCGTCAGGCTCAGCATCAGCAACAAACCCGGTCTACACACTGACCGGGTGCTACCTAGAGTCACACACACCAATTAACGCATCACTTGGCGAATTGTCAACTATTACATTGTCGTTTGCTGGCGGTGTGCTTACTAAAGCAGTCGCATGATCGCGCGGCATTGGCCGCTGAGAACTAAAAAACAAAAACAAACCGAGAGGGTACAACGATGCAACTGACACTTAAAGTTACATTCGAGGACACCGCGCACACCGTCACTACAAACATGATGACAATTGTTATGTGGGAACGCAAATACAAACGCAAAGCATCGCAAATGTCTGACGGTATTGGTATGGAGGATTTGGCATTTATGGCGTACGAAGCGTCACGCGCACAAGGCATCACAGTGCCAGCGCTACTAGATGACTACATTAAACAAATCAAAAGTCTTGAGGTGGTTGACACTAACGACCCAAAAGTCGGCGCGGTTCATACCGCTACGGATTAGCGCAGATACTTGTGGCTACAGGATTTTGGCCGTCAGAGATTACATTTGAATTAGATGACATGAACACCGTCATTGAAATGATTAATAAAGATCGCAAGGCGCGCTAATGCCAGCATCAATGACTGTGCGCGTTGACGGAGTCAAAGACACCATAAACCAACTTGGCAAAATAGACAAACAACTACAAAAACAATTTAAGGCTGACGCAACCAAAATCGCTGAACCAGCGTTAGAGGCTGGCAGAGATGCGTACAAGCGTATGCAAAACGATGCTGACCCGTACGCGCTATCAGGCATGTCGCGCAACTGGACACAAGACGGCCGCAAAATATTCCCGTTAAAAGTGTCTAATTCGATCAAAGGTGTCAAAATGAAATTTGATACCCGGCGCAAAGCAATAGGCGTGATATTAATTATTCAAAAAGATGTGGCTACTGCAGTGTTTGAAACGGCTGGTCGCAAAAAATCAAACAAACTTGGCAATCAACTTGGCGCGCTCGATTCAGGCAAAACGCGAATATTACAACCAGCGGTTGACGGGTCGCGCGACAAAATAGAAAAAGAGATGACACAACTAATTAAAGATGTGACTAAGACTGTGCAACGAGGGTTTTAACTATGGCGCTATCAATACCGATTATTAGCGAGTTTGACGGCTCAGGCGTTAAAAAAGCAATAGCACAATTCAAAGATTTAGAGGGCGCTGGCGCTAAATCGGCGTTTGCACTTAAAAAAGCAATGTTGCCAGCGGTTGCAGTTATTGGCACTTTGACTGCTGGTTTGGGTATGGCGACCGCTGCAGCGGTAGAGGATCAAAAAGCGCAAGACCTATTAGCGCAACAGTTACGCACTAGCGCAATGGCGACTGATGAAGCGATTGCAAGCAATGAGGAATTTATCTCAGGTATGTCGCGCGCGTTCGCGGTTGCTGATGATGAACTACGGCCAGCAATGGCAAATTTGGTGCGCTCGACTGGCTCGGTAGAAACTGCACAATCGTTAATGAACACGGCGCTAGACATTGCGGCCGCTACTGGCAAAGATTTAGAGACTGTCACACTTGCGTTAGGCAAAGCAGCCAACGGTCAAACAGCGGCGCTAACTAAATTAGACCCATCGCTTAAAGGTGTCATTGATAGCAGTAGCAGTCTTGATGACATTACACAGGCGTTAGCGGTGTCGTTTGGTGGTGCGGCGACAGTGTCGGCAGAGTCATTTGATGGCCGTATGCGTGGCATGAAAATAGCGCTAGACGAAACTAAAGAGTCAATTGGCGCGGCATTGTTACCAGTGTTAGAGAAATTGTTGCAGATCATGAAACCTGTAGCAGATTTCGCGCAACAAAATACGACCGTGTTTTTAATTCTTGCAGGCGTTATTGGCGGTGTCGCTACAGCGGTAATCGCAGCCAATGTTGCAATGAAAATTTATCAAGCAACACTTGTGCTGACAAAACTTGCAACAATCGCGCTAAATGTTGCGACCAGTGCAAACCCGTTTGTGATTGTGGCGGCCGCAGTTGTAGCGCTCACTGCAGCAATGGTTTATCTAGAAATCAAATTCTCGCTGATGTCTAAAGCATTTGACAAATTCGGTAATGCGATCATGGTTGTCACAGGGCCGTTAGGTGTATTGATAGGCAGTTTGCGTAAACTTGTTGAGTTAAAAGATGCAATCGGGTCGTTTGATATTGGCGGAATAAATATTCCTGGCTTTGCTGATGGTGGCATAGTTACAAAACCGACACTGGCTATGGTTGGCGAAAAAGGGCCAGAGGCAATTATTCCGTTATCTCAAATGGGTGGCATGGGTGGCGGCGTGACTGTTAATGTCACTGGCGGTTTGTCGACTAGCGCCGAAATTGGTCAGGCAGTTGTTAACGCAATACGCGCCTACAACAGGTCTGCAGGCCCGGCACAAATACAGGTTGCCTGATGGCTGGTACAGCGGTTGTTGGTGCTGGTAATTACAGCCTAGAAATTGACACAGGATTTATTCAAGACGCATTTTTACTTGATGACGCGTTGGCTGGTGTCTTAAACAACACTCAATATGTGCTTGACGGTACAACAAATTTTGCTGATGTCACTACTGGCATTGACGCTATTACGGTGCGGCGAGGTAGACGCGATCAAGGCGACCAATTTAGCGCTGGCACAATGGTATTTAACATGCTTGACACCAGCGGCATATTTAACCCATTTGATGAGCAGTCGCCATACTTTGACACAACTACAGCGCAACCGGGTTTAGCGCCAATGCGTAAAGTACGACTAGCGCGCTACTCAGACATTGATGTTAAAGAATATTTGTTTGTTGGCTACATTGTTAACTTTGACTACAATTTTGCGCTCGGCGGTATTGACACGGTCACGGTTTATTGCGCTGATGATTTCTATTTGTTGGCACAAACATTTTTAGACGAATTCAATGTGAGCGAGCAATTGTCTAGCGCTCGACTAACAGCGGTGCTTGATCTGCCTGAGGTTGATTTTCCTATTGGTCAACGCAACATTGCTACAGGCACACAGACACTTGGTGGCGCGTCTGCGTTTACTGTTGACGCTGGCACAAACACACTTGAATATTGCAACCAAATTAACTTGGCCGAACAAGGCAGATTGTTTATGGCGCGCGCTGGCGATCTGACATTTGAACCACGCATAGGCAACACACTTAGCGCACCAGTAGCAGATTTCCACGATGACGGCACAAACATACCGTATGACGGTGTAGGCATCACATTTGAGGCAGATCAGGTAGTTAATCGCGCGGCCGTGTCAATTTTAGGCAACAGCACACTAGAGGTCGCTGACGATGTTGCCAGTCAAGCCAAATATTTTATACAAACAACCAGCATCACCGGGTCACTGCTACACAACGACACCGCAGCGCAAGCCCTAGCAACGTACTTGTTAAACCCTGAACCTGAAGCGCGGTACACATCGCTAACCACAAACCTAAACAAACTGACAAACGCGCAACGCGACACTGTGGCAATCATTGACATAGGCGACACAATCAGCATAGAAAAGACTTTTGCCAGCGGTACAGGCACAACACAACTGGCACAAGAATTAGCAATAGAGGGTGTTGAGCACACGATTACGGTAGGTGGCGGTCACCGTGTCGAGTACTTTACAAGCCCAACCACGCTGGTATTTGAATTAATACTTGATGACGCAATATACGGCATCATAGACGCAGACAATGTTCTAGGGTAATCTGAAAGGTACTTATGGCATTAACGACTTTTACATCGGGTCAGGTTTTGACTGCAGCGCAATTAAACGCGGTGCAAGCAAACGACTACAACCAAACAGTGAGCACCAAAACCGCTAGTTACACGCTTGTAGCAGCCGACAAAGGCACACGCGTGGTCATGAACGTCGCGTCAGCAAACACAGTCACAGTCAACACGTCATTGTTTAGCGCTGGCGATACTTTGGTTATACAAAACATTGGTGCAGGTGTTACGACTGTTACTGCTGGCACTGCCACTGTGTCAAGTGCTGGCCCATTGGCTATTCCGCAATATGGCGGCGGCACACTTTATTTCACTAGCGCTGGCGTATCAATATTTTTTCCGTCAGCTGGGCCTGCAGCAACAAGCGCGCTTACTTTAATTACAACCCATACGTTTAACGCCGCTTCAACGGTAATTAGTGGAGTTTTTAGCGCAACTTACAATAACTATTTAATTAAAGGTTCTCAACTTGACACTTCCGCAAGTAACCCGAATTTGCGTTTACGTTTAGGGTCTGGCACTCAACACGCTTTTACAGAAATATATTTTTCGGGTAGCAGCACTGGCGCAGTAGCAACTTCTGCGACTACTGGCAATTTTTTTAACGTAGGTCAATTAGATAGTGGCGCGGGTGACGAAAATAATTTAACCATAGATTTACGGTCACCGTTTTTAGCAAATAAAACTGGACTAATGGCTTTCCACGCTGGTAACAGTAGTCAAGTTAGAGCCACTTACGGAGTCGAAATTAGCACAACAAGTTTTACAGATATGACTTTCTCAACTGAAGGCGGTCAAACTTTGACAGGTTCACTACAAGTTTACGGATATTCGTTAAGTTAGGACTATATGAGCGCACCACAAAAAACTATTCACAACGCCATTACAGGCGAAACAATAACTAGAGATTTTACAACAGACGAACTCGCGCAATTAGAAATAGATAAAGCGCACAATAAAAAATTAGCGGCTGACGAAGCAAAAGCAAACGCAGACAAACAAACAGCACGTCAAGCATTGTTAGACAAATTAGGAATTACAGCCGATGAAGCTAAATTGCTACTGGGCTAGTTTTGCCATTGTCATATTGTCCGCGTGCACAGTTACTAAAACAAACGACGACACAATCTATAAAACCAAAACAGTAGAAAGGCCGTGTCAAAATGTCACTGCGGACAGGTGCGAAATTAGAAAATGAGGCGTTGCACGCTCGATTAGTTTTCATAGTCGGCGTTATTATGGCGGTCACATTTGCGATTATGGTTATCGGTTTGTTGTTTGGCATGTTGTTTGTGAATATGCCTGAAAAATTGTCGCCACTTGACGGAAGCATTGTTGACCTACTTAGCACGATCAGTGTGTTTCTTACAGGCGCGCTATCGGGTCTGGTCGCTTCAAATGGCATCAAAAAAGATAAGCAGGCAGACAGTGAAACCCTACACAGTTAACGCAGCGCCAGTTGCGACACGCCCACTGGCAGGCATGGACTTGTGGCTATCGCGATGTGTCAGGCATTCAGATAATTCCCTTTGGAATAACGGCAGTTGGGTTGTGCGCGATGTTCGTGGCAAACCTGGCATTGTGTCAAATCATGCCAGAGGCGTAGCAGTCGACTTGTCGTACCGTTGGCAATCGGAAAAAAACAAAGGCAGGCAAGACGGTCGCAAAGTCTCGCTGGCATACATTATTAAATTGTTGGAAAACGCAGACACATTAGGTATTCAACTTGTCATTGACTACGCGCTAAACCGATCATGGAAATGCAGTCGAGGTACTTGGATTGCTGGCACATTTGAAAGCGGCGACTGGTATCACATTGAGGTTGACCCGGTGATGTGCAACAGCCCTGAACTTGCAAAACAGGCTTGGGATAAGGTGTTTGGCGTAATACCTGCGGTGGTTAAAAAACCTGTGTAAGGTGGTAGCCGACCGAGAAAGTCGAGGCCACCATGCCATTTATCATCAAAACAATTATCGCTTTTGCGTTATCAGCAATCGGACTTGGTGTCTACCATGTGCCACAACCACGACCTGACATGGCATCTACAGCGCCTACAAGCGCGCCATACGAGGCGGTAGGCGGCTTTGGCCAGTACATAGCCGATGTGTACCGATATGTGCCACCAGTGACCACCACGCTCGCGCCTGACCCTGTGTATAAACATGGGGATTGCTCATGGCTACCAAAACTGGCATTGCAGGCAGGCTGGTCAGTACATGACCTAAAACAGTTACGGCAGATCGCGTTGCGCGAGTCGGGTTGTTGTCCTAATCGCGCTGGCGGCGACATCGTAGACAAAGACTGCAACATCACAGGCGTAGCCGAATGGTCGCACAGGTCAGACAGTGGCTTAATGCAAATAAACGGTGTGCACTGGCTACCCACACACGCACAGTACGAGGGCTTGATTTGTAAACAAATGCAGATATGCACACAACCACCATTGCTAGACGCGCTCACAAATCTTAAAGCGGCGCGACTGCTATACGAAATTGCAGGCTGGCAACCTTGGTCAATATGTCATCGGGACAAAACATGCAAATAGACGAAAAACTTATTGACTTGTGCTGGCTGATTGCTGGCGGTCTATTAACTTTGCGACTACTGTGCGCTATATTCCTAAACACATAAACGAAAGGTAACAAAATGACCGAGAACGAATACAACAAGATTGACAAACCGCGCAATTTTGCTAATTGGGCAGAAAATGCCGTAGTTAGTTTATGCGATGAATGCCAAGTATCGCATCGATCAATAGCAACATTGTTTAAACAATTTAATTTCGATTTAACTTATTTGAAAAATAATGATGATGCAGCGCTTTTAGCAGTGCAATTAGTTGAATTGTTTGCCGTTGTGTTGACATTAAAAGAGTCTTTGAAAGTTACAACGCAACAAAAAGACCATTACAAAACTCAAAGCAAGTTATATCTGGATGAAGTCATGGATTTATCCAAAGTCAATACAATGTTGCACAATAAAATAACAAAACTTACAAAAAAGGTAGCAAAATGACCGAGAACGAATACAACGAAACATTCGACATGCAAATGGAAAAGGAACACCAACAGACCGTCGCTCGAATGCGCGAATTTCAAATCATTGGCGAACAGATCAGCAAAATGCCGGTCACAAGTACACGCACACTAGAAATAGAGGTGCGTTACCTGATGGGGATTATTAGCGAGTTAGAGGCACAGGTTAAAAACCTTGAGTCAGAGACACGCAGACTAGAACAGTTGGTGCACCGTGTCGCTAACTAAAATAACTTTGTCAAATGAAATAATGGCAAAACTTAAATTGGCAGCCAACGAAACAGAACAACGCGCCATTTTGAAAAATTATAAACGCGATCGATATGCGCCAAGTAATGTGATCACTCAAAACAAAAGTAATTTGCTTGGTTTGGTGTCAGAATATGCAGCGTCATTATATTTCAATATTAAATTTGATTTTGACGCAATTTACAATGTGGGTCGTAGTGATTTATCAAACGGTTTTGAGGTGCGCTCAACTACTCATCAAAATGGCAATTTGATTACATACGACAGAGACAAACCAGCGTGTTATATTTTGGCAGTTGTTGATTTAGAACAATCGTCAGTTGACCTAAAAGGCTGGCTACATATTGATGAGTGTCGACAACCGAAATATTGGCGTGACATACCTCAGGTGCGCGAAGCATCGTATTGGACACCGCAACGCGATTTAAGGCCATTAGAGGAATTGTTAGGCAACCAATGAGACGCGGTTATGACCCGACCTACGGCAGTCGAGAGCAGTTAAAAGATTGTCACGAACATGGCATGAAAGTAGCGCGCGAGCGTGACGCACTAAAAATCGAAAACGCTGCACTGCTAGACGAAATAAAAGAATTAAAAGCATTGATTGCATACATAACCGAGGGAGAGTAATGACCGAGTTCAACGAATTGCAAAGCACCAACGATTACCTAGTAGGCGAGTTAATTCTTGCGCGTCAAACAAACGAAACATTGACCGAAAACAATCGCAGGCTAGAAAAACTGCTAATTAAATGCCTAAAAGATTTGCAAGATTGCAACCGATTGTTAGATGAAATGAAACAACAAGTCGGCGAACTCGCAACAGTCGCACTGGCAAGAGTTAGACAATTATGAACGCATTTAATCTTGGCGACTATGTAGACGTACCGACTCGACTGGCCGAAGCGTTAAAGCGTTGGCCTGATCTACGCATACAGGAAACAAAACCAATAATTGTGACGGTAGACAATCAGGCGTATGTAGAGATCAGTTGCACAGTGTGGCGCGCTGCAGATGACCTAATGCCTACAGTGGCGTACTGTTGGGAACCGATACCGGGTCGCACACCGTACACAAAAGGCAGCGAAATGATGAACGCCAGCACAAGTTGTTTGGGTCGCGCACTCGGATTTCTAGGCATGGGTATAGGCAAATCAATAGCATCACGCAACGAGGTACAGGCGCGCGAGCCATCACCGATCGCTGAGGTGACACCTATTCGAGACGATTTAGAACAACCATTTGGTGACACAACAGACACAAAACAGTATGCATCACCTAAGCAGCGTGGCATGATACGCGCTAAAGCATTTGAGAAAAAGATTGGCACAACACAATTAATGCCATACATAAACAAGTTGTTAGGCAACGAGTATTCAAGCATTGAAGCGTTAAGCAAACAGGAAGCATCGCAGGTGATTGACTCACTATCAAATTGACATACCGTTGACATACCGATAACTAATGACTGGCAAGGCTTGCATCAGTGCAATGATGTGTGCAACACGCGGAAAGCGCGGGTAGATGATCTATGTGGTAACACATGGTCAGGCAAATGGTTAAAGATATGGGAGTGCGACGAGGCTAACGCACGGGGGGTAATCGCACTAGGTCTAATCACACGCTGAGTAACATTGAAAACAAAAACAAACCGAGAGGACAAAAAATGTTAAACAACATCACCAACCACAAACGGAACCAACCGAAGCGCAGCGAGGGCGGTAGCAACTAATGCCAACACGCAGACGCACACACAACAAAGCACAACTAGGCAACTACACCAAACAACACAAAGCACGCTCAACCGCAGAATTCAAACGCAACCGACTACTGCTATTACGCGATCAACCACCATGCCACTGGTGCAACGAACGCACAGCAACAACAGCAGATCACTTGATAGAGGTGGATAGATGGCCAGACGACACACCCGGCATCAACTCGCTAGACAACTTAGTTGCAGCATGTAAACAGTGCAACAGCAGTCGAGGCGCACGCTACGGCAATTTAAAACGCAAGGGTATTACTGAACTTGCACCGAGCGTAAATGTATTAAATACATCAGAGCGTATTTTTATACAGTCAACTGCTGAC